>Ga0157375_10001572_pt1 | contig 19670 bp, 15 predicted proteins | sample M35metaG_FD_115311 | JGI IMG/M metagenome (GOLD analysis project Ga0157375, IMG submission 115311) | Miscanthus rhizosphere microbial communities from Kellogg Biological Station, Michigan, USA - M3-5 metaG | ecosystem: Host-associated > Plants > Roots > Rhizosphere > Soil | place: USA: Michigan... | reverse complement strand
GAGCTCGAGCGCGAGGAGTGCCGCTACCCGTTCCGCGGCGATCCGCTCGAGCTCGTTCGGTGCCTCGTCGCCGAGCAGGATCAGCCTGCCGCCAGGACCCGTCTCCCCGGCCGGTGCCGGGATGTCGACCCGTAACGCTCCTGCGCCTGCGGGTCGTGCGAGGTACCGGGCGACAGCCGCCGCGGCGGTCGGGAGATCGGCCGGGGCATGGACGGCGATCGGATCCCCGCGGCGCCCCTCGATGACGACGGCGCGGCCCAGGAACGCGCCGATCGTCGCGGCCTGCACATCGAGCCCGCGTCCGAGCAGCGCGAATCGCGCGAGCTGCGCCTCGAGGTCCGCGGCGCGTTTGTCGAGCTCCGCCCGACGGTTGACGAGGAAGCCGATGACGCTCCGCTCGAGCAGGACAGGGTCGATGTGACCGAGCTGGAGGGCGGTCAGACCGGCGGTGGTGGCCGCCTCCCCGAGGGCGGTCAGCCGGTCGTTCCCGGCGTCACCCTCGACCAGCAAGACGGCCGGGGCACGCGCCCGGACGAGCGCGACCACGAGATCGTGGAGCTGTGACGAGCCCGGCGCGACGACCGTCAGCGCAGGGGCCGGGATGATGGCGAGATCTCCTGTCTCGAGGGCATCGAAGGCCGGCACGCGCGGCTTGAGGACGCGCACCCAGCCGACCTCGCGCTCGGCACGCTCGGACGACAGCTCCTCTCCGCCGACCGGCCGTGCGGTCGGGAAGAGCGCGCGATGAAGGTCGTGGAGGGTCGTCACACCCCGACGTTACGACGCCGGGGGCGGGGCCGTGACGGGCCGACGGACCGCGACGAGCTCGTCGAGCAATGCGCCGAACTCACGGTCGACGTTGACGTAGCGGTCCGCGCGGAATACGAGCGCGAGATCGCCATCCCTGGTGAGCCTGGCCCAGATCCGGCGCCGGGGTCGATAGAACGTGATCGTGATACCGGCGATCAGGAAGGCGAACGCGGACCAGACCACGCCCTGTCCGGGGTCGCGCTTGGCGATCACCAGTGTGTATTCACCGAAGTCCACGAGCCCGACGCTGATACCCAGCGCATCCGACACCTTGGTGTCCCCGCGGCGCAGCTGGACCGGGTCGAAGTTCTGGACCTGATCCGACCCGTCGGCATTCGTGCCAGTGATGCGATACGGCAGGACGACAAGCACGCCTTCGCCGACGGGATCCTTGGCGAGCAGCAACTGCAGACCGAGGTCCATGCCCGGGACGGCCATCGTCTCGTAGGGATCGCCACCCGCCGATCCGAGCATCGGGACCTTGGCATCCCACAGGGGCGCGCCCGATGCGTCCTTGACGACGATGTGCGGGGCGGGCCCGAACCCGTTCTGGTGGAACGTGTATCCGCCCACCCCGAGCGGGTCGTTGACGCGGATCGTCTTGCGGGCGACCTCCGCGCCGTTCTGGTAGACCGCCAGGTCGGTCGTGAAGTCCGTCGGCATCCCCGTCTCGAAGCCTGGAGCTTCGAAGTCGTTGTTCTTGACGAGCATCAGGTCCGGAGACCCGATGTTCTGGACCGTCCGTGACTCGCCCTCCGGGATGACGAGGCCGAGCTCGTCACCGAACCGCGAGGTGACCAGGCCCGCGATCAGGAACAGGATCAGGCCGAGGTGCGTGAAGAGCGTCGCTAGCTTCGTGTACTGGTGACGGTCGCCATAGACATAGGTCGAGCCGTCTTCGGTGGACGCCTCCTTGACGTGAAACCCGCGCGAGCGGATGACACGGCCGAGATCCGGAGCCGGCACCCCGGTCATCGCCGCGCGGTCCGGCAGCCGCGGATCGAAGAACGGCTCGGGTTGGACCACGCGCACCGCGGACACGTCGCGCCACAGCCGTGGAGTTCGGTCCAGCGTGCAGACCACGATCGATACGACCAGGACGACCAGGGCGACGCCGAAGACCGGCGACTTGAAGATGGCGAAGGCGCCCAGCCGCTCAAGCACGTTCACGATGCCCGGCCCGAGGACGGGGTCGTAGCGAGCGTGGATGGTGTCCATCGCTGTCGCGTAGTCGGCAGGCGAGCGCGCGGCGAAGTCGGGCAGCTGTTGGAGCGTCATGCCGACCGCCGCGAGGCTGGCCAGGAAGATGATCTGGACGACCGCGAAGTCGACTGACGTCAGGAGCCGCCAGAGGCCCTGACCGAGCTGGGCGAACGGGTTGGTCGGGGCACGTGCCGCGCTCGTCGCGGGAGCGCCGGCGGCCGCGGCCGGTGTCGCCACGAACGAGACCTAGACGCCGACGGTCTGTGGGCGTCCCGCTCCGCGTGCGACCTCGAGCGCGGTGGCGAAGTCGGCCTGCAGGTCCTCGAGGTCCTCGAGCCCGACCGAGACGCGCAGGAGGCCGGGCGTGATGCCCGACGCGACGAGCTCCTCGTCGGACAGTTGGCGCTGTGAGGTCGACGGCGGGTGGACGACGAAGGTGTGGACGCTACCGAGCGACGCGGTCAGCTCGGGGAGTGCCATCGAATCGATGATCGCCTGGCCGCCCTCCCGGCCGCCTTCCACCTCGAAGGCCAGCATCCCGCCCGCGACACCGTCGCGGAACTGGCGGACGGCGACGTCATGCTGAGGATGACTCGGGAGGCCTGGGTACAGAACACGGACCACGCCATCCTGACGCTCCAGCCAGGCCGCGAGTGCCGCCGCATTCCGCGCGTGCCGCTCCATCCGGACGCCGAGGCTCAGCAATCCTCGAAGCACGAGGAACGCGTCGAACGGACCGACCGTCCCGCCCGTGTCGTTCTGGAACGCCTCGACGGCGCGGACGAGGTCCGACCGCCCCGCGACCACACCGGCGATGACGTCACTGTGCCCGCCCAGGAACTTCGTCGCCGACTCGAGCACGAGATCGGCGCCCAGCTCGAGCGGGCGACAGACATACGGGGTCGCGAACGTGTTGTCGACGATGTACGTGGCGCCGTGTTCGTGAGCCATCCGAGCGACCGTGGCGTGATCGGTCACGACCGTGGTCGGGTTCGCGATCGTCTCGGCGTAGACGACCTTCGTCGGAGCTTCGGCGATGGCCCGGTCGACCGTCGCGGTATCGGTCATGTCGACGAGGTCGACCCTGACCCCATAGCGTCGGAAGATCTCGCTCAGCAGCTTGCGCGATGAGCCATACGCGGCGAGGGGACCCACCACCCGGTCGCCGGCTGACAGGTTCGCGCCGAGCGCCGCGTGAACAGCGCCCATCCCCGACGCCAATGTGGTCCCCGCCTCTGCACCGGAGATCTCGGCGAACGCGTCACCCAGGGCGCGGCTGGTCGGGTTCGACAGGCGCGAGTACGAGTACCCGGCCCGACCGTCGCTGACAACATCGGCGAGCTCCTCGGCGTCGCTCGAGGTGAAGGTGGCCGTCTGATAGATCGGCACCGTGGTCGGGCGCTGGTTCACGGCCGGGGTCTTCGAGGCGGCTCGGATCGCGCGTGTCGAGAAGCCCTGGTGGGCGCGGTCGCTCATCGCTCGGATGCTACACCGCGAGGCGCGCAGGCTCGGTTGACGCTTCTCGCGGTCGAGCGCAGATTCGACGTGAACAGAGGCGTCGCATGGACCTCCTTACACCGGTCGTCGTGCTCCTTATCGTCGTCGCGCTCGCGGGCTGGGTGGCGGCGGCCATCGACGGTCGTCCTCTCGAGGCATTCGGCGCCGGGTTCGTCGGCTATCGCCCGCATGGCTGGCCGCACGGCGTCCAGGAGGAGGACACGGTCCACTTCGCGCCGGCGGCATGGCACGAGCATCCGTCGGTGGATGACGATGGGCCAGGGCCCCTTTCGGACCCCGAGCTGATCGAGCTCGACGACGCCGCGGGGGCCACGATCCCGCTCCAACGCCTTCGCTGAGGCGCGGCGCGTCGGGCGGGTTTTCGGGGCGCCGGCCGTTTTGTGCTTCGCTGATACAAACCGCGGTGCTACGCTGCGGACGAGGTTGACGATGCGGTTCCGCAGGAGGATCGGTGGTGGCTGAGGCGTTCTTCACAGAGGTCACGGAACCGATCCGGTACGCAGGGCCGGAGTCGACGGACCCTCTCGCCTTCAAGGTCTACGACAAGGACCGCGTCGTCCTCGGCAAGCGGATGGAGGAGCACCTCCGGCCCGGCGTCTGCTTCTGGCATTCGTTCGCATGGCCAGGGCTCGACATGTTCGGCATCGGCACGCTCGATCGCCCATGGCTCGCCGGCACGGGCGACGAGATGGCGAATGCCCGCATGAAGATGGCCGTCGCGTTCGAGTTCTTCACGAAGATCGGGGTCCCCTACTACTGCTTCCATGACCGCGACGTGGCGCCGGAGAGCGAGCGCTTCCCCGAATTCCGTTCGAACCTCGATGCGCTCGTCGCCGACGCGGAGCGGTACCAGGACGAGACCGGCGTCCGCTTGCTTTGGGGGACGGCGAACCTCTTCACGCATCCGCGGTATCAAGGCGGGGCGGCGACCAATCCCGATCCCGAGGTCTTCGCCTACGCGGCGGCGCAGGTGAAGCACATGATGGAGATCACCCAGCGTCTCGGCGGCCAGAACTACGTGCTGTGGGGCGGGCGCGAGGGCTACGACACGCTGCTCAATACCGACCTCAAGCGCGAGGGCGACCAGCTCGCCCGGTTCCTTCATCTCGTCGCCGAGCACAAGCACAGGATCGGCTTCGAGGGTCAGCTGCTCATCGAACCGAAGCCGATGGAGCCGACCAAGCACCAGTACGACTACGACGTCCAGACCGTCCACGGCTTCCTCGTCAGCCATGGCCTCGTCGATGAGTACCGCGTGAACATCGAGGCGAACCACGCGACGCTCGCGGGCCACAGCTTCCATCACGAGGTCGCATTCGCCGTTGCGACCGGGATCCTCGGCTCGATCGACGCGAACCGCGGCGACCCGCAGAACGGGTGGGACACCGACCAGTTCCCGAACTCCGTGGAGGAGCTGGCGCTGCCGATCTACGAGATCCTCCAGCACGGTGGCATCGCCCCGGGCGGCTTCAACTTCGACGCCAAGTTGCGCCGCCAGAGCACCGACCGGACCGATCTGTTCTACGCCCACATCGGGGCGCTCGACACGCTCGCACGCGCACTCTTGGTGGCCGCCGACCTCGTCGAGCGGGGTGAGCTCGCCAAACGCAAGGCCGACCGGTACGCCGGCTGGGATGGGTCACTGGGGAGCGCGATCCTCGACGGCCGGGAGTCCCTAGAGTCACTCGAGGCGAAGGTCACCTCGGGTGAGGTGGCGCCGCGACGCGAGTCGGGGCACCAGGAGCTCCTCGAGAACATCGTCAACCAGTCGATCTGGGCGGCGGATCCCTCGAAGGCGACGTCCGACTCCGGGCGCTGACGTCGTGGCCTACGTCGTCGGCATCGACGCGTCGACGACGGCGACCAAGGCCGTCCTCGTCGACGAGGCAGGCACCGTCGTCGGCATCGGGTCGAGCGGCTACGGATATGACATCCCGCAGCCCGGCTGGACCGAGCAGTCAGCGGACCTGTGGTGGGACGGCGCGGTCATCGCTATCCGCGAGGTCCTGGCTTCGACCGGCGTGGCGGGGGAGGAGGTCGCGGCGGTCGGCCTGACCGGGCAGATGCACGGGCTCGTCCTGCTGGACGATGCCGACCGCGTCCTGCGACCCGCGATCCTCTGGAACGACCAGCGGACGGCGCACGCCTGCGATGAGATCCGAGAAGCCGTCGGGCCGGAACGGCTGATCGCGATCACCGGGAATACGGCCTTGACGGGCTTCACGGCCCCCAAGCTCGTCTGGGTACGTGACCACGAGCCCGAGGTGTGGTCGCGTGTCGCCCACGTGCTGCTGCCGAAGGACTACGTCCGGTTGCGGCTGACCGGCGAACACGCCCTCGACAAGGCCGACGGCGCGGGAACGCTGCTGTTCGACCTCGACGCCCGTGACTGGTCACCCGCGGTGCTCGATGCGCTCCGGATCGACAGGCGCTGGCTGCCGCCGACGTTCGAGGGGCCGGAGGTCACGGGGCGGGTAACGCCAGCGGCGGCCGGAGCGACCGGATTGCGTGCCGGTACCCCGGTCGTGGCGGGCGGGGGCGACCAGTCGGCCAATGCGGTGGGGGTCGGGGCCGTTGAGCCGGGCGTCGTCGCCCTCTCACTCGGCACCTCGGGCGTGGTGTTCGCGACGACCGAGCGCGCGCTGCGCGACCCGGCTGGCCAGGTCCACGCGTTCTGCCACGCCGTCCCGGGCCGGTGGCACCTGATGACCGTGATGCTGTCGGCGGCCGGGAGCCTGCGCTGGTTCCGCGACACGCTGGCGCCGGGAGAGGACTTCGGCCCGCTCGTCGGATCGGCCACAGCGGCGTCTGCTGCCTTCGACGGGCTGTTCTTCCTTCCGTACCTGACCGGGGAGCGCAGCCCGCATCCGGACCCACAGGCCCGTGGCGCGTTCGTCGGCCTGAGCATCACCCAGGAGCGACCGCATCTCACGCGGGCCGTCCTCGAGGGTGTGGCGTTCGGGCTGCGCGACGGCCTCGACCAGATGACGGCGACCGGGATGCCGGCACCGGCCCAGATCCGCGCGTCGGGTGGCGGGACGGCGAGCCCGCTGTGGCGCCAGATCCTCGCCGATGTCCTCGACGCGGAGCTGGCGACGGTCAGCACGACCGAGGGCGCGGCGTTCGGGGCGGCGCTGCTGGGTGCCGTCGGCGCGGGCTGGCATCCGTCGGTCGAGGACGCGGCGGCCGCGTTCGTACGGGTCAGCCCGGCGGCATCACCCGGACCGGATGCACCTCGGTACGCGGAAGCGCACGCGACGTACCGCTCGCTCTACCCCGCGCTCGCGCCGATCTTCCACGCGACCCCGAAGGGGGTCTGACGCCGGCCTAGGTGTGTAGCTCGAGCTGCTCGAGCTCCTTCTCGGTCGCTTCGTCCGGCCGCTTGCCGAGGATGATCATGCTCACGATCTCGTCCGGCGTCACGGAGGTCTTGTCGACCGTGTCCACGATCTGGCCGTGGTACATGACGCTGATCCGGTCCGACAGGTCGAACACATCATGGATATCGTGGCTGATCAGGAAGATGCCGATCCCTTCCTCTTTGAGTTGTCGGATGAGGTTGCGCACCTGGGCGGTCTCGGCCGGGCCGAGGGCCGCAGTCGGCTCGTCCATGATCAGGATCTTCGCGTTGAAATAGACCGCCCTCGCGATGGCGACGGCCTGGCGCTGGCCGCCGGACAGCGAGCGGACCGCCATCTTGAACCGGGTGAAGTTCGGATTGAGGCGGCCCATGATCTTCCGGGTCTCGGCTTCCATCGTCGAGTCATCCAGCGATCCGAGTCGCGTCGTCTTCTCGCGACCCAGGAAGACGTTGCCGGGCGCATCGATGTTGTCGGCCAGCGCGAGCGTCTGATAGATGGTCTCGATGTTGTAGCTCTTGGCGTCACGCGGATTGCGGATCGTCGCGGGGGATCCGTTGACCATGATCTCGCCGCTGTCGGCAGGCCGGGCGCCCGACAGCACGCGCATGAGCGTCGACTTGCCGGCGCCGTTACCCCCGACGAGGCCGACGACCTCACCCTCGTGCAGATCAAGGGTCACGTTCCGGACCGCGTGGACGCCACCGAAGGCGACGTTGATATCACGCATCTCGACGATCGGCGGTGCCGCCACGGTCGTCATCGTGCGCTCGCCGTGGTGCCGCGCCGACGGTTCAGCGTGTCGAAGCCGACGGCAAGGATCAGCACGATCCCAGCCACGACGTTCTGACCCGGCGAGTTGACCCCGATGAAGCTCAGTCCATAGGCCAATGCCGCAAGGACGAACGCGCCGAGGACGGCGCCCGGGATCGTCCCGATGCCGCCTGCGAACGACGTCCCACCGACGACCGCGGCCGCGATCACGTAGAGCTCATAGCTCTGACCGACGTCGAGCGTCGCGCCATTCAGGCGGGCCGACGCGATCGCGGCCGCCAGGGCGCAGAGGACGCCCATCAGGACGTACGTCTTGAGGATCGTCCAGCGGGTGTTGATACCGGCGAGCTCGGCCGCGTCAGGATTCCCGCCGTAGGCGTACACGTACCGGCCGAACCGCCGGCGATTGGCGATGAAGGTCATGACGAGCGTCACGACCAGTAGCAGGATCAGCGGGTTCGGGAAGCCCGCCGGGATGTGCCAGCCGCCCGCAGGCTTCGGGCCCCAGTTCTGCTGCGCCGCGATGCGGTCGGCGAGGCCCTCGGGCCAGAAATTGTTGTTCGCGAAGTTCGCGATGCCGAGGACGACGACGCAGCCAACGACGCCGAGGAGCACCTCGGCCCACATCGGTCGCACCGGGAACCCGAACCGACGTCGCTGGCGACGGCCGTTGATGAGGAAACCGACGATCGCGATACAGCCGACGATCGCGAGTGCCCAGGTGAGGGGCCCGCCGAGGGAGCCCTGCGCCCCGCCGCCGATGAGCTGGAAGTTGGCGTCGAGGCCCGAGACGGCCGCGCCGCTCGAGAGGTACCAGACGACGCCACGGATCGACAGGAGACCGCCCAGGGTCACGATGAACGACGGCACGCCGATGTAGGCGATGATGAACCCCTGGAGCGCACCGATCGCCGCGCCGAGCGCGATCCCGAGCGCGAGGGCGATGGCCCAGCGGAAGGGGAAGTCCGCCGAGAGGCCGAGGACATCCGGGAGGATGTTCGTCATCAGTAGGGCGTAGGTCATCGCGATGACGCCGACGAGCGACCCGACGGACAGGTCGATGTTGCGCGACACGATCACCAGCACCATCCCGGTCGCGATGATCGCGATGCCGGACGCCTGGACGGCCAACGTGACCATGTTGTTCGGCGAGAAGAACTTCCCGCCGCTGATGATGTTGAACCCGATAAGGATCGCGATGAACGCGATGAGCATGCCGAACAGACGGACGTCGATCTCGGTCTGGGCGAGGAGGCCGGACAGCGACGTGCGAGCCGGCGGCTGCGCCTGGCCGGGTACCGCGGGGGTGGCGTCGACAGCGTTCGTCACGGCAGCCCTCCTGGGCCGGATGATAGCGACTGCGCCCCCGGGATGACCCGGGGGCGCAGGACTAGGAGCGTTTCGTTCCGGTCAGGCGACCGTCACGAGCAGAACGCTACGGGGGAGGGGCCGGAGGCCGCCTTCTCGCAGAGCTTGTCCTTGGTGATCCAGCCACCGTCGACGACGGCGTTGATGTTGTCCTGGGTGATCGGGGTCGGCTGCAGGATGTACGACTTGACGGTGTTGCCACCCGGGGTCGTGAAGTCCTGCGGGGTCGGGCTCGTCGGGGCGACCTTCGGGTCGACCAGGCCGCTCGGGAGCGACATGTCGGCCGGCGCGGTGCCCTTGCAGAGCTCGAGCGCCGTGGCGCCGGCGACCTTGCCGAGCTCGTTGGCGTTCTTCCACACGTCGACGTACTGGATGCCAGCGGCGACGTTCTGCAGGTTGGCTTCGTCGCCGTCCTGACCGCTGAGCGGCGGATACCCGTAGCTCTTCGAGGTCAGGGCGCCCGCGACGCCAAGTGCCGTGCTGTCGTTCTCGGCCAGGACCGCGTCGATCTTCTTCCCGTCAGCGACCGCCTTATCGATGATCGCTTCCATGTTCGTCTGCGCCTTCTCGGTCTTCCAGGCGTCGGTGTAGGTGCCGGCGTCCTTGGGCCATTCGGTGCCGCCCATGTTCAGGATGTTGATCTTCTTGGCATCGACCGCGGCCTTGAGGCCTGCGTCGTCCCAGCCCTTTGGCAGGAACGTCGAGGCATTCGGGTCGCCCGGGTCGCCCTTGATCAGGACGTAGTTGCCCTCGGGGACCTTCTTGAGGACCGCATCGGCCTCGGCCTTGCCGACACCGACGTTGTCGAACGTGATGTAGAAGACGTCCGGATCTTCGATGAGGCGGTCATAGGCGATGACCTTGACGCCCGCATCCTTGGCGGCCTGGACGCCCGGCAGCACGGCCTTCGTGTCCTGACCCAGCAGGATGAGGACGTTCGCGCCCTGACCGATCAGGTTGTTGATATCGGTCAGCTGCTGCTCGTTGCTGAGGTTCGCGTCGGCATCGATGTACTTGCCGCCGCCGTCCTCGACCGTCTTCTTGATGTTCGGCTGGTCGTTCTTCGCCCAGCGCGGCTGCTGGTAGTTATTCCACGAGACGGCGACCGTGCAGCTGCCCGAGGCAGCACTGCCCGACGCGGATGCCCCCGCCGACTCACTCGCCGCCGCGGATTCACTCGCGGCCGGCGCTGATGTAGCTGCCCCGCCGCCGCTGCTAGTGCAGGCGGCGAGCGCGAGGACGCTGCTCAGCGAGAGCGCGACCAAGTGTCGCTTTGACATGTATGACTCTCCTCCTGTGCCGTAGCCCCCTCGTCGACCCGACGTCGCGCAAGGCTACTCCGTTGACCCCGCGGTGTGGTGGATCCTCCTTTCGGCGTCCTTAGGCGCTTGCCAGCGCGGGCATGGTCCGGCGGGGACGCAGCCATGCCGCTGGATCGGCGAGCAATGGTCCGAACGCAAGCTCAGCTGCTCCCAACAGCGGAGCGTCGTCTCCCAGTGAAGTCGGCACGACCCGGACGAGTCGCCGCGACGCGCGCAATACGCGTCGATCAAGCTCGGCCTCGAGGGTCGACCGCACATACGGATAGCTGGCGGTCAACCGACCGCCCAGCAATACGAGGCTCGGGTTGAGCACGTTGACGATCCCAGCCAGGCCGATGCCCAGCCAGCGGGCAGTATCGTTGAAGGCGTCCAAAGCTGCCGGAACGCCGGCCTCAGCTTCGGCAAGCAACCCTTCGAAGGCTTCGCGACCCGCCTGCGACGAGCGGCCGGCGCGCCGCAGCAGCGCCATCGTCCCGACCTCGGTCTCCCAGCAGCCGATCGAGCCGCACCGACACGGCAGCCCGTCGGGGTTCACCGGGATGTGACCGACCTCGCCGCCATACCCGGCGGCGCCGATCAGCGGCCGGCCGTCGACGATGAGACCGCCGCCGACGCCGATCGAGCCCCAGATCAGGAGCACGTCATCGATGTCACGCGCGGCGCCACGCCGATGCTCGGCGAGGACCGCGAGGTCGGCTTCGTTAGCGAACGCGATCGGAACGTCCATGCCGAGAGCCCCGGTAAGTGCCGCCCCGAGCGGCTCATCGCGCCAGCCGAGGTTCGGTGCGACCGAGACCATGCCGTCGCTCCTGCGGACGACGCCGACGACGGCGACGCCAACGCCCACGATGCTGTCCGGCGAGGGAAGTCGGCCACGGAGATCCGTCGCGAGGTCGACGAGGACGGCCACGATGTCCGTCAGGCTCGATCGTCGCGGAGGCAGGTCGACCCGCACATGGTCGAAGACCTCACCGCCCAGGCCGACGGTCGCGGCGGCAAGCGAATCGACGGAGATCTCGAGCGCCAGGACGACCGCGCCGTTGGGGTCGGCACGGACCATTGGGGAGGGGCGACCGGGCGTCCCGTCGAGCGCCGCCGGGCCCTCGAACGCGAGGTTGCCGGCGACCAGCTCCCCGATCAGGCCGCGGATCGCGCTGCGGGTGAGCCCGGTACGAGCCACGAGGTCGGAGCGCGATAACGGTCCGCTCGCATGAAGCTCGCGGACGATCGCGCTCAGATTGGCGCGGCGGACGGTCTCGCTGCGGTGTCCCAGCTCGTCACGACCGATGAACACGGGTTTGTGTTCCTCTTTCTCAAATGTGCTGTGCGAGACTCGTACAAGCACGCGGTCATGTCAATACGGATGTCGCGGAGGAGTCGCTGATGTCGGGCACGGTGCGCTGGGGGATCCTGTCGACGGCGGACATCGGCGTCCGAAAGGTGATTCCCGGCATCCGCAAAGCGGCGCGCTGTGAGGTCGTCGCCATCGCGTCGCGCGACGGTGAGCAGGCACGGGCCGTCGCCGATCAGCTCGGTATCCCGTCCGCGCACGCGTCGTACGAGGCGCTGCTCGCCGACCCAGGAGTCGACGCCGTCTACATCCCGCTGCCGAACCACATGCACATGGACTGGACGATCGCGGCGCTCCGCGCCGGCAAACACGTCCTGTGCGAGAAGCCCCTCGCGATGACCGCCGACGACGCCCAGCGCATGGTCGATGTCGCCCACGAGACCGGTCTCCACCTGATGGAGGCGTTCATGTACCGCCAGCACCCCTCATGGGTCGCGGCGATGGACCTCGTGGAGAGTGGCAGGATCGGGACACTGACCGCTGTCCAGAGCTGGTTCTCGTACTACAACGACGACGCCACGAACATCCGCAACATCGTCGAGTACGGCGGCGGCGCGCTGTTCGACATCGGCTGCTACACGATCAACCTGTCCCGCATGGTGTTCGGCGGGGAGCCGTTGCACATCCAGGCATCAGTCCGCCGAGACCGGGCGACGGGCGTCGACGCGCTCGTGAGCGCGATCCTCGATTTCGACGGGGGCATCGCGAGCTTCACGTGCGCGATCCGCAGCGAGTCGGACCAGCGCGTCCACATCTACGGGACGAAGGGACGGATCTCGATCGATATCCCGTTCAACATCCCGCCCGACCGCCCGACGCGCATCCGGCTGACGGCCGGCGGCGACCCGCCGGTCGCACCGGACACCACGGTCCTCGAGTTCCCGACGACAGACCCCTACACGGCCGAGGTCGAGCGGTTCGTGTCGGCCGTGCTGGACGGCGGGCCGACACCGGTCCCACCGGAGGACGCCGTAGCGAACCTCCGCGTGATCGACACGATCTTCGCGATCGCCGAGCGCGGCCCGGGAGCCGCGTCGTTGACTCCGGCTTAGACGCCGAGTCGCTGTGACGCCAGGGCGGTGCCCTCCACCCGGGCCGTGATCTTGGCGAACGCGATGTCGCGCGAGGTCGACGTGTCGTCGCCGAACGGTGAGAAGCCGCAATCGTCGGTCGTGCCCAGATGATCCGGGTCGATGAACCGGGCGGCCTGGAGGATCCGATCCGCGACCTCCTCGGCGGTCTCGATGCGGGGGTCGATCGGATCGACCACGCCAACGAAGACCCGCCGGTCGCCGGTGGCGTGCTCGCCGATGATCCGCAGCACGCGCTCGCGGTCGGCCTCGCTCGCGAGCTGGATGAAGAAGTCATGGACGTCCATCCGGAACAGCGTCGGGAGGAGGTCGGCGTAGTCGACGTCTGCGCTGTGCGTGGAGTCCCTGTCACCCCCCGGACACGTGTGGACACCGACGCGCGCGCGTTCGTCGGAGGTGAGCTCGCCGAGGACCTGGTTATTGAGGTCCACGAATGCCGAGAGCAGTCCGCCCGACGGATCGAGCTTGAGCGAGAGCCGGGCTTCGGTGAAGTCGATCTGGGCGCTCGCACCCCGAGCGACGATCCCGCGCAGCTCGTCAGATGCCTCCGCGACCAGGTCGTCGATGAACGCCTCGCGCGGGTAGCCGTCGATCCCGTCGCCCGGGTACATCAGGCTGATCGCCGAGGCCGAGATGACCGCCTGCTTGAGTGGCGCGCTCGTCTTGTCGCGCGCGCCGTCGAGATACGCGTACGCCTTGGTCGCGTAGCGGAACGGGGCCGTCGTGAGGACCGGCAGCTGCCGGGTATGTCCGTCCTCGAAGGGGATGGTCACGCCACCGGAGGCCAACGGGAGGCCAGCCACGGGATACGTCGCGAAGCTCGGCTTGCGCTGCTCACCATCGGTGACGACCGGCGAACCAGTCACCTCGAACCGCTGAAGCGTGTCGCTGACCGCGTCGTCGAACAACGCGTCGAGCTCGTACTGGCCCAGGCGCCCCTCGGCGGCTGCCTGCATGCCCGCCTGTAGGGCTTGCGGTCTGGGGATGCTGCCGATCGGTTCAGTGGGTAGTGACATGGGCCGCAGGATATCCACCCCGCGCAAGGGGGCTACCATGCCCGCGCTGCGCGGGCGGTCGCCCGCCAAGAGGGATCGCCGACACATGCCAGCCAATCCATCGCGATGACCAGCCGCACCATCGCCGTCGGCGGCACGAGCTACCCCCTGGTCCTGCCGAACGTCCGGGACCCGCGGCTCCACGTGGCCGCCGTGATCATCACGATCCACGTCCTCGGCCAGATCGGGCTGCATTTCTCGGTGAGCGTGCCGCAGATCCTTGCCGCGATCCTGGCGAGTGCCGTCCTCGAGGTCGCCCTGACGTTCCGCCAGTCCCGCGCGTTCGTGTGGCCCGCCAGTGCGATGCTCACCGGCAGTGGCGTTGCGCTGATCCTGCGCGTCGTCGGTACCCCGCCCGACCAGCCCTGGAATACCGACTACTGGTACATCTTCGCCGGCGTCGCCGTGTTCTCACTGCTGACCAAATACGTCATCCGCTACCGCGGCAACCATGTCTTCAACCCGTCAAACATCGGGCTCGTCGTCGCCTTCGTCGTGCTCGGCAGCACCCGGGTCGAGCCACTCGACTTCTGGTGGGGGCCCCTAAGCATCTGGCTGGTGATCGCGTATGCGGTGATCGTCGGCGGCGGTCTGCTGATCACCCGCCGGCTGCGCCTGCTCGGGCTGGCGGCGGCGTTCTGGCTGACGCTCCTGGTGAGCCTCGGAGTGCTGGCCGGCTCGGGCCACTGCATGACCGCCAACTGGGCGTTCGCACCTGTCTGCGGTGTCGATTACTGGCGCGTCATCGTCATCTCGCCCGAGGTCCTGATCTTCCTGTTCTTCATGATCACGGATCCGAAGACGACGCCGATGGGCCAGGTGGGCCGGGTGGTCTTCGGCATCCTCGTGGCGATCGCGAGTACGCTGCTGATGGCGCCCCAGACGGACGAGTTCGGAACGAAGGTGGCGCTGCTGACGGGTCTCGTCGCGATGTGTGCCGCGCGACCGTTGATCGACCGGCTGGTCCCGGTTCCCGGTTCGGCCACCGACCAGCTCCGCGGGTTCGCGTCACGCGTCGCGTTCGGGGAGGGGTCGCGGCGCACGGCTCGCGCATTCGGGCGGATCGCCCTCGCGGTCGGAGCCGTGTTCCTGGTCGGCACGGGCATCGTCCTTGCGGGTACCCCGGCCCGATCACCCTCCCCACCGGACACGGCTGCCGTGCTCGACCGGGTACCCCATCAGGTCGATCCGGCGACGTTCCCCGATATCAACATCGCGACGGACGTGACCGACTGGGACCACGAGATCGCGGGGCAAGGCGCACGCGACATCGTCATGACGCTCGCGGAAAACCTCGAGCTGGAGAACCAGGCCATGCTCCGGGACGACGCGTCGATCCTGCCGGTCGTGGACCACGGCGATCGCTTGAAGGAGATGCAGCGTCGCTTGCAGGAGTCGAGCGCGAGCGGTCGGACCGTGATCGAGCACTATCAGTTCGATTCGCTCGACATGTCGCTCATCGAGCCATTCGGGGTCCAGACCGGCTTGAGTCTCGGTCTCGCAGCGCAAGGGACGAAGACCGAGGAGACCTACGACGCCACCGGGAGCCTGCTCGAGAGCCACGACGCGCCATTCACCACGACGTTCGTGATGCGTCGCGCTCTGGGTGATCGGTGGCTGAATGTGGCCGTGCTGCCCGCGGAGGACGGCAACTGACGGGGAGGTCGCCAGCGCTCGCCCCGACGACGGCTCGCCGCGCGAGCATCGTTGTAGCGGTCCTCGTCGTGGCAGTCCTTGCGGTCGGCGGCCTCTGGTGGCTCGCCGCGTCCGGGACGATCGGCAGAGGTGGCGCCGCCGCGTTGCCGCCGCCCCGTTTCGTCGAGGAAGCGGCAGCGGCAGGCGTCGGCCACACGTTCGCCGGCGATGACGGCTATTTCGTGGGCGGAGGTGTCGCGACCTTCGACTGCGACGACGACGGCTTGCCGGACCTGTACCTCGCCGGGGGCGCCGCACCCGCCGCGCTGTACCGCAACCGCAGCACCCCCGGTGGCCCCTTCCGATTCGAGGACATCACCGAGCCTGCGGTCGCGCTCGACCACGTGACGGGCGCCTATCCGCTCGATGTCGACGGCGACCGCCACACCGACATCGTCGTGCTGCGGCTCGGTGAGGAGGTCCTGCTCCGGGGCCTCGGGGATTGCCGGTTCGCCGCGGCGGACGCCTCGTTCGGGTTCGATGGTGGGCCCGGCTGGACCACGGCGTTCAGCGCGACCTGGGAGACACCGGACGCCAAGCTCCCGACGCTGGCCTTCGGCGACTACCAGGAGCTCGACGCTCGTGGCGAATGGACCGGGCGCTGCTCGGACGACCGGCTGCTGCGACCGACGCCCGGTGGCACGTCGTACGCGCCGCCGATCGCGCTGTCACCGAGCTTCTGCACGCTCTCGATGCTGTTCAGTGACTGGGATCGGTCCGGCCGCAGCGACCTGCGCGTCTCCAACGACCGCCACTACTACCGCGAGGACGGCCAGGAACAGCTCTGGCGCATCGATCCGGGCGTCGCGCCGCGGCTCTACACCCAGGCGGAGGGCTGGCAGCCGCTGCGGATCTGGGGCATGGGTATCGCCGACGAGGACCTCGATGGCGACGGCTATCCCGAGTACTACCTGACCAGCCAGGGTGACAACAAGCTCCAGACGCTGGCGAACGGACCCGCGACGCCGGATTACAAGGACATCGCGCTCAAGCTCGGGGTGACCGCACATCGCCCGTACACCGGCGACGTTTCGCTCGCGTCGACCGCCTGGCATCCGGCGTTCGAGGACGTCAATGACGATGGCTACCCCGACCTGTTTGTCACCAAAGGCAATGTCGAGCAGCAGCTCGACAACGCGATCAAGGACCCGAGCAACCTCCTGATCGGGCAGGCCGACGGGACGTTCGTGGAGGGAGGCGAGGCGGCCGGCATCGTCGACTTCGAGAAGGCCCGGGGAGCCGCTGTCGCCGACCTCAACGCCGATGGGTTGCCGGACATCGTCCAGGTCGTGCGCCGGGCGAACGTGCGGCTGTGGCGCAATCTCGGAGCGGGCGAGGGAACGACGACGCAACCGATGGGCCACTGGCTCGGGGTGAACCTCGACCAGGACGCCCCGAACCACGACGCGATCGGCGCCTGGATCGCTGTTCGGGCCGGCGACCTCCATCGTGACCGCGAGGTGACCGTGGGCGGCGGCCACGTCAGCGGGCAGCTTGTGCCGATCCATTTCGGCCTCGGCAGGGCGACGAAGGCCGAGGTGCAGGTGACCTGGCCCGATGGCGAGGTGGGGCCGTGGTTGCCGACCGACGCCGATGGCGTGATCACCGTTCGGCGGGGTGCCAGCGCCGTCGAACCAGTGTCGCCTGTCGTGACACCGTAGATCGGATGGCAGCGACGCGACGCGCCCGTCTCTCGGAGGTCGACCTGCCCGATCTGGGGCGGCCGTCGGTCACCCCCGAGATCCCGCCAACGCTGTACGCCGCCCGACTGGAGCGGCTTCGTGGGCGCATGGTGGGGGCCGGATACGACCGTGTCGTCGTCTACGCCGACCGCGAGCACAGCGCCAACATGGCCTGGCTCACCGGGTTCGACCCCCGGTTCGAGGAGGCGATCCTGGTCGTCGGGGCGAGCGGGGAGCCGGCGATCCTGGTCGGGAACGAATGCTACGGGACAGCGGGCGCGGCGCCGTTGCCGATGCGCCGCCATCGCTTCCAGGACCTGAGCTTGCCGAGCCAGCCGCGGGATCGGTCGGCACCACTGGCCGAGATCCTCGGCGATGAGGGCGTCACCGACGGGGTCCGCGTCGGCGTCATCGGGTGGAAGCCCTACGCCGACCGCTCGATGCTCGACGTCCCTTCGTTCCTGGCCGACGAGTTGCGGCGGCGGGTCGGCCCGAGAGGGATCGTCGAGAACGCCAACGACCTGCTGATCGATGCGGCGGACGGGCTGCGCGTGATCAATGAGGTCGAGCAGCTTGCGGCGATGGAAGCCGCGGCGTGCACGACATCGAGCGGGGTCCTGTCGCTCATCCGCGGTCTTCGACCCGGCCTTCGCGAGCGCGAGGCTGTCGCGCTTCTCGGCTGGGACGGCACGCCGCTGTCGTGTCACCTGATGTTGACGGCCGGGCCACGCGCCGCGTACGGATTGCTCGGTCCCGGCGACCGACCGATCGAACGCGGCGACCCGTTCACGGTGGCGTTCGGGATCTGGGGCGCGCTCAACTGTCGCGCAGGGTTCGTGGTCGAGGACGCGGACGGGCTACCGGACGGGATCCGCGACTATGTCGATCGCCTCGTCGGCCCGTATTACGCTGCCGTCGCCGAGTGGTATGGCGCGCTACGGATCGGCCAGACCGGGGGCGCGCTCCACGACATCATCGCGCGACATCTCGGCGACCCGTTCTTCGGCATCTTCCTCAACCCGGGGCACCAGATCAGCCTCGACGAGTGGGTGAATTCGCCGATCCGGCGCGGCTCGGCCATCGAGCTGCGGTCGGGGATGGCGTTCCAGGTCGACATCATCCCGGCGACGGGCACGCCGTATTTCACGACGAACATCGAGGATGGCCTCGCCCTCGCCGACGCGCCGCTGCGCGACGCCTTCGCGGCCGGCTACCCCGATGCCTGGTCGCGCATCCAGGCGCGGCGCGCCTTCATGGCCGACCAGCTCGGGATCGACCTGCATCCCGACGTCCTGCCGTTCTCGAATATCCCGGCCTACCTGCCGCCGTACCTGTTACGGCCGGGCCTGGCCATGACGGTCGGGTGACCGGGAGCACGACGGGGGAGGCGGATCGCGTCGTCCTGACGCGCGATGAGGCGACCCTCACGGTCGACCCCAGCGCCGGTGGCCGGATCGCATCGCTCGTGCTGCGCGGGCGCGAGGTCCTCGTCACGGACGGTGCCAGCCCGCTCTGGTGGGGCTGCTATCCGATGGTGCCGTTCGCCGGGCGGATCCGGGACGGCCGGTTCCTGTTCCGCGGTCGGGCGTATCAGCTCCCGCTGACGATGCCACCGAACGCCATCCACGGCACGGTCCTCGATCGCGCGTGGCAGGTCACGTTCCGTGGCGAGGACCGCGTCGAGCTCGAGTCCGAGCTCGGGCCCGATTGGCCGTTCCGTGGACGCGTCACCCAGGCGATCGTGCTGGTCCCCGGCGGTCTCGAGGCGACGTTGACCGTCGAGGCGACCGATGCGATGCCGGTGGTCCTGGGCTGGCACCCGTGGTTCAGGCGCGAGGTCGACGGGATCGCCGCGGAGCTCGACTTCGAAGCGCGCGCGATGTATGCCCGCGACTCGAGCGGTCTGCCGACCGGGGCGACGATCCCGCCGACACCACGTCCGTGGGACGACGCGTTCACCGACATCGTCATCCCGCCCCGACTGACGTGGCCCGGAGTCCTCCGACTGGACCTCCGCTCGACTGCCCCGTTCTGGGTCGTGTTCGACGAGCGCGACGCCGCGATCTGCGTCGAGCCACAGACGGCGCCCCCTGATGCGTTCAACCTCGCGGCCGTGGTCGGGGTCGATCCGCCGGTCGCGGCTCCCGGTCGTCCGGCGAGCATCGCGATGGCGTGGCGCTGGGAGCTCCTCGGCCCGGCGTCCGTGCCGGCACCCGCACCTTCCGCCGCCAGGCCGCCGAAGAAGCGATCTCCGGCGACGAAGCGGGCTACGCCTTCGAAGCCGCCCCGGACGCGTCGGGCACGTTCACCCCGGTGACCCGGTTCTTCCCGGCGCGCTTGCTCGTGTACATGGCACGGTCGGCGCTGATCATCAGCTCGTCGGCCGTCCCGCCATCATCGGGGTAGGACACAACCCCGACCGAGAGCGACGGGCGCACCGTG
>Ga0157375_10001569_pt1 | contig 19683 bp, 16 predicted proteins | sample M35metaG_FD_115311 | JGI IMG/M metagenome (GOLD analysis project Ga0157375, IMG submission 115311) | Miscanthus rhizosphere microbial communities from Kellogg Biological Station, Michigan, USA - M3-5 metaG | ecosystem: Host-associated > Plants > Roots > Rhizosphere > Soil | place: USA: Michigan... | reverse complement strand
AAAGATTGTCTGTGACCATTTTTTACTTGGTAACCTTTTCTTCTTTTCTTTTTGAAAACGATTACTTTATCAGCTTTTACGTGGTCTAGGATCTCTGCTTCTACAGTGATTCCGCCTACAGCTGGGGCGCCTACAGTGATTGCTCCGTTTACAGTAAGAAGTACTTTATCAAAAGATACCTTTCCTCCTTTATCTCCTTTTAAACGGTTTACAAACAACTTCTGGTCTTGCTCAACTTTATATTGAAGCCCTGCTATTTCTACAATTGCAAACATTGTTTATAAATTTTTAGTTATTTCGAGGTGCAAATATATGAATAATTTTCTAATTCACTTACAATCAAAACCATCTTTTTAATAAAAAGTTTTTAACTATGCTTTAAATAATTTTTCACCACAAAGTGATGAATTATATCAGATAATTTTATACCTTCGTTTTTACCAAAAAATATTTTATATGAAAAGAAGCCTTAATTTCTGCTTATTAGCAGGAGCATTTGCTGTATTCTCACTTACAGCATGTAACGACGACAATCTGGAAACACCCGTTTCACAAGACTCACAAACACAAACCGGGAAAATCGAGCAGCCCGGAGACCTTGAAAAAATCTGTTATTATGTAGATCAGTACTGGAGTTCTTCTTCAGTTTTGACAACCAGCCTCCAAAATGCCACAGACACCAATTTTATGAATGCTCAGATGACTAAAATTGCGAGCATGTGGGGAAGAAGCAATCCTACTTTGAGATTTGTAAATGATCCTTCAAATTTTAATTCAACCTACAACGCGATTTCTTATTCTACAGGGAAAATCTACTACGGTTATGCTATTTATTATGATGCAAAAGCAAAAGGCGGAAATATTGTAAACGCCATGATCCTTGCTCATGAATATGGTCATCAGTTGCAGTATATTTTCAATTTACCTTCTGTAAGTGAGTCAACTGCGAGACCAAATGAATTGGAAGCTGACGGTTTTGCAGGATATTATCTGAGACGACCTACAGGATATAACCAGACAACTTTCGCCCAAATTGCAGCGGCTTACGAGTTTGCTCAAAGCATCGGAGATTATCAGACCACAGATCCGGGACACCACGGAACTCCGCCACAGAGGAGATCAGCAGTTCGTCTGGGATTCCTTTTGGGGCAGTATAGCCTTTCTGCAGCTGACTTTGATTATAACTTCTTCTATTATTATCAGGGAGTTTTAAATGGCACTTACAAAATGGGCAAAAACTCAAGAAATCCTGAAATTGATGCATATATGAGTCAATATATGGAAGAATTAAGACAAATTCAATCTGGAGAAATCTCTGCAGAAGAATTTAAAAATCTTAAATAACATTCATTTTTAGCATATTATCAGAAAAGAGGTAAGCGAAAAGTCTTACCTCTTTTTATTTATCCGAAATATTCACAAAGTTTATTTAATTTTGAAGTTTATCCATAATAAATGAACAGAGATCTCTACATAGATTTTGCGAAAGGGCTTGCAACACTTTCCATAATATTCATTCACACGGCTTTTTGGTCAGGGCAATTTTATATTCCCGCTGATGTACGAGTGTTTTCTTTGGTTTTTGATGTTGCTCTGTTTTATGCCTTAAGCGGAATCACATCCGGTTCCAATATTGAGAAAACTTTGTACAGATTGCTCAAATTGCAGATTACTTACATGATTTTCGTAACATTTTTGTTCTTTTTGGATTACTTTTTTAAGGTTTTCGGATTAACGTTCTTTTCATTGGAATGGTTGCAGAGCTTTTATTCCACTTTTGGATCAAAATATTCCACCACAAGCATTTCAGCCGTTCCGCAATGGCAAAATCTTGGCAACTGGTATCTTCATCAATACACCAATGCAGATACTTTTCCCGTTGTAATGGGAAGCTTCTGGTATCTGAAAGTATATTTTATCCTCACTGTTTTCGGAGTTTTAATACTAAGATTTTTCCCAAAACATATCAATTGGTTTATAGGAATTTGCATTGCTTTAACCCTCCTATTCAACATTTTTCCTGAAACTTATCCGACAGGGCAAGTGGGTTACGTAGCATTTTATATGGCTATTTTCCTGATCGCCAACAGAATGCGCGGTAAAAAAATCCCGACCAGAATCATCCCTGTGCTTTACTGCATTGTTGCAGCGGCATTAATCTGGATGTTTTGGTATTTCGGAAGTGATATCTTCTATAAAATCAATAAAAATAAATTCCCGCCGAAAATTCCTTATATCATATGGACCCTTTTCTCACTGGTCACTTTATTTGTCTTTTACAACAGAGTAAAGATTGAGAAAGAAAGTTTCGTTACTCACATCGGTAAAAACGCCATCTTTTTCTACTTCGCACAGGGAATCAGCTCCTCGCTGGTCTATTTTTTAGTCGTTCCGTTGAAAGAAATGATGTCTTGGTGGGTTTTAATGATCATTATTTATATCATTAATATCATATTGGCATTCATCATTTCATCAGGACTGAAAAAAGTTGACCGTTTAGGATGGAATATTTTAGAATTTTTAAGGGTAAAGACTGCCGAAAAAAATTAATCTGCTTTCTTTTTACCCGTTCTGGTCAAAAGAAGAACAATAATGAGCAGAATTACAGCACCGGCAATTAAATATACAGGATCAGCATACCATTCTGTGGTGGTAGTTGTTTTTGTTTCGTTTGTTTTTTCGACAACAGTTCCTGCGCCGTCCTGAGCAAAAGTAACGGCAGAGATAGACATTGTGAATACAAAAGCTAATAATGTATTCAACGTGTTTTTAAAGTTTGTAATAGTTTTCATGTTAAATTTTTTAATTGTAATTAAACAATATCAAAAAAAATACCATTAAATTATTCCATACTATTGAAATCAAGGAAATTGAGCCTAAATTTTAAATACAAATAAATCTTCTTATTTATTGCAAATTATTTTAATTTTACAAAAAATTTTAAAATATGTTTAAGTTGAAACTTCCTACCGATCCGAGGTGGGCAAATATTGCAGAGGAAAACATTGGAGAAATTTTGACAGATCACGCCTGGTGTGAGCAAAAAGCTGCAACAAACGCCATCGGTTTGATCACCATGTTGCCTGAGTATCCCGAGATAGTTACAGAACTTCTTGCCATCGCGCAGGAAGAGCTTGACCATTTTGGTCAGGTTCATGAGATTATCAAGAAAAGAGGATACACTTTTGGCCGCACAAGAAAAGATGATTATGTCAATGAGCTTGTGAATTTCATCCAAAAAGGAGGTAACAGAGATGATCTTATTGTTGACAAAATGCTTTTTGCAGCAATGATCGAAGCAAGAAGCTGTGAAAGATTCAAAGTGCTTACCGAAAATATCAAAGATGAGGAACTAAAAGTTTTCTACAGAGAATTAATGATCTCTGAAGCCAATCATTACACCACTTTCATTGGGTTTGCAAGACAATTGGGAGACGAAGAAAAAGTAAACAGACGCTGGGAAGAATGGCTGGAATATGAAGCAAAAATCATACAATCCTACGGAAATAAAGAATCAATACACGGTTAAAAAAACATTTAAATATATTTTGAAAAAACTGACTTTCGAAAACATTATCAATTTTTTCCTGAAAAATTTCTTTCAGGGGTTGGTTATTATTGGTCCGATCGCGCTTACTATTTTCGTGATCTGGTACATTATTTCTTCTATTGATAATATTATTCCGTCGGTTGCAAAAGAAATTCCCGGGCTGGTTTTTATTTCAACGATATTAATTACCGCACTTTTAGGATATTTGGGAAATAAATTTGTTGTCGGACGCTTCTTTTTCGATACCATGGACAGTTTACTGGAGAAAACTCCCGGCGTAAAGCATATTTACACTCCAACAAAAGATGTGATGTCCTCATTTGTAGGAGATAAGAAAAAATTTAATGATCCTGTCTGGGTAAAAACCAATGAAAATCCCGAGATTTGGAGAATCGGATTTTTAACTCAAAAAGAAATGGCAGACGTTGAAAAACATAATTACGTAGCCGTATATCTTCCACACTCATACGCTATTTCGGGCTGGGTGATCGTTACGGAGGAAAAAAACATCAAACCCGTTGTGGGTATGACTGCTGCTTCTGCAATGAAATTTGCTGTAAGCGGAGGTGTTGCAGGATTCCATTCTGATGACAATATTTTCAAGGCACCGGAATAAATTACTTATTTTATTTCTTTACTAACACCCTTTTGGGTTGTTATTTTTCTACATTTTTTAAAATATTATGTTAAAGCCGAAATTTTATATTTTGGATATCGTTACATATACATAATTATTTTAATCAATTTTAATTTCAAAGCTAAAAATTTATAAAAACTAAAACTATATAAAAGGAATGAGCAAGGTTGCAATTATCGGAGCGGGGGTTTCCGGCCTGAGTATGGCAAATTATTTAGAAAAAAATAATATCGATTACCATATTTACGAAAGACGAACAAAAAATGATCTGAAAGGTCACGGTTTCATACTTCCAAAAGAAGGAATTGAATATCTTTCAAATATTATCAATATCAATAATCTTTACGAAAAAGGAAGTTTTTTAAAAAAATACATTCACTATTCGCACGACGGGCAAATCATTTCCGAAAAAGATCTTGATGATGTTTTTGTGGTTTCCAGAAGTGCTCTGATAGAGATTTTAGGCAACGGAATTCCTACAGAAAAAATCTCTTATAATACAACTTTGTCACTTAATGATTTTTCTGAAGCAAAAGCAAACATCCGGTTTGAAGACAATACCGCTCTAGAAGCAGACATCATTGTGGCGTCAGACGGCTCAAGAAGCAGAATCAGGAGAAAAATTTTCGAAGACGAGATCATGAAAGCTGTTCTTGAAAATGAAGTGGTAAATATCATCGAAAACGAAGAAATTGCCAACCAGATCGAAAGTAATTTCTTAAAATTCCATCATGAAAACGGTGGTTTGACGTTTGGTGTTTTAAAGCTTTCTCCGTCAAAAATCTTGTGGTACTGCCAGTTCGATATTACTAAATTTTTCATTAATGAAGATTATACACCGGATTGCATCAAGCAATTTATGGTTGATAATTTCGGCGACTGGAATCCTTTGGTTTCATCGATTATCAACGGCTCAAGCTACGAAAATGCACACATCTGGCGCGTTTATGAATTAGAAAAATTAAATCCTTTCTACCACAACAACGTAGTATTCGTGGGCGATGCAGCTCATCCGCTGATTCCTTTTACAAGCCAGGGCGTAACTTCTGCGCTTAAAGATTCTTACACTTTGACCAATCTTTTATTAGAAGAAAAAAATCTGGAAGAAACCTTCAAAACATATGAAGACGAAAGAAAACCTGAGATCGAAATCCATATTAAAAATGGAAGAGTTTTATTAGATCAATTTTTACTTCCTCTGGATCAGCAGCCTAAAAACACTTTACCAATTTCATATAAATAAGACAATGTTTACAAATAAAGATATCAATTTTGAAGCCTTAAAAAGAAAGGCATACAACGGAAGATGGGCAACTTTAGAAGAAGGAATTATCCCTCTTACAGCGGCTGACCCCGATTTTAGAATGTCTTCAGAGATCGAGAACGGGATTATCGAATATATCAAAGACGGATATTTAAGCTATGGCCCTTTTTCAGGAATTCCTGAATTCAAAAAAAGTGTTGCCGAGCATTTCAATATAGAAAAAAACGGAAATTTTACTCCTGAAAATGTATTGGCAGTCAACAGTGCCGCACAAGGAATGTTTTTAATTGCAAAATATGTTTTAGTGGAAGAAGGTGACGAAGCCATTATTCTTGATCCGGTGGATTTTTTGTTTAAAAAGTCGGTAGATGCGGTTGGCGGAGTCGTAAAACTTTGCCCAGTTGACATCAACGGAAATATTGATTTTGAGAAACTGGTTTCCCTGATTACTCCGAAAACAAAATTATTAAGCATTTGTAATCCTCATAACCCGCTTGGAAAGGTATATTCTAAGGAAGTTTTAATAAAAATTTCAGAAATCGCTGCCGCCCACAACCTTTGGGTAATGAGCGACGAAATCTGGAGTGATATTGTGTACGATAACCGAGAATTTAATACCTATTCTTCTGTTTCTGAAGCTGCAAAAAACAAAAGCTTCACGGTTTACGGATTTTCAAAAACGTTTGGAATCGCAGGATTGAGAATCGGGGCGGTTTTATGCAATGATCAGGAAATTCTTGATGATTTTACAGAAAAATCAAATTTTAATTCTACGATAGAAGGTGTCTCTACTTTGTCTCAAATTGCTGCAAGTGTGGCGATTGAAAAAGCAAAACCTTGGTTTAAAGATTTCTTGGGACATTTACAAAGCAACAGAGATTTGGCACATTCCAGGTTAATTAATTCCGGAATTTTAACGCCGAATTTACCGGAGGCAACTTTCGTTTTATTCCCAAAAATTGAAAACGGAATGTCGAGTGATGAATTCGCCCAGCACGTTTTACAACAAGGAAAAGTAGCGATCGTTCCCGGCTCGGAAAGATGGTTCGGAAAAGGAGCTGAAGGACATGTGAGAATTTGTTTTTCTACTTCACACGAGATTTTAAATGAAGGATTAAACAGAATTATCAATAGCTTTTAAAATCCATTCTGAAAATATTTCGCAATTTTTATTTTAATAATTTAAAATTTTCTAATACTTAATCAATTACATTAATAGCATAATAGTTTTCAAACAATAGTGAGTTTTTTTATGGATTTAAAATCAAATTTTAATACATTTGATTTAATTACCAAATTAAAAAAACTCGATAGATATGAAAATTAAGTATTTAAGTGCCGCTTTTCTTGGCGCAAGCTCGATGCTGTATTCGCAGGAAATAAATGATACGATCTCAAAAGAAAAAAAGATCGATGAAGTCACCATCACCGGAAGCCGAAATAAGAAAAGAACTGTCATTGATACTCCCGTACCTATTGATGTAATTGATATTAAGCAGGTAAGCCAGTCGACCGGACAGGTCGAGGTAAATCAGCTCCTACAGTTTGCTGCGCCTTCTTTTAATTCTAATAAACAATCGGGCTCAGACGGAGCCGATGCCGTAGATCCTGCGACCCTAAGAGGTTTGGGACCCGATCAGACTTTACTTTTATTGAATGGAAAAAGATATCATCAATCTTCATTAATCAATCTTTTCGGGACAAAAGGAAGAGGAAATACCGGCTCAGACATGAATACAATTCCGATCGGAGCCATTAAAAGAATCGAAGTCCTTCGTGACGGAGCCTCTGCCCAATACGGTTCTGACGCCATTGCAGGAGTCATCAATGTTATTTTGAACGACCGCGACAAAGGCTTTGAAGGCAACGCTTTTTACGGAATGAATCTTTTTAAAAGTCCGGGAAATGATGATGTTGTTTCAGACCGAAAAATAGACGGGAATACATTTGATTTCAGCGGTAATTTCGGAACAAAAATAGGTTCCAAAGGAGGTTTTGGAAATTTCACTGCTGAATTTATCAATAAAGAATATGCGATCAGGAATGCCAATCCCGAAAAATATGATGCTCCGAGACAGCGATTTGGTGATGCAAAATCACAGAATTTCTATTTTTTCGGAAATATAGAAGTTCCGTTGTCTGATAATCTGAAATTTTATTCAAGACAGGGCTTTTCGCAAAGAAAGACAGACGCTTATGCATGGACGAGAAGTGCTGATGCAGACGGAAATATCCCGGAAGTCTATCCAAATGGTTTTAACCCGATCCAGGCTACCAGCATTACCGATTTTACGTTTGATAACGGACTAAAATTCAAAGTTGCAGAATGGGATATTGATTTTTATAATGCTTTCGGAAGTAACAGATTTACCTATCAGATCGATCATACAATCAATGCGACTTTAGGAGTAAATTCACCCACCAGTTTCAATGCGGGAGGACATTCTTTACTGCAAAATACAACAGGTTTTAATGCTTCAAAACAATTCAGTGTTCTGGAAGGTTTGAATATTGCTTTCGGATCGGAATTCAGATATGAAAAATTCAATGTAATTAAAGGTGAAGAAGCTTCCTACGCCATGTATGACGTCAACGGAAATATTGTAACCGCAAATACAGATCCTGCTTTATTGGTTACAAATCCTTTAAGTGGAGATACTAGACCGGGCGGATCACAAGGTTTCCCCGGATATTCTCAGGAAGTTGATAAAAGCAGAAATAATTTCGCAGCCTACATCGATACAGAACTCGACATCACTAAAGACTGGATGATCAGCATTGCCGGAAGATTCGAAAATTACAATGATTTCGGAAGCACAATTAACGGAAAATTTGCCACAAGATATAAGATAACCCCCCAGCTGGCATTCCGTGGATCGGCTTCCACTGGCTTTAGAGCACCTTCTTTAGCTCAAAAATACTACAGCTTACAGTTTACTAATTTTCAGGGTGGGGACTTAGTTACGATACAATTAGCAGCCAATGACAGTGATTTAGCGAAAGCTGTCGGAATTCCTCAATTAAAACAGGAAACATCAGTGAACGGAAGTGCCGGATTTACTTTTAATACAGGAAAATTTACAGCAACAGTTGATGGATATTATATTAAAGTAAAAGACAGAATTGTTTTAACAGGAAATTTCTCTCAGGATGATGATGCAATCGGACAGATTTTAATAGACAATCACATTGATCAGGCGCAATTTTTTACCAACGCCATTGATACGAGAACAAAAGGTGTAGACGTAATTTTAAGCTATAATCAAAACATCGGCAACGGAAAACTGACCGCAACTTTAGCCGGAAATTATAACGAAATGGAGATCACCAAAGTGAATACTTCCGATAAATTAAAAGGAAAAGAAGAGATTTATCTGAGCCCGAGAGAAAGAGCTTTTATTCTGGCTTCTGCTCCGAAAACAAAGATTAATTTAAATTTAAACTATAAAATCAACAAGTTCAATGCTAATTTACAGCTCGTGAGATTTGATAAAGTTACCTTGATCGGTTACAACGGTCCGGATGACTATCAGACCTACAATCCAAAAGTCACGACAGATTTATCTTTCGGGTATGAGTTTTCAAAAAGCGTTAACTTAACAATCGGCAGTAAAAATTTATTGAATAGATATCCAACGTTACAAAAAACTGCCGCCTCAGAGGGAAATACGGAATCGGGAGGAATTTTTGATCCCGTACAAATGGGGTTTGCGGGTCGACAGGTTTTTGCCAGATTTAATTTTAAATTTTAAAATTCTTGCGTTTTTTGACGAAGATTTTGATTATTTTCATAATAACTTTAGGAAGCAAAGATTTGAAAAATAAATTTTTCTGATGACGCGACTGCTTTAAATAGGTAAAAAGCGGTTCGGGCTCAAAACTTCGTTTTGAGCCCGAACCATTAATATAAAAGACTATTTTTTTGATACTTTATATAATTTTCCGCTGTCGGTTACGCCGTAGAGATTTCCATCCGCACCATTCAACACATCCCGGAATCTTTCTTTCTGATCTGCCAAAAGACGTTCTTCACCAACAACTTTATTATCTTTCATTACAATTCTGTTGATATGTTCACCACTCAGACAGCCGATGAATAGATTCCCTTTCCATTCGTCAATATTACCGGTATAGAAAGTGACTCCACTTGGCGAAATCACGGGATCCCAATAATAAACAGGTTGTTCTGTTCCTGCTTTTTGGGTTGTTCCATTATTTATTTTTTCACCAGAATATTCAATTCCATAGGTAACATCTCCCCAGCCGTAGTTTTTTCCGGCCTGAATTAAATTGATTTCATCTCCACCTCTCGGACCCATCTCTACGTCCCAAAGATTTCCGTTGGGGTCAATCGCCAAACCTTGTGGATTTCTGATTCCGTAAGCATAAATTTCAGGCTTAAATCCGGCTTTTCCAATGAAAGGATTTCCGGGAGCAGGTTTTCCGTCTTTGGTAATTTTTAAAATTTTACCTAAGTAATTATCTGTTTTCTGGGCGTAAATTCTGGTCTGCTTATCTGATCTTTCTCCTGTACTTACAAATAAATTACCTTCTTTATCAAATGCCAGTCTGCTTCCGTAATGCTTGTCTCCATCATACGTCGGAGTTGCCCGAAAAATCACTTTTACATCAGAAATATTTTTTAAATCCGGAGAAAGGGTTCCTTTTGCAACTGCAGTATGATTTCCCTTTTCATAAGGCTCAGAAAAGCTGAAATAAATTAGATTATTGGTTTTAAAATCAGGATCGAGCGCTACATCAAGCATTCCTCCCTGTCCTTTATCATCTACTTTCGGAAAACCTTCAATCTTTGAAATCTGTTTTCCGTCTGTTGAAACGACATTCATATAGCCTCTTTTGTCTGTAATTAAAAATCTGCCGTCGGGTAAATTGATAATTCCCCAGGGCTTTCCAAGATCCTTACTTAGAATTTCGACATTGTAGGGAGTTGCAGTTTTTACCGCTTTAATTCTTGTTTGCCCAACAAAAGCCGGTTTGTAATTTGAATTTGGCTTTCCAGACTCAACACTGCCGTCATTACTGACTTCCTGAGCATTTGCATTGTTCTTGTGGCACGATGATAAAACCAGTAAAAGGCTTAAAGCTGGTATGTAAAATGGTTTGATTTTCATAGTATTAAGATTAGTGGTTATTAAAATGAATGGAAAAATAGTGCCATAAAATTGGTTAGCTTAAATTTTAAGGACTCTTTTTTATTTCATAAATTTGATATATGAATTTCAATCTTCAATCAGAATACAAACCAACCGGCGACCAACCTCAGGCCATTGAAAAACTTACCGAAGGAATAGAAATTGGCGAAAAATACCAGACTTTACTCGGTGTTACGGGTTCCGGGAAAACATTTACCGTTGCCAACGTTGTTCAGAACGTGCAAAGACCAACGATTGTTATGGCTCATAACAAGACTTTGGCAGCACAGCTTTTTATGGAATTTAAAGAATTTTTTCCTGACAATGCTGTAGAATATTTTGTGAGTTATTACGACTATTATCAACCGGAAGCATATATTGCCACAACCGGAACTTATATAGAAAAGGATCTGAGTATCAATGAAGAAGTCGAAAAACTACGTCTTTCCGCTATTGCAAGTTTGCTTTCCGGAAGACGTGATGTTTTGATTGTTGCCTCAGTATCCTGTATTTATGGTGTGGGAAATCCTGCCGAATTTCATAAGTCATTAATTTCAATTGCAATTGGCGAGAAAGTAACAAGAACCGCACTTCTTCATTCTTTAGTTAATGCTTTATATTCGAGAACATTAAGTGAGTTCCAACGCGGTACATTCAGGGTAAAAGGAGATGTGATCGATGTGTTTCCTGCGTATGCAGATAATGCCGTCAGAATTCAGTTTTTTGGAGATGAGATTGAAAAAATTCAGAGTTTTGATCCTGTTTCGGGAAATGTCACGGCTAATTTTGATCAAATTCAAATTTATCCTGCCAATCTTTTTGTGACTTCAAAAGAAACGTTGAACGGAGCCATTAAAAACATTCAGGACGACATGGTGAAGCAGGTTGATTTTTTCAGTGAAATAGGAAAACCTTTAGAATCCAAAAGATTACAGGAAAGAACCGAACTTGATTTAGAAATGATCAAAGAATTAGGCTATTGTTCCGGTATTGAGAACTACTCCCGATATTTAGACGGCAGGCTTCCGGGTTCCAGACCTTTCTGTTTATTAGATTATTTTCCTAAAGATTATTTAATGGTGATTGATGAAAGTCACGTTACCGTTCCACAAGTTCATGCGATGTATGGAGGGGACAGAAGCCGAAAAGAAGCATTGGTAGAATACGGATTCCGACTTCCTGCTGCAATGGATAACAGACCTTTGAAATTTGAGGAATATGAAGCAATCCAGAATCAGGTAATCTATGTTTCTGCAACGCCCGCTGATTATGAATTAGAAAAATCAGGAGGAACTTATATTGAGCAAATTATCCGTCCGACAGGGCTTTTAGATCCGGTTATTGAAATCAGACCGAGCCAAAATCAGATCGATGATTTAATGGAAGAAATCCAGAAAAGAGCTGATATTGATGAAAGGGTTTTAGTGACCACTTTAACAAAAAAAATGGCTGAGGAATTAACCAAATATTTCACAAAATTCGGGATCAGAACAAGGTATATTCACTCTGATGTAGAAACGTTGGAGCGTATTCAGATTATGCATGATCTGCGTGTCGGTCTTTTTGACGTTTTGATTGGGGTAAACTTATTGAGAGAAGGTTTGGATTTACCTGAAGTTTCATTAGTTGCAATCTTAGATGCCGACAAAGAAGGAATGCTAAGAAGCAGAAGATCAATGATTCAGACAGTTGGTCGAGCAGCAAGAAATATTAATGGTAAAGCAATTTTGTATGCCGACAAAATGACAAAATCGATGCAGGCAACGATTGATGAAACCAATTACCGCCGTGAAAAACAAATACAGTACAACAAAGAGAATAATAAGGTTCCAACCGCTTTAAATAAGAAGATATCAGAGAATTTAGTCGGCAGAACCAAGGATTTCCCGGATGAAAAATATACTCAAAAGCAGATTTTACAAAAAGTTGCTGAAGTAAAAGCCACTTATGCAACGGAAGATGTTGAAAAAATGATCGAACAAAAGCAAAAAGAAATGGAAGCTGCTGCAAAAAATCTTGACTTTATCAAAGCTGCAAAATTAAGAGATGAAATTTCCGCTCTGAAAGCTTAAGTACTTAAAAACAGATTAATATAAAACTATAACAATAAGAAAATGAAAAAAGTAACGGGTATTGGTGGAATTTTCTTCAAATGTAAAGATCCACAGAAGATGAAAGAATGGTATAAAACTCATCTTGGCTTGGATACAAACGATTACGGAGCAACTTTTGAATGGAAAGATGTAGCCAACTCTAATCCCAATGGTTCTCTGTCATGGAGTCCGTTTGCTGAGACAACAAAATATTTTGAGCCTTCTACAAGAGAGTTTATGATTAATTACACCGTTGATAATCTGGAAGCGTTAGTTGAAGAATTAAAAAAAGAAGGCGTGACAATTCTTGATGAAATCGCAACGTATGATTACGGAAAATTCGTTCACATTCTGGATATAGAAGATAATAAGATTGAATTGTGGGAGCCTAAATAGCTTTTCATCGTATTAATGTCTCTTCTAAAAATTTTGGCGGGCTTGTAAAACATGAGCGCGCCAAAGTTTAAATATCATCAGTTTACTTTAACTAATTTTTATAAAATTGATCAAGAAAGATGTAAATTGGTAACGTTCGGTTTCAAATTCCACACCGGGAAATATTACAATCATCTAAACCTTCATTGTATTTACATAATAATTAAAATTTCATTTGTTTTAAAATCGCAAAACAAACTCTCCAAGAATTCAATAAATGTTTTGATTCTATATCCTATATCATAAATTTCAGCAGTAAGTATCTCTTACTGATTACAAATTACAAAATTTTTTCACCCACTCATCAGTATGCAGCTTATTGTTGTGCATATGGATTGGTTTTGAAACAAAAAGACAGTAAAATCTTGGAATAAAATCAAATTCAATTCAAATACGCGCTACTACAAATATACTGCAAGCAGATAACCCCTTGAAATAAAGCTAAATAAGTCACCAAATTGTGAGGGTGAAAATTAGTTAACCTTAGCAAATTATTCTATTTTTAACAAGACATCTAAGAAGTTTTCTTTATTTATCTAGAAAAGAAATTATACTACTAATCAGATAAAAACATATAAATCTTCATTCACAACCCGAAAAGGAATTTTAATTGTTGATTAAAATTCATTAGCAATTTTTCAAATACCGAAGAGAAGCCTAAACATCAATAATTTATAATATGAATTCTTTTAATAACAACTACAAATCTTCTGTAGATGAGGATTTTGATTTTTTTCTGGAACAGCTGAAAAAGTCACATTACAGCATTCAGGAAAAAGCTAAAAAACATCAAACGGTTTTGGTAAAGGAACCTCAACAAGAATTAGGTCCCAAATATCCTGTAGAATCTTTTAATTATGAAGCTGAATTATCTCGATTAGATGATAATACGTTAACTCCAGAAGAGCTTACAGAAGAAATGTATTCTTTCGTTCAGGGCGCAAGTCGTCCCCAATCATATTTATCTTTATTTAATATGGTTCCGGCACCTATGACCCAAGCTACTGTAGCATCTTGTTTATCTACTATTTACAATATCAATTCTTTAATGGATATGTATGGTGGAAAATCAATGCTAATCGAGCAAAAAGTAGTCCGAACCATTGGTAAATGGGTGGATTGGAATGAAAGCTACGGTATTGCCTGTAATGGCGGTAAACTTACCATGCTTTATGCCGTTAAATCAGCTATCTCGAGAATTTCTCCTGAATCTCAATTAAAAGGAATTCCCGATAATTTAGTTGTGATTGTGAATGAAGGAGGTCATTACTGTGTGGAACACGTTTGCAGTATATTAGGAATCGGTTCTCAAAATTGCTTAAGATCTCCTATATGCCCTGATGGTAAAATTGATATGCCGGCGTTGGAAGCTTTATTAAAAGTTCAGGTAAAAAAAGGGAACAAGATTGCCGCTATAATATGCTGCGGAGGAACTACCATCAATTTTTGCTGCGACGATACGGCTATGATTGGCCAATTGGTCGATCGTTTTGTAGAAGATCATCAATTGGATTATCGCCCTTATCTTCATTTAGACAGTGTAATTGGGTGGCTTTATTTCAGCCTTCTAAAGGAATCTGATGTGAAAATTAGAAGTTTAAAAACTTCACCTTTTATTGTGAATAAATTATTAGAAGTGAAGAATAGATTCAAAGGATTACATTCTTTTGATTCTTTCGGTGTTGATTTTCATAAAGACGGACTATGTCCTTATTCAAGCAGCTTTTTTATTAGCAAAAGCTCGGCTTGTTTTAATCTTCTTACACAGGGTGATTATACTTATAATCATAACGATTTTGAGTTTGAACAGTTTAGAGCCTACCGTTATACTTTAGAAAATTCAAGACCTTCCCAAGGTATATTATCCAGTTGGATAGTATTAAAAAAATTAGGCAGAGAAGGCTTATTACAGTATTTGATAGAACTTCATGAAACACAGCATCGGATTATAGAAAGAATGGGCCTCAAGGATATATTTAAAATACTCAATATTTCTTCTTTGGGATGGGAAGTGGTATTTTCCATCGATTTCAGAATGCTTATGTCTCTACAAGGAGAAAGTTTTGAAATCCACCAAGTAGCGATGGCTTTCATGCAAAGATGTTGGGATAAAGTCAATAAGGGAGAGTTATTTCCTTTTTTCAGTATTGTTCCAGACTATAAGTCAGATACCGTAGAACAAAAGACTACAGCATTCTTATTGTATCCTATGCAAACTGAGCTTAGCATAAAAAATATTGATGAAATTTTAAATGATATTGCCAGCGAAGTTATTCTTTTCCAGAAAGAAATTATAGAGAATTCTCAAACATTAACGACCCGAATATTAGAAAAACCGATACGCTAAAAAATAATTTTATGAAAACAACTAAAGATCAAAATATTCCTATAAAAACAAAATATGAAAAAGATGCTTTTTCCATTTTAAATACATTGATTAAGTCTTATGAAGAAGAGATAAAAAAGGGAGCTGATATGCCATCAATCATTGACTTATCCATAGGAAATCCGGATCTGAGTCCAAAAATCTTATGGATTAACCGATTATCACAACATGTAAAGGATCTGAAATTACATGGATACGCAAAATTTAATACTGATATTAATAATACTTTAAAGTATAAATTTGCTTCATATCACAAACGTCGTTTTACAAATGCAAATACCTATTCCTTAGATTATGAAACTGAGGTCTTAGATTTATTAGGGAGTAAGGAAGGTATTTTTTATAGCCTTTTTTCAATACTTAAACCGGGAGATAAAATTTTAATTCCTAATCCATCTTATCCTGTATACAATAGTGTTGCTGAATTATTAAGTGCTGAGATTATAAGCTTTAATCTAAAAGAAAATGGAGATCCCGATCTTGACAGTATTTCTAAAGCAGACGCCAACGTTGCCAAAGTACTCGTTATATGTTCCCCGGGTAATCCGACAGCCCATGTCCTATCGGAAAGTTCTTTACGTGAAATAATTACATTTTGCAAAAAGAATAAAATTTTATTTATACTAGATCTTGCTTATGCTCAGATAGCCTTTGATGATAATAATTTACCTCAAAGCGTATTAGCCATTGAAGGAGGAAAAGAAGTTGCTATTGAACTGCATAGTTTAAGTAAATCTTGCAGTCTCGCAGGATGGAGGATAGGATTCGCAGCTGGAAACAAAGTAATAATTGATAAAATAGCCAACATTAAATCCAATATCGATTTCGGCATGTTTTTACCTTTACAAAAAGTAGCCATAGAAATTTTAGATCAATTGGAATCAGAAAGCGATCTTCAGAAAACTGTTTATGAAGAAAGATTGGAGTTTTGGATCTCCAGTATGGCGGAAATAGGATGGATTATTCCTAAACCTAAAGCCGGTTTTTTTATCTGGGCAAAATTACCCTCCCCTTTTTCAGAAAAAGACGATGTAGACTTTGTAGAAGAACTTCTTAAAGAAACCGGAGTGCTCATGACACCGGGATCCGCGTTTGGTATAAATGGAAAAGGTTTTATAAGAATTGCATTGGTACAAGAATTACCCCAATTAAAGACAGCCAGCGACCGTATTAAATCATGGCTATCCCACTTATCTTAATCCTAAAGGTAAATAAATACCCCTGAAACAAATTGCTTCAAGGGGTATTTATTATTCTCGTACCATTTTAGTTACAATTATATAATATTATAACTTAAAATTTATAAATCTTATTTTTAGGTTTTTCATAATTTACAGTTCCTCCACGAATCGGAATCAGTAAATCCATCAAACCGTTTAATTTTATTTCGTAAATCGTTGAAAGTTGCATTCCTAATTTACCTTTAGGCATTCCCTGTCGGTGAAACCATTCAAGATAACTTATCGGTAAGTCTGCAAGCACAGTACCTTCATACTTTCCAAAGGGCATTTTTACGACACAAATTTCTTTTAATATTTCCGGGTTTATTCCTTCCACTATTTTATACTATTAAATTAACTTTATCTTCCAGCTCATCATCTTTATCCGGTAAATGAAGATCAGGCGGACTGTCTTCATCCGAAAACTCATTTCTATAAACCTGAATCAGAAGAAGGGTAAAAGAAATCAGGATCGGACCAAAAATCAAGCCCATAAATCCAAATAAATTCATTCCCATGATAATTCCGAAAACTGTATTTAAAGGATGAATATCTTCAAGCTTTTTCAGGAGCGTAAAACGCAGTAAATTATCTGTTAATCCAACTACGATCAGACAATACGCTGCCAGACCTAGTCCATGCCCAGTATCTCCTTCCGCAATCATAAAAATACAAACCGGAATATAAACAATCGCTGCACCTACTACAGGAACCATCGAAGCCGCCGCCGTTAAAGCAAACAACAAAACCGGACTCGGCGCTCCAAAGATAAAATATCCTACCAAAGCAACAACCCCTTGTCCCATTGCTACAACAGGAATTCCGATTGCATTTGCCATAATTAATTTTCTCAGCTTTTCACCGATCAAAGAAACATTTGCTCTTTTAAGAGGTGCAGATGATGAAAGAATTTTTTCAAAAAGTCTCGGCTTTTCAAGCATAAAATAAAGAATAAAATACATGGAAAGCACAACCGTTAAGGTATTAAAAGTTCCGCTTAAAGCCTTCGTTGAGAATTGTCCTACAGAACTTCTCAGCTTAACCATATTTTCTTTACTTAAGATATCAAATCCCGTTTTTGAATAAATATAAGAATGTATTTTTTCCAGAAACACATTGAATTTCGTCATATAAGCCTGTGCATTTCCAAGCTTATCAATTAGCAGGTCTCCAATAAAATAGATAGGCAGAATAAGGATAATCAAACTCGCAAGCATCAAAACAAGTGATGAAGCCCAAGGTTTCCAATTCTTTTCTTCCTGCAGGTAAAAATTATACTTTCGGCAAACAACATAAATTGTAATTGCCCCCAAAACAGAAGGTATAAAAAGTGCAAGATTAAAACAAATTAAGGCCGCCAACACCAAAATTATCGCAAGCAAAGAGACTTGCTTTATTTTCACACTGCTTATTTGCTGATCTTTATTCATTTTTATTTATTAAACATTATTTGTCTTGGTTTTCCCAAGTAAGCGCAATAGGTAGAGTACATTACGATCATCAAAAATGGAAAGGTAATTATAATTCCTATACAACAAAGGATAATTCCGCTTATACTGATAAGTCCGCCCAATAACCCTGCACCCAAAAACGTACCGTAATTATCTTTTGCGATAGCATAAGTTTTACTGATCGCGTCTATTGCATTAGCGTTTTCAAACAAAAGAATAGGATAGCCCAAAAGGAAAAGAGGATAAACAAAAAAGAAAGGAATCCCGCACATTGCAGCAGCAATCCCGAAAATAATGGTTGTACACAAGCTGTACAAAAGAATATTTCCCAGATTTTGGCGATATCCAATAAACATATCAGAAAATTCGATCGGGATCTTAGTATTGAATTTATTAGCAATATAAATTAAACCAACAAAAATCGGAGAAAGCAATATCCCCCAAATACTTGAAAAAGAATAATACAGAGAAAATCCCGGTTTGCGCCAGTATTCATACTGTGAATAATCTCCGTCAAAATCCCTGAAGTTAGAAACCCCTTCCCAAGAATTGAATCCCGTAATCGACTGTAATATAAAATCTCCAATGACGTATATAATCATTGCAACAATCGCGTAAAGGAATACCCCTTTGTACATTTCGAAAGCATGCGAGATAATCGATCCCGTATCTCTACTCGGCACGGAACCCTGCTGATCAAATTCGTTAAATTCTGACATGGTGTTTATTTTTAATGTTGATTCTACCAAATTTAACTTTTTTTGGCAAGAAATACATTAAAGACAAATAAATTTAACTTTTCTCGGCAAAAATCGTCTTGTAAAGCGAATAAATCATCGCATTCCAAAAAGGAAAAGTAAACAGCCCGCCAACAAGAAATAACGCAAAACCTAAATATTTAAATAAAAGCGCCACAATCACACAAACGAATATTTCAAGGAAAAACATTCTCAAAGCTTTAAAATTTAAAGACATCGCTTCAAAAATTCTTTTGTCAGTAAAAAACATGAGCGGTGCTACAAAAATAGTCACCATTACCCATAAAAAAGGAAGAATAATGGTTTGCGCAATCATGAGGTAAATTAAAACCCAAAACAAAAAATATCCTATATATTTAAAGAAATTAATTCCGCTGTAGCCGGCAAACAAATCTCCAAGTTCAATTTTTTCGTTTAAATCCACTTTTCGGAAAATTTTAAAAAAGCCAAGATTTAAAGGATATAAAAAAACAATCGTCCCTAAAAATGCATAACTGAAATAACGCGAATTTTCAGTTGCTCCCAACTCCGCCGCTTTTTGCAGATAAGCCTGTGTACTTTCCTGAAAAGCCTCCATAAGTGCCTGATTCTGTTCCCAGATTCCATATTTGGAAGCAAAGAAAAAAATGGATGTGAAAAAGACAGCAAAATAAATAATGGAAAACACTAATTGAAAAATCAATGTCTTATTCCAATAAAAAAACGCCTGCTTCAGTATAAAATCTATTCCCGGTTT
>Ga0157375_10001568_pt1 | contig 19690 bp, 9 predicted proteins | sample M35metaG_FD_115311 | JGI IMG/M metagenome (GOLD analysis project Ga0157375, IMG submission 115311) | Miscanthus rhizosphere microbial communities from Kellogg Biological Station, Michigan, USA - M3-5 metaG | ecosystem: Host-associated > Plants > Roots > Rhizosphere > Soil | place: USA: Michigan... | reverse complement strand
GTGAGCCATGGTTCCATCCTGCCGAGGTCGCAGTAGTCGAGTGGCTTCTTGTTCAGTATCTTCTCCAGGTCAGCACTCAGTTCCTCGGCGGTTTGGAAGCGAAACCTGGGATCCCTCTGCAGTGCTTTATGCACAACGCAACACAAGGAATCGTCGACTTCCGGATTGAAGGTTTTTACGAGCGCGGGCTTCCTGAAGTCGATTTTCGTCCGATCTTCGTTTTCGGAGTCTGAGAAAAACGGATGCTTGTTCGCAAGAAGTTCATAAAAAACAACACCGAGGGAAAACAGATCCGAGCGCTTGTCTACCTCTTTGCCTTCGATCTGTTCAGGCGACATGTACCGGAACGTCCCCACCCGCCCGACCGTGGACTCGAGATTCAGCATGCGAGCGAGACCAAAATCGATGATTTTGACGCTGCCGTTGGACCGAACAAAAATGTTACTGGGTTTGATATCGCGATGAATGATGTCTTGGCGATGCGCGGCACGCAGTCCCTGGCAAACTTGAAAGACGGTTTTGACGCAACGCTCCACCGGTAATCGTTCCGTTTTCGCGAGATGGTCCAGAGTCATTCCCTCGAGGAATGGCATCATGAGATAGGGCTTGCGGATTCGATCGTGTTCGCATTCACCGATGTTCAGAATCGATACGATATTGTCGTCTTCTAGGGCGGCGAGTACCTCGATTTCCCGCCTGAATCTGTCGAGATATGCTTCAGTAGGTCTGTCACGTAAGGTCTTAATGGCTATATGTTTTCGAAGTTTCGTGTCGAGCGCCTTGTAGACATAGCCCATCCCGCCACAGCCGATAACCTCGAGGATTCGGTAGCGCCCTGGCTCGTCCAAGATCGTGATTTCGGGGATTTGGAATGGTGCTGTCATCTAACCTGCAAAAAAATCGCCGTCAGAACTCCGTTAAAGCCTGGTCGTCGAGGGTCCAATCCAAACGCTAGAAAGTTAACGAAGTATATCGGCTCGAAGATTTAAAGTCCACGACGGCCCGGGTGAGCGCGGTGAGCGGTCTGCGCGGCATAGCTGTTTGGTGATTCATGATCCTGCGGCGGATTCTCGTTTCAAGATAGGAGCAGATCGCGTCTTTGAGCGCGCCTGTGCTTAGGTAATTCGAAACGACCGCTGGATTCAATATCCGGGACCGCCCAGGTTGGCGCGCCATTAAATCTCTCGTGCGAAAGTGCTCCGACTCATTGTCGAGCATTCGCCGACAGGTCATCGACAGCCTCAAGTAATTCGCCAGCGTCCACAACGGAAGCTTTGCTAAACAGGAGTGTGTAACACCAAATTCACGCCATTCAAACGGTCGGTCGGTTATATTTGCTTTCCGTCCTTTTTCCTCTGAATATTGCCGTGCCCTCGCTTGGTATCCGAAGGGAGCATCGCCGTGGCAAAGACTACCGAACGAACCTCATTCACAAAGGACATTCAGGGCCGATATCTCTGCAACGATCTCAATGAGGTCAATGCGTGGAAGGCTGCGGGTGGGCGGCCATTCGATGTCATCGTGATCGGTGGGGGAACATTTGGCTCCGCCATCGCTGAACAAATTTGGTTTCGTCAGAAGCAAACCGGCGGCGGCCTTCGGACCCTGGTTGTTGAAGCGGGATTGTTCACCGTGCCCGAACACGTCCAAAACACCGGTATTCAAGGGTTCAGCGATCCCGCAAATGCATTCTTCTTGAATGAGAATGCGCCACAACCAGAACCGCCACATAACGAAGTCTGGGGTATCCCCTGGAAATCGCAGATTCCGTTTAAGGGACTTGCCTACGCTGTCGGTGGACGGTCAGTGTATTGGGGAGGATGGTCTCCTCGACTTCTCGCCGAGGAAGTATCCACGTGGCCGGCCACGACAGTTGCCGATTTGAACGCGCGCTACTTTGGCGAGAGCACCAGGCAGATCGGTGTCGATGAAACCAACGACTTTATTTTCGGAGAACTGCACACCGCCTTGCGTCAGCGGCTCTTCGACAACATTGCAACAGTTGCCGCCGCAATTCCTCTGAATCAATTACCGCCGTCTCCTTTGATCAAAGGAGGCGAACTCAAGGCCGACTTGGTACGTATGCTGGGGCTTTCATCGGCCGGAACTCTGACTGAAGCTGACATGCAAAACATGCTAAAGCTCGAAGCGCCCCTTGCGGTGCAAGCTCGACCTCCGCACGCCGGCTTCTTTCCACTCAACAAATTTAGCGTTGTTCCCTTGTTGCTGAAGGCTTCGCGCACGGCTTTCTCTGATTCGAATGGAGTCGATGCCGTCAAAGAGTTCATGGTTCTTACGGACACTCACGTCCTGTCGCTGCGCAAGACGCAGACCGCCGCAGGCACCTGGCGCGTTACGGGTATCGACACAAGCAACGGATTTATCGAGTTAGCGCCTGGCGGTGTAGCGGTGATTGCGTTGGGAACCTTGGAAAGCGCACGGATTGCGATGGTTTCATTCGATGGCACTGGCATCGGGACACAGTCGCTGATGGGCAAGAACCTTATGGCCCATCTCCGATCAAACCTTGTCATGCGCGTTCCACGGTCTGCATTTCCGGAGCTCTCACCCACGACCAACGAATTGCAGACATCAGCGCTCTTTGTAAAAGCCCGGGCCACGGATGCGAATGGTAATTTTCTGGGACATTTTCATCTGCAGATAACCGCGAGCGGCGGTGGCAATACTATGGGGGCGGAAGACGAACTGTTCAGGAAAATTCCGGACGTGGATTTCTTTGAGAAACTACGAACATCGACGGACACACATGTCGCCATTGGCATCCGCGGTATCGGCGAAATCGCGGCTGCAGATTTGAACAACATTGCCGCTCATCCCAGCCGGGTTGACCTTGACGCGAAAACGGATGAGTACGGAATTCGTCGGGCCTCTGTCACGCTTGTGACAACTCAGCGCGATAACGATCTCTGGACAGTGATGGATGCGACAATCAACCAGGTCGCTAATCTTTTCGCCAACGGGCAACCGATGCAGGTGTTACAAAACAACCGCGATGGGCTCGGGACAACGCATCATGAGACCGGCGCACTCTGGATGGGAACTGATCAAACAAAGAGTGTGACCGATCCAGACGGGCGCTTTCATCAGACCGATAATCTCTATGCGGCGGGACCCTGTCTATTCCCGAGCATTGGTTCACCTAACCCGATGCTCACGGGGATTGCCCTTGCGCGTCGTACGGGCGACAAAATCATTACACCACCCGTGTTTACCGGGGACTCTGGTTTCGAGGTTCTTTTTGATGGCGTCAACCAGGGTGATTGGAAGATGTCCACGATCCGAAATCAACCGGGGCATGATAATCCCGGCACTTTTCGTATTCGGCGGGGTGCGTTCGAAGCCGATCCAGGCACCGACCTCGGAATGTTATGGCTCACCCGGCCTACGCCACCCCGCTACATTCTGCGGCTCGAGTGGATGATGACAGCCTCAGACGACAACTCCGGCGTGTTTGTCGCATTTCCAGACCCCGAACAGCAGAATTACGACAACACCGCATACGTTGGAAGTAATTTTGGTTTTGAAGTTCAGATCGATGAACTGGCTCGACCCGATAATGCAATGATCCATCGCACCGGTGCGATTTACTCCTTCAAAGGACCGACCGATGGGCCCTTGGTGGTCCACCCTCCGGGGGAGTGGAACCAGTACGAGATCACAGTGGATGGCCAGGATTTTACTGTGAAGCTTAATGGACAGGTGATCAATCAGTTTCACTTCAGTGGTGATCCGCAGTCGCCGCAGCGCGGCTTGCCGTCAACGCCCCAAGACCCTCGTTTCATCGGCCTGCAAACGCACACCGGCCAGGTGCTATTCCGCCGGATTCAATGGAAGGCGCTCTAACGTCCCTTGACGGTATTTGCGTTGTGTAGGCGAGAGCTTCAAGTCGATATTCGAGGTGGTAGTGACTCAATTCAAGTTTTGCCGTGGAGTTAATCCCGCTTCGGCAAAAGTGTGTAACTCGGATTGTTTGAGCCGCGGGAATTCTCTTTCTTGCAGGTCGGTGGCTTAATGGGTCTGACCATTCACCTAACTTGAAGGGCGCCTTTCGATCGATAAAACTTCGGATTAGCCACGCTGAAGCGATGCGGTCGATTGAAAAAGAGCGCAACGAGGTCACTTGGCCAGATTGCTGAAGGTTGGGAAAGTCTACTGATGTAAACTGCTTAAACAATGTGTGCGGGATCGTAGCTCAGCTGGAAGAGCGCCTGCTTCACACGCAAGTCTTGCAACGCTATCTCATTGACCTTCCGTGCTTCTGGGTAGCGCAGTCAAGCATCGATAAACCGTATTCGGCAGAACATCGCCCAGAACTTGGCCAGACGCTGTTACGAGACTGCGCGCGGTCGCTCGCGGAACCAGGGGCGCGGAGGGGCGAACGGGCGATTGCCTTTGATCTCCGCAGGATCGTCATTGAGCTTGACGAATGAGTACTTCACGCTGACGCCGTCGGTGACGACAAGGTAGCACGTGCGAAATCCCTTCTGGTCCTTCGGCTTCGGTGCCGCGTAAGCGAAGTCCCCGAGCCCTCTGGCCGCCTTCGCCAGCTCCGCGCTCTCCGCTCCGAGCCCGAAGAGTTCACGCCCCAGTGCCACCGCAGCACTAATTTTCTCAGCATTGCTCGCCTTGAATTTCGCAGCCGGCAATTTCGTGCGCACGTGTACCCTGCGATGCGTGACGATCACCTGGATCAACCGTTCGCCTACCGTCCAGCTCCCAATCAGTGCGTCCTGCCCGTCAATGATCGACCATGCGCCGCCCAGCGCAGATTCCTTGCGGTACTGCGAACGGATCAACTTCTCGAGCCAGCGCCCGGTATCTTCGCGCGCGGCGGCTGTAACCTCGGCGGGGGCGGCGTTTCGCCGCCACTGCTCGCGTGAAGGAAGCGTCAGTCCCTCGGTGATGGTGGACTCCATCCGCGATTGCGCCTTTGGGGGAGTTATCTGGAAAATATCGTTCCCGTGAGTCTCGTTCATGGTGGTGGCAGCTCCTTACCGGTGTCGCGGATTTTGACATAGTCCGCGAAGTCGTAGTGTTTGCCGTCCACGTCCCAGCAATGACTTTCGCCGGTTGCGCGATCGAAGAACACCCAAGCCATGAATCGTTTTCCGAATGTAGGCCGCTTAGTATTGCACCACCACCGCAGCAGCTCCTTTGCCGATTTGAAGCCGCGATCCGTAGTGAAACTTTTTGGATTGGACGAAGTCGAGTAGCCGCCGGTCAAGAACCTTCCCTGCGAGGTCAACATGCACGCCTCGAAGTTCTCCCATGCGGAATCCGGTTCCATGAGCTTCGGCTCAGCTAAGTAGCTGCTACCACCATGTGTAAAGGTCCACTTTTGCGTTTTCGACGTATCGAACGTGCCCAGGGAGAAACAATCCGTGTCGGCGATCGATGGCGTGCTTTTGTCCGGCAACGTCTTCGTGGTGGGGTACACCCAAGTTCGCCGGACGAAGATGCCGATGGCGGCGGCCATGGTCTTCAGCAACTGGACGTGTCCGATGCAGGAGGCGTCGTTCCAGTGCGGAGACGCCGTTAACAGCCAAGCGAGCCACTGATCGTCGATCGGCACCTTCGGGCCGTTGCGGTCACCGTCGGTCGTCAAAAACCGGCTGTGACCCGCATCGAAGTACGGCGGCGCGCCAGGCGTGTCATTGATGCCGACATGGAGCTTCCAGAGGAGCTCGATCAGATCCTTCTCGGTCTTGGCCGGCATTCGTCGCGCCGAGCCGAGCAGTTGACTGAGTCTATCGAGGCGTTTGCGCGTCCCGGTGAGCGTGCCCTCGGCGACGGACGTGAATACACCCGTGTCGGTGCTGGAGGCCGAGTCGTAGTCGGGTAGGAGCGGGCGGCCATACGCTGCATAGAGATTATGTGTGGTCGCATGTTTCGCAAATTTGATGCTGTCGCCCTGCGCCTCCCACTTCACCTTTAGTTGAAAGCGTCCGACTTCTTCGGGCATTGTAGATCCCAGCTCGATGTCGACGGTGTGAGATGCAGCGCCGCTGGGATAGGTGAATGCGGTTGAGGCTTGTTGGAGATATTTGGTTGATCCATCGAGTGTCGGCGTCGCAGTTAGAGTTCCCTTCACGTCAACCGAGGTCGAACACTCGAGTTTCACCCGCATGCGGACCGGCTTGTTGCGCGTCACTACTGCGCTCTTGTTGTCCGTGTCTCGACGCCCGCTGACCCATTCGGGGTCGGTGATCTTCGTTCCCCGCGCCCACCAGTCGAGCGACACACCTGGCAGCAAGGGGTGAGAATTGGTGGCCAGGTACATCGCATGGACGTCCGTGTTGGCGGAGAACGCGAATTGGATCGACGCGATCGAAACCGCCGCCTTCTCCTCATCCTCTGCGAGGATGTCGCCTCCTGGGATCCATTGCTCTGCTGGATCCGCTAAGGCGTACGCTTCATCTAAACGGTCCGCCCCGTCCTCGAGAAATCGGTCTGCTTCGAATGATTCGGAATCCTGCCGATCGCGTTCATTTGACTCGTCTTCAATCCGGTCTTGTTCGCGTAGATCTGTTTCGACTGAGACAAACTCTTGTTGGGCGCCATCGTTTTCTTCATCCGACCGTCTGCTGGAGGGTTCCATGCCTTCCATTGGCTGCTTAGTTTCGGCATCACGAACACGAGCGACGAAATTGACGAACGGGCTCTCGGCAATTGCAGGCGAAAGACTTTGACTCCCCTTATAGGCGGGCACGGCAAACTCCAGTTCGCCGTTGATATAGGGGGACTCGAGATCTTCGAACACAGTCTTCATTCAAACTCCCGTTACTGCCGACGAAGAATAATTCTGCGCGCGTCCGGTGATGATGGAATCAATTCTGAATAAAAAGCGTACAACGTCAATCTTTATCCATGGAAGCCGATATGCCGACCGTTCCATGGTTAAGGCGAAGTAAGCGGCTGGAGACTCACGACAACGATTATTTACGGACTCTGTCCGTGTCGACTTCTCGCTGCACGTCAGGATTCTGCTTGCCCCTAAAACTCATTTGCGGTAGAAATCTTGCCGTTCCTAACAACCCAGGACAAGAGGCTGCATTGACTTGGCTGAACTCTAAAGCTTTTGCCGAACACTCGACGCCATGATGCACCCCGAACGACGAATTGAACTGTATGCCCTACTGGAGGGGGTTCCGTGTCCGACAAGGGCCTTTCATCCGCCGATCCGTCGGTAAAGGACTCTCCTTTCCTCGATACGGAATTCCATGCCAGGGAGACCGTCGAGGAATTGGAGCCGCTTTCGGACAAGCTGACCGCGGAGAGCCCATTTCTCCAATTGAATCCCGCAGCTTTCGAACAGGAAATAATCGGCAAAGACGATCGTGTGCTCGTCACAGATACGCTCAAGAGACCCAATCGTTGGATTTGCGCCATTGATATTCTGACTGAGAATCCGAAGTGGGGTAAATCCACCAGTGAGCCCAAGCTTATTTCTAAATCGCGAGGAACAGGTATCCTGATTGGGCCTCGCTATGTTTTGACGGCACGGCATATCCTGGATAAACAAACCATCGACGATGGAGGCCGAGAAAGATCAGTTGCTGTCAAAGAGCTCACCCTCAGTCCGGCTCGCAACGGAAGCAACTCCCAAAATCCCCTAGGTAAGGTCAAGTCAAAGACAGTTCGTGTTTCGCAACCCTATTTTATCCGCCGCAAAGTGAAAGTGGACTCGAAAGAAATCGAAGTTCCTATCAAGCAACACGATGATTACGCGTTGATCATCCTCGAGAAAGATTTGGCTTCGCTTACCCACTCGAAGATGAATGGCGCGTTGGGTTATTGGGGCCATGACTCCACGGCGGCGGTGGTCCGCCGGCTCGATCCAGATAAGATTACGGATAAAGAAATCGTTGTGATCGGTTATCCCGGCGATTGCTGTGGGAAAGATAAGTTTTCAGGTTCTAGTTCGGAAAAAACCCGAAAGATCGAGAATTGCTGGCTGCGCCGAAACGATCAGTGGGCATCAACGCAGTGGAAGGGTGCAGGCCGGGCCGAGGTCGAAGAGAATTCAACCACGATATTCCATAGTAGCGACACCTATAGAGGCCAGAGTGGAGCTCCGATCTGCTTGACGGTCGACAGTACGCTCACTCTCGCTGGCATTCACACCGAAAGTCATGACTCCCAAAGGAACAGAGGTGTGAGGGTTACTCGAAGGATGTTACGGGAACTTTGTGCGTGGATGAATGACGACGCAGGATATACGATCGCAACGATCAAGAACGACGCTCTGACGGTTCAGGCTCGTACTAGTGCCGGCGAGCAGGAATTGATGGATGATTTCACCGAAACAGAAGCGGGCCCCCTTGAAGGGTTCACTGAAAATACTTTCGATGAATTCAATCCATATGGCGGAGCGGAGTACGAAGAGGTTTCCTCGGAAGAGACCGTGCCGCAAGAGCAGTTTGATCCTTCCTCAGTTCCCAATGACGTTAAGGAAGCGCTTGCACGGAAAGACTGGCCTCTCGCTCTGGAACTGGCGATTCAGGCAGGCTGGCGTGACGAAAACGAGCTGACAAATCTCATTTTCTTTGCCGGTCATCTGGAGTTGCCAGTGGAGAAACTGGACTCAAAGGATCCAAGATTTAAACAGTTGAGTCATGAATGGACGAAAATCAACGAAGACGAAGTCTGGAAGGCCATTGAAAAGTCCGCCAAGAACATCGATCTCGTTGTTGGGGGAGACGAAGTCACCGATCACCACAGGAGGTTCTTTCGGCGAAAGAGTGGAAAAAGACTAAAAAAGCTAGTGGAAGATGCAGCAAGAGAAGTGGACCTTAATCCCGGCCTTCTCGGAACGGTCATGATGGCCGAAACCCGTCGGCCATTGAGTTACCTCTCGAATGGAAAAGTCAGTTCCTACCACATTGGAACAGACGATTTCTACGAAGGACGTTTTGCCATCAAGAAGAGGGTTCCTGCTTATGCCAAGGTCCGATGGGACAAGGCGCAGAAGCCTGTCGAAGAGCTCAACGACGCAAAAACGAATCCCCGGTTGGTCAAAACAATCTTGTTCGACTCTGGTTCCGACGCTGTGCTCGCGACTGCTGTGTACCTGAAATTCCGTGAGGTCCGGCTTCGGGAAATCGCTGCCGAATCGAATGAAGATTTCGATAGCCTGCCGCTCGCCACGAGAATCGGTCTTACGAGGATTGCAATGACGGCTGGAACCGGAGGTGCAACTCCTTATCTTAAGGACGCACTACAAGGCAAAGACATCTTCGACCGACGGAACATTCCGGTAAAAGAGTATCAAACCAAACGAAACGCCACAGTACGTACGGCCCAGGCAATGCACCTGTCCGACTGGGTTTTTGGTCTCCCGGTGCCAGCCGCGACGACCCCGCTGCCAAAGATGCAAGAATCAGAGAATCTCGACGAGATGCACGGCATGTGGGTCGATGAAGGGACGGACGAATTCGTAGCGATTGTCAGGGAAAAAGCCGATCAGGAGAAGGACTCTAAACTCATCCAGCGTGATATTCGTGACCTGTTCAGTGCGGAAGCTAGTGTGGAGGCATCCGTATGAAACTTTCACATCGTCCAAACCATCTACAGCTCGTGAAGGAAAGGTGACTTATGGCACAAGGTAACGTAGCAACTCCCTTCCTTGAAATGCGCAGTTTCGTTCGAGAAGACTCGGAGACGTTCGCATCCGAGACACCAGCTCCCTCGTTAGGTTCACCGTTCGTTTCGGTATACGAATTGAACGGACCCTCCGACTTTGTGAGTCCCGAGCAGGAAGCGTATTCGACGCTCGTTCAGGAACTCTACGATCAGGAGTTTGACGAAGCGCTGTTTGAGCTGATGACTGAAGCGCGCGGCCTTCATGACGAACACATGCTGTCGAGCGCGCAGGGCGTAGAGGGTGAACGCCTGCTTACGCAACACTTCAACCAACTGACGCGCGAAGCCGAAGGGACAGTCACCGCATTCGAGCGGGAGTTTGGCTCCCGAGAAGCCAGCTCGCTCACCGAAGGCGAACTCGACGCATTTGCCGATCGATACACTCCGACGACGTCACTCAGGCCCGAGTTTGAAGAATTCTTGGGAAAATGGGCAAAGAAGCTTGCCAGGGGCGTCACCAAATTGGCGAAGAAAGCCGGAAGTTTCGCGATGAAGCTCGGGCTGGGACCGATTCTGAGCAAGATCAAAGACCTTGTGAAGCCGCTTCTGGACAAGGTATTGCAGATGGCAATCGGCAAATTGCCCGAATCGCTTCGCCCTGCTGCGCAACAATTGGCGGAGCGAATCCTCGGGCCCCGTTCCCAACCTGCCGCAACGACTGCGCCGGAACCAACGCCAGCTGCGCCAACGGCGCCCGCGGAGCCGGCCGTGGCTAGCGCTCCGACGGACACCCCGCCGCCGGCGGATACAGGTTCAGCTGCTCAGGCGCCTGCCGGATCCGGTGTAACGGAAATACAACAGGAGTTCGATCAGCAACTCGCGAATTTGTTCACTGCTTCAGACGAAGTCGAACTGCAGCTGGAAGTCACGCGAGCGCGTAACGATTCACGACGGGAAGCTGCGCCCGTCTACGCCAATCTTGATCAGGCGCGCGAGCAGTTCATCAATCAGCTGCATGAGTTGAAGGAAGGCGAGGACCCCGCGCCGCACATTCAGAATTTCCTGCCCGCCGTTCTCCCGGCACTGCGTCTGGGTATCCGGCTCGTGGGGCGGGGACGTGTTGTCGGGTTCCTCTCAAGCTTTCTGGCCAAAATGATAGGGAAACTCGTCGACCCGGCAACGACGCCCGCTTTATCCCGTGCCATCGTGGACGCCGGCCTGAAGTTGTTAACCCTTGAGGTCTCGTCGCAAGACGAAGCACAGGCCGCAGCGTCCTCCGTCGCGGCAACTGTCGAAGAAACGGTGCGTCGCGTCTCAGCGCTGCCGGACTATGTTCTCGACAATCAGGAACTGCTCGAGGGGTTTGCGTTGGAGGCCTTCGAACAGGCGGCGGCCGCCAATCTTCCTCCCATCCTATCCGATGCCGTGTACCGAGAGCGGCCGGACCTGCTCGAATCCCAAAGCGCGAAGACTTGCTGGATCATGCTTCCGCTGCGGAGACGCAAGCGTTACAAGAAATGCGGGAGAACGTTCAGGGTCCGGATTACTCCGTACATGGCAGACGAAATCGAGTCGTTTGAAGGCCCGCTGGCGGATTATCTTCAGGACCAGTTAGGTATTGAAGACGGCGCCGAAGTGGAGGCTGAAGTTCATCTCTACGAGACTCTGCCCGGAACAACGTTGCCCGATATCGCGCGTGAGGAATCAGAAACGCCGGGGATGGGAACCGATGGAGTGCACGGCGAAGCGCAGTTGCATCCTTTGACATTGAAGGCGGCCGGGCTGTTATTGGGTCAGCCGAAACTGGGGCGCAACCTGCCATGGGGAACAGGTCGTCGATACATCGGAGTGGGTCAGCGGCTCTACCGACTCTCAATTCCTGGCCGCAGGCTTCTCATGGTTCCGGGCGTCGACGGACGGGCTCACCCGCGCCGGCTTGGCGGACTCCATTTAACCCTCGACTGTCCCAAAGGCGAGATCCGAATTTGTATCTTCCTGAGCGAAGTCAAGGCTCAGCGGCTTGCCGTTCGGCTCCGAAGACAATCGCATCCCGGGGCACTGGCTGCCGGCTTTCAAAAGTATGTCGGTCGGCGGTTATCCCCAATCCTACAGGGGGACCGCCCCGCCCGGATTCAGGTGATTCAAGCGGGGCTGGCTCCGGGTGATGCCCTGGGAGCCGCGCTGAAGCGATTGCCTGCTGCAGTATCCGCCGCGCTGATTAGTAAGCTTCAGGAATATCTCGTCACAGCTTTCGCAGATTTCGCTAAGGGTCAATCGCAACAGTTCGTGACGGCGGCCGAGGACACAGCAGATGGATTGACTTTCAAGTTCACGATTACTCGTCCGGCCGGCCTGGAAGAGGTCTGCAAGGCACTTCTGCCTAACGGGCTAACCGCAGGATTAGCAGAGACCATTCAGGCCGGTAGCAAACCCGACGTGCGTGTGGAAGTCTTCCCAGGATACAAGTGTGACTGACCCGGTCCGTTCTCTCCGATCGCAACTCGATCGCCAGGTCAGTCATTGGTCGACAGCGGTGGCTCGTCTCGACCCGGACGATCTCGCCTCACCGGAGGCGTGGAACCGGTTAGAAGTTTATCTTGGGCGATCGGTCCGGAAGCATCTGGAGGGCGTGATTGAAAGGCTTCGGCTTGAAGCGGACGTCTTGGCGGCCACTCTGCGGTCGGCGGAGAGTCTCACGGCATTGCGCGATCTCCAGCGCCGCCTGGTGATATTCAGACGTCGTTTCATACGCGCAGAGACCACCCTCGACTTTTATGCCGACGCGATCAACACTCGCACCAACACGCATATGGCTGGTCTGTTGCGGGCGTGCGACATCATCGCGCACCGCAGCATGAGTCTCCTACTAGATCAGTTGGGCTACACAACGCCGGTGGTTCTCTCTTATGTCGACAAGGGCCTTGGTGCCTCAATCCTGAAGGCCGGTCTCCGGTTGTGGGATGGAGGCGCCGATAATCCAGTAGCGGCCATCAAGATCGTTCGACACAACCTGCTTCGCCCCACAGCACTGATCCATGAGGCGGGGCATCAGGTGGCGCACATTGTCGGGTGGAATCGAGAGTTGGCTGAGACGATTGAGAGCGGTCTCGGCGATGAAACCGAAGGGATTGCCGATACATGGTCATCATGGTCATCGGAAATCGCGGCGGATGCTTTTGCGTTCGTTCATACCGGATATGCGAGCGTAGCGGCATTGCATGACGTCCTCGCGGGTGAACGTGCATTCGTGTTCCAACATACGCCGCGGGACCCCCACCCCGTTGGATTTCTTCGCGTGTTGTTGGGGATTGAGACGTGCCGATATTTCTATGGCGCCGGTCCGTGGGACGCGATGGCCGAGTCGTGGACCGCAGTGTATCCGATGGACGGCGCCGGCTCCCGGATACAGCGATTGCTGGCGCAATCCATTCCGTTGTTGCCGCGAATTGTAAAGCTGACGTTGGACACACCACAACGGGCCTTTCGCGGTCGACCTCTTCGGGCTTTGATACAACCGGAACGCGTGAGTCCGGCCGAGTTGCGCGCGCTGGAACAACGTTTAGGGCCGTCGTTGTACACGTCCATGCATTGGGTGTGGACGGAATGCCTTCGATTGTTGGCGTTGACGGGCTGGCAACTTTCTACCGATCCGGCCAATGGCAACCAAGTTCTAAAGTTGCAGGAAGATTCGCTCCTCCGTTTAGGAGGAACGTTGCAAGCAGCTTGATATTTATTTGTGGAGGGCAAAATGCCAAAGTCTGAGAATCCATCACAATCGGACTACTCGATACCGCCTCTTTCGAATCAGGAGCAGAACGCCCTGATTGCAGCCGTTCTCCGGATCGCCACGGCAATTTCAGAAAAGCAGGGTGTGCCAAGTCAACAGGCGATCCAAGCCGGCTTGAGATACGCCGAGATTAAGGCATCTCTCTTAACGGTTTTAGAAAGCCAGGCATTCACAAACGCTAGCCGTAATCAGACCGAGTAAATGGAGGGCTGACATGTTCAGACAACTACCGATCTATTTAATGACAGTCCCTACCTCGGGCACCCCCCCCGTTCCGGCGCTTTCACCGGCGTCCCTCCTTTTCACAAGGCACCCGCTCGACATCGCGGCCTACATGGAAGCGTACTGGAACTTGAGGAAGCCGCAACCGCCGCCGCCCCCTCCACCCGCTCCTCCATTATTGACGCCTCCGCTAGGTGATCCAGACCACAGGAGTGACGAGAATGCGATTTCTCTTTCGAGATTACCTCTCCTGCCTCAAGAGATCCTTTTTGGCTTTGGAGGTGCGGGCCGGCCGCCTATTCGTGGCGGTTTTCTTCGATGGGACCACCTGATCTACGCGTACATGATCGAGAACACGAGATTGTACGAGATCTTTCGTCGCGTTCTGCATGAGTACCGCCACGGCGAGAAGCTCGGCACTCCAAAAGACGCGGCTACACAGAACTGGCTTCGCATCACTGAAGAGTTGTTTTACAGCGACACTATTCCATTCATGATTACGAATGTGTCTAGCCACATACGCGCTGATCTCCGCGCCAACCGCCGGAATGCCTACCAAAGAATGTTCGGTATGGATCTCAACCATGGTGGCGATGACGGGAAACCCTACTCGTACATTAAAGCCGAAGCAGCGAATTCGGAATTCGTAACTACGTTTGAAGAGTTCCTGCGCGAAGTGTGGGTGGGCATAACGTATGTGAGCGCAACGAGCAGTTCCAATCCGACCGATGACTCGAAGATCGCCGTGCTTGCTGAAAAGCTCCACGACATGCTCAAGACCAGACGACAAGGAGGCAATCTTTCCCGCGAAGAGTTCGCGTTCGTGTCGATGATGGCATGGTTCCATCTTTCGATCGAACTGGCCGACTCTCCGATTGTAAGTTCGCTTCGGGCCGAGGCGGTCGGCGTCGAGAATGTCTTGTTCAAGATTGCCGAACGCGTCGGTCTCCCGGCGCACGGGCTCTCGAAGAGTTTCTTCGAAATCGCGGATCCCATGTCCCGGCTTCTGATCGATATAGAGTTAGGGACCTACAATCAGCCCGCTGCTGTCCAAGCACTCTATGACAGCAGCATTCCAGGCAGCCCTGAACCGGATCTGCGTACGATCATCACGCACTGGACTGCCATTACAGGCCGCGACGTCAAAGCTCGGAAGGTCATGAGCTGACGGGTCGCCCGGAGGCGGGCAATGAAAACTCGAGCCGGCGGGCTGGAATCCCCGTACCTCGACGCAGAACTAGTGCTGGCCCCTCCACGGGCAGAGCTGGCGCAAGCCGCACTCGTTTCTGCGGAAGAGAGTCCTTTCGTGCAAATCGAGCACGTGCTGAAGGAGCCCGTCCGGCGTCCGCCGGAAGAGGTGCCGCTTCCCGCGCGCATTGTTGTCGTCGATGCCAACGATAAACCGCTAACCGCTGGCGACTACGCATTCCACCAAGGCTCGGTACACCAAACCGGCACATTGAGTACTTCGGGGTACGCGTATTTCGGCAAGATCGATCCCCGAAAGCCGTTTGTATTCGAGATCACCGATCGAGTGTGCGCCATTCGCTCTGGCGCCTACCTTGATCCAGACGACCCAATGATCGAGTACGGAGGCACGTGGTTTGACTGGACGTTGGTGCGCGATAACAAAAATCCGGAGAAAGATTTCTGGCCATACTACCAGCGCGAAATGGATTGGGTGACGAAGCTTGAGGCGTATGACGTAACGATTAGGCGCCGAATCGACCGGTTTCTCCAGCATGAACACATAACGCGCCGGCCCATCCAGATTGCTGCGCCGGTTCTCTCAGATTGGAGCAAAGTTCGAATTCGGGCGACTCCAGTTGAGCTGCGGACCGGCCCCATCGTGCGCTACACGGACTATCAAAGCGCCGTCATTTGGCTTGAAACCGTCACGCCATGCATGGTCCGTGTGACCTATAAGAAGGGGGGCGCCGGCGACGTCAACGCATGCTATGCAACGAGCGTGCGTGTAGGCGGCAGGCACTTTGCGTTTGTGGAAATCGACAAACTGCTTCAGGAAACAATCTACTCCTATACTATCGACCTAGCGCCGTTGCCTGGGTCAGGGTCGATTCCGGTGGATCCAAGTGACCTGCGCAGTCGCTTCCCCAAAAAGCTCACTCCTGCAGTAACAGCGGCCATCAAGGAGCAGCTGAAATCCGCGTCGCTCGACGGAAAGTCCTGGCCCACCTTCCGGACGCTCCGCGCCAAGTACACGAGTGAACTGCGCTTCGCTACAGGTTCGTGCAGGTGGTACCCGGGCGATAAGAATCACGACAAAGACTGGGGACCGGACATGCTCGACGAACTGGGTAACTGGTTGGTGCTGAATCGACGGGAGAAGTGGCCGTCCTTTCTCTTTTTCGGCGGGGACCAGATCTACTCCGACGAGATCGGAGATGACACCGGCGCGATGCTCGTCCGCGGGCGCTTCGCTTCGCGTATTCCTGGCCCGCCTGACCCGTCACCGGCGGTCCGAGAGAAACTGGTTGACGGTGCGTGGGCAGGGAGGTTCGCTCACCGCTATCAGAAGTACAAGTCTCCATCGATAGAACTATACGAGATCACCTCTAAGACTCTGCAAACGCTGGACTCCCTTTATAAGCACAACCCGGAAATTAAAGGGATCTACAAGGAGTATCCAGAAAAGGATCGGAAACAGGCGCTCGATGAACGTTATAAGACCCTGAGGAATCGGCGGCAGCTCAACCAACAGAAGAGTGAAGCCTCAGACGAGAGGGCGACCAAGGAAGCACTCGCGGCTTTGCCTGCAGTAGACAAGCTGGAGACGGTGAGTGAGCCCTTCCGCGTTCATCTATTGCATTGGCGAGCAGGATTCGACGTCGAGCTTCAGCGTAACCCGATGGGTTCGCGCTATCTGAACCTCAATTACCTGTTGTGGCAGATCCCGGATTTTGAGAAGCAATTGCCGTCCTTCGCCGAGCGCGAGGGCTACACGGTAACGCTCGACCGTAATTCGCACGGACACCCCGCAGCTTCTGGCGATGGCCACGCCGCAGATTTCGCCGAGTATGCATACGCCTACGAACGGGCCTGGACTACCTCGCGCGGCGTGCGCCGTCTGTTCGCAAATGTTCCGACGTTCCTCATGTTCGACGACCACGAGGCAACGGACGATTGGAACTTTGACGCGACTTGGGTCCGCATGCTGCACAATCCGAACGACAAGTTTCTGATGTGGCCAAAGACCCTGACCGATGCGCTGGCAGCCTACTGGGTATACCAGGGCTTTGGGAACAAGGCGCCCTCGCAATGGAAGCGGGACGACCCGCGTGTGGCGGCCTTAGTCGAAGCTCAAGAGAATGGAACCGATGCGCTGCCTCAGTTACGCAAGTGCATTTACAAGGCGTGTTTCCCCCAACCCGCAAAAGACCCGAGGGCCACTTTTCAAGCGGGGTTAAGTCTGGACTGGCACTATCAGCTTCCATTTGATCCTCCGTTCCTGGTACCGGACTGTCGCACGCGCAAGTTCTTGGTTCCTTCCGACGAAGGAATTCCAATCCTCAATCACGAAGACAAGAAGAACGCGCCGCAATCCCGAACCATAGATAAGGCCCAACTCGAATGGCTGCATAGCTGCTTGGTTGGCAAAAAAGGAGGCGCGTCGGTCGCATTTGTTGCCCCTTCGACGCCCTTCTTGATGCAAAGAAAGGTGATGGGGTTCATGCTGGACCCTGGGCTCGCGGCAAGGGCGGCTCTCGACGGGATCGACCTGGCCTCGCTGACTGCTGCGATCTTTGATTCCAGCCGCGCGGGAAGGCTCTCATCCCCCGGCCAACTTCGGCTGTTCCGCAGGTCTTCAGACCTGGAGCACATGATTCGCGACAGGAGCTGGCGCGACTTCTGGGGCCTCATTGACGACATGCACAAGGCCGGAAGCCCCGTCAAGACTCTCATTCTCGTGTCGGGTGACGTGCACCACAACTACTGCATGACCGCCAACCCACCCGGGAAAGGGAGACCCACACCGGAGCTATTACAGATTACTTGCTCAGGCCTGCAGACGACGATCCGGCCGGAGTTCACACGCGACGTCGCGGAAGATCAGGGAAGCAGCTCCTTTAACGTCGGCAAGTACCGACTGGTGCCTGGTTTCATGTCTAAAAACGGTACCGGTGCGCCTGACCTCGTGTTGTTCGAGAATGCTGTCGCCCTCGTGAGGGCCAAATTCGATGGCGAGGTTAATGTTCGCGTCGAGTTCCTGTCCCGAAAGTCCGGAGCGTCCAAGGCAGACACGCACGTCTATTGGTACACTTCCGGTCCCTCGTACCTCCGGGGCGGACAGCCAGCCTTTTCACCGGCATTCCACGGAAGGGCAGGTGACGTACGCGCCGATCTTCACTCGCTGGTATCCAACCGTAAAGAACTGGAAGAACCAATCGATAGGGAAGAGGAATCTATCGTCGACCTCGAACCATACGCTGGCCTCGATGTTGAGGACGAACATCAGGAAAGCGATGAGTTAGCTTTTGAGGATTTCGGAACTGAGACCGGCAGTGATGAAGGAATTGAGCTGGAAGCTATTGGAGATGTTGAAGGAGCCGACGAATTCGACCAATTTCTTGAGACTGGTGACGACGCCGACCAGGAGATCGATGAATTCAATGGCGAGGATGAACACGAGCCACCAGTCGACTATCCAAAATCCCAGCAAGAATATGGCAATCTTGCCGATGAGAGCTCTAGCGACGCTGAGCAGAGCCAGGACGAAATCTTCGTTCCGGGAGCGACCGATCGGTTTGTCGTCCTTGTATCTGGGTACAACTACTTCGCCAAGCAAGACGATTACTCCCCGCTAGCACGCAATCGCGCTCGCGTCATCGCGGCAAAGACAGAATTCAAGGAAGACAATACCTTGGTCTTTGTCTGGTTTAGCGTGGCCGAAGGAAAGGTGCGCATCAATCGGCGCCGGGGAACAGAGTGGAAGCTCAAAAACACCAAGGATTGGACGACGATCGACGAGTTTGAAGTTGCAAAGGGCACGACACACACGTTTGCATTCGAGGCGATCAACCCACGGAAGCACTATGCAGGTTCCCATGCATTCAAACAGGACGAAGCAAACAGTGTGCTCAGTGTCGTAGATATTTGTACATTCCTTTCCTTCCTGGGTCATCACCGGCAGGCCTCGCTATTGGAGTTCAGCGTTCTCAGTCACGGATTTTGGAACGGCCCGATCCTCGTCAACTCAGAAGAGCAGACGGCGTCGAGTCAAGAGGCGCGCAATCCCACGGACAAGGATGCGCGGGGACGAAAAGACTTCAAGCCAGCGAACCTCACTGCGGGCCAGCTGAAAAACATTCAGGACGCTTTCGCTCAAGATGGATTCAGCTGGATTTGGGGTTGTTTTGTCAGTCCTGCGGCACGTTCGATAGTTCAGGGAGTTGCCGACAGCAAGATGCGGCGGACGCCTTGGGGCAAGCGCGTTAGCGGCCTTGACGGCGCCGAATATCTTGCCGATGGTAGCACGCCCGACAATCACAAATTCCGTTTCAAGCTCGGCAGGGATAATATCGACGCCTTCGCAGAGAATTGGGACTCGCAGTTCTTTCCCACGGGTGTGGATCACTTCGATAAGACGTTTGCGGAGATCAAAGCGTTTGCAAAAAAGCATTCCGACGACACGTACTGTCAGACTTTGGCGGTCGCAACAGGCAAGCCATGTTTCGGACCGCCTCTAGGTACGAGTTCAAACTACGCGGCCACGGATCCCTATCGCCCTGGAACGCCCGTCGTGCATTGGGTGGAACGCGGAAAAAAACGTCCAAAGCCGGAGTCGGGTTCCGAAGCGAACTATAGTGCCACTATAGAGTTTTTTGAAAACACGATGAAAATGTCCGAGGACCCGGAAAAACGCGGTTATGTACGCTACGCGCCATAACCGAAGTTCCGCCTCAATTTCAAAATGGGGAACAATCACTTGGCCAGATTGCTGAAGGTGACCGAAGGCTGTTGATGTAAACTGTTGAAAGTGTGCGGGATCGTAGCTCAGCTGGAAGAGCGCCTGCTTCACACGCAGGAGGTCATCGGTTCGAGACCGGTCGGTCCCAT
>Ga0157375_10001567_pt1 | contig 19698 bp, 18 predicted proteins | sample M35metaG_FD_115311 | JGI IMG/M metagenome (GOLD analysis project Ga0157375, IMG submission 115311) | Miscanthus rhizosphere microbial communities from Kellogg Biological Station, Michigan, USA - M3-5 metaG | ecosystem: Host-associated > Plants > Roots > Rhizosphere > Soil | place: USA: Michigan... | reverse complement strand
GCCCTGCAGGAGAACGCCCGCATCACCAACGCCGACCTGGCGCGTTCGGTGAACCTGTCGCCCACGCCGTGTTTCAACCGGGTGAAGGCGATGGAGGAATTGGGGCTGATCCGTGACCAGGTCACCTTGCTCGACGCCGACCTGCTCGGGCTGCACGTCAACGTATTTATCCATGTCAGCCTGGAGAAACAGAACGAGCTGGCGCTGCAGCAATTCGAAGGCGCAATTGCCGACCGACCGGAAGTGATGGAGTGCTACCTGATGGCGGGCGACCCGGACTACCTGATCCGGGTGCTGGTGCCGACGATCCAGTCGCTGGAGCGGTTCATGATGGACTTTTTGACCAAGGTGCCGGGGGTGGCGAATATTCGGTCGAGCTTTGCGTTGAAGCAGGTGCGCTATAAAACGGCGCTGCCGTTGCCGGCCAATGGCATCAATCTAGGTCAGTGACGTGCCTTACTTTGTAGTGAGCGGGCTTGCCCCGCGCGGGGTGGCGGAGCCGCCCCAAAAACCAGCAACTCGGTATTTCTGACGCACTGCGGCGTACTGGTTGGGGGCGGCTTCGCCACCCAGCGCGGGGCAAGCCCGCTCACTACAAATTCAGCATGTCAGAGCCTGTTGAGGGGGATTTTGAGGTAGACGACGCCGTTGTCTTCCGCCGGCGGCATATTTCCCGCCCGCACATTCACCTGGATCGCCGGCAGCAACAGCGTCGGCATGCCCAACCCGGCGTCCCGTTGGGTACGCATTTCGACAAACGCTGCTTCATTCACACCGTCATGCACGTGGATATTCCCCGCGCGTTGTTCCGCAACAGTGGTCAGGCATTTCGCCGTGCGGCCTTCGGGCGGGTAGTCATGGCAAACGTACAGTTCGGTTTCCAACGGGAACGCCAGCAACTTACGCATTGACGCATACAGCTGTCGCGCATCGCCGCCCGGGAAGTCACAGCGCGCCGTGCCCACATCCGGCATGAACAGCGTGTCACCCACCAGGATCAACCGGTCGTCGATCAAGTAAGCCATGTCGGCCGGCGTATGCCCGGGCACATGCAGCGCCTGGGCCTTCAGGTTGCCGATATGAAACACCTCATCCGGCGCAAACAAGTGATCGAACTGCGAGCCATCCACGCGAAATTCCGGCTCCAGGTTGAACAGGTTCTTGAACACACCCTGCACGGTGCTGATGGACTGTCCGATGGCAATCTTGCCGCCCAGGGTGCGCCGCAAATACGGCGCGGCAGACAGGTGGTCGGCGTGAGCGTGGGTTTCCAGCAGCCATTGCACCTGCAAGTGATGTTCACGGACAAAGGCGATGACCTTGTCGGCCTGGGCCGTGTCGGTACGCCCGGAAGCCGGGTCGTAGTTGAGCACCGAGTCGACGATGGCACAGGGGCCGCCGTCGGCTTCATAGATGATGTAGGTGTAGGTCGACGATGCCTCGTCCAAAAAAGCGTGAATCAACGCGGGCATGGCGGCTGTCCCCAATTGAAGAAAAAAGTCGTTACAATCAGTTTACGTTTACACATAATGTTTTGAGCTTAAGTGACAAAAAGGACCCGAGGCAAATGGAATCTACTCTGAGTGAAGGCGAAGTCGCCCAACTGCGCGCGTCGGCGTCCAAGGCCTGTTCCTTGCTCAAGGCGCTGGCCAATGAAGACCGTTTGTTGATCCTCTGCCAGTTGACCCAGGGCGAGCGCAACGTCGGCGAGCTGGAAACCATGACCGGCGTGCGCCAGCCCACACTGTCCCAACAGTTGGGCATCCTGCGCGACGAAGGGTTGGTCGCCACCCGTCGGGAAGGCAAATACATCTTCTACGGGCTGGCCAGCCATGAAGTGATTCAAGTGATGAAGACCCTGTCCGGCCTGTACTGCGGCGCGGTGATTAAAAGCTGGGCGTGACGCCATCCGGCAGCGACCCTTGTGTGCATTGAATAAAAAAGGCGATAGACCATGACCGACCAACACTGGGGCCCAACCATCAGTGGCGACATCGTAGTCATCGGCGGCGGCTCGGCAGGCATCGGCCTGCTGGCCAGCCTGCTCAAGCGCGACCCCCACCTGAACATCACCCTCATCGAACCCAGCGACCACCACAGCTACCAGCCCGCCTGGACGTTAGTGGGCGGTGGCGCCTACGACGTGAAGAAGACCCGTCGCCCATTGGCGGATGTGCTGCCCAACGGCGTGACCTGGATACAGGCCGCGGTCACCGAAATCCTGGCCGATGAGCAGACGTTGGTGCTCGACAGCGGCCAGCGCGTCAGCTGGAAGAACCTGGTGGTGTGCCCGGGCCTGCGCCTGGCCTGGGATAAAATCGAGGGCCTGCAGGACACCCTCGGGCGCAACGGCGTCACCTCCAACTACAGTTACGAACACGCCGCCTACACCTGGCAATTGGTGCAGCAGCTCAAGGGTGGCAAGGCGATCTTTACCCAGCCGGCCATGCCGATCAAATGCGCGGGCGCGCCGCAAAAGGCGCTGTACCTCTCCTGCGATCACTGGCTCAAGCAGGGCGTCCTGAACAACATCGATGTCGAATTCAACCTGGCGGGTGCCGCGCTGTTCGGCGTGCCGACCTTTGTGCCGCCGTTGATGAAGTACGTTGAAAAGTACAACGCCCGCCTGGTGTTCAATGCCAACCTGGTCAAGGTCGACGGCCCGGCGCGCAGGGCCTGGTTCGAGGTGAAGGACGCCGAGGGCAACGTCACTGTTCAAGAGAAAAGCTTCGACCTGCTGCACGTGGTCCCGCCGCAGGTTTCTCCGGACTTCATCCGCCACAGTGCATTGGCCGACGCGGCCGGCTGGTGCGAGGTCAACCCCCACAGCCTGCAGCACCTGCGTTACCCGCACATCTTCGGCCTGGGCGATGTGTGCGGCACCACCAACGCCAAGACCGCCGCCGCCGTGCGCAAGCAGATCGTGGTGGTCGCCGAAAACCTGCTGACCCTGCGCAAACAGGCGCCGCTGCCCCTCAAGTACGACGGTTATGGCTCCTGCCCGCTGACGGTGGAGAAGGGCAAGGTGGTGCTGGCCGAGTTCGGCTATGGTGGCAAGCTGCTGCCGACTTTCCCTCTGGACCCGACCCAGGCACGCCGTTCGATGTGGTTCCTCAAGGCGACGCTGCTGCCGTGGTTCTACTGGAACGGCATGCTCAAGGGCCGCGAGTGGCTGACCCGCCTGAGCAAGGTGGACTGAATGCTGCTGGCCAGTGTGTTGGGTATCTTGATGGGCCTGGTCATGGGCCTGACCGGTGCCGGCGGCGGCATCCTCGGCGTGCCGGCGCTGGTGCTGGGCTTGGGCCTGAGCATGACCCAGGCCGCACCGGTGTCGCTGCTCGCCGTGGGTGCGGCGGCAGCGGTGGGGGCCGTCGACGGCTTGCGCCATGGCCTGGTGCGCTATCGCGCGGCGTTGCTGATCGCGGTGTTGGGCGGGTTGTTTTCGCCGGTGGGGGTGTTTTTCGCTCACCAATTGCCGGAATACCTGCTGATGGGCCTGTTCAGCGCGCTGATGGTGCTGGTGGCCTGGCGCATGTTGCAGCGCGAAAAGACCGAGGCCGGGCCCAGTGACCATGGCGCCGCGTCCTGGGGGCAGAAGAACTGCATGCTCAACCAGCAGACCGGGCGCCTGGCCTGGACCGCCAAATGCACGGCCACCCTGGCGGCGCTCGGCGCCGTGACCGGTGCCGTGTCGGGCCTGCTCGGCGTGGGCGGGGGCTTTCTGATCGTGCCGGCATTCAAGCAGCTCACCGACGTGCAGATGCGCGGCATTGTCGCCACCTCGTTGATGGTGATCAGCCTGATCTCGTTGATCGGTGTGGCGGGCGCGTTCCATGCCGGTGTGCGCATCGAACCGGTGGGGTGGATGTTCATTGGCGCCAGCATCGTCGGCATGCTCGCCGGTCGGCGCCTGTGCGCGTTGATCTCCACGCGCACCCTGCAAGTCGGCTTTGCCGGCCTGTGTGTGCTGGTGGCGGCGGGCATGTTGATCAAGGCCGCTCTCTGATCCCACCCTCTGGCTGGCGCTGATCACTTGAAAACGATCACCCCCCTGTAGGAGCCGGCTTGTCGGCGATGAGGCCCTGGAGAACATTGTTGTTCTTAAAACTGTCATCGCCGGCAAGCCGGCTCCTACCTGTACACTGATCGCCAGCCTTGGATATCTAGATCTGCAAATGGACAAATACACCCCCCACGCCTGGGAACCCCACGAGCGCCCGAGCCTGCCCGGTTCGCCGTCGACGCCGTTGCACCCCACGCACAAGCGCTGGCTGTTCGCGATGGTGGGCGTGCTGGTGGCAATCACCGGGGGGCTGGGCAACGCGCTGGTGATTGCCAACCTGCAATACCTGCAAGGCGCCCTGGGCGCGACCACCGCCGAAATGGCCTGGCTGCCCGCCGCCTATGTGATGACCAACGTGTGCATGAACCTGCTGCTGGTGAAGTTTCGCCAGCAGTTCGGCCTGCGTGCATTCACCGAGGTGTTCCTGGTGCTGTATGCCCTGGTGACCTTCGGCCACTTGTTCGTCAACGACCTGAGTTCGGCCATCGCGGTGCGTGCCGCTCACGGCATGGTGGGCGCGGCGCTCAGTTCCCTGGGCTTGTACTACATGATCCAGGCGTTCCCGGCCAAGTGGCGCCTGAAGGCGCTGGTGCTGGGCCTGGGCACGGCGCAGTTGGCGTTGCCTTTGGCCCGGCTGTTCTCCGAAGATCTGCTGCAAATCGCCGAATGGCGCGGCTTGTACCTGTTCGAACTGGGCATGGCGCTGATCTGCCTGGGCTGCGTGTTCCTGCTCAAGTTGCCGCCGGGCGACCGCTTCAAGACCTTTGAAAAACTCGACTTCCTCACTTTCGCCTTGCTCGCCACCGGCGTGGCGCTGTTGTGCGCGGTGTTGTCCCTGGGGCGTATCGACTGGTGGCTCGAAGCCCCGTGGATCGGCGTGGCGTCGGCCTGTTCCCTGGTGCTGATCATGGCCGGCCTGGCCATCGAGCATAACCGCAGCAACCCGATGTTGATGACCCGTTGGCTTGGCAGCGGGGTGATGATTCGGCTGGCGCTGGCGGTGATCCTGATTCGCATGGTGCTGTCCGAGCAGTCCACCGGCGCGGTGGGCTTCATGCAGATGCTGAACATGAGCTACCAGCAGATGCACACGCTGTACGTGGTGATGCTGGCCGGGGCGATTGCCGGGCTGGCCGTGAGCGCGTTGACCATCAACCCGGCGCACCTGTTGATGCCGTTGGTGATCTCCCTGGCGCTGATGGCGGTGGGGTCGGTGATGGACAGCTTTTCCAGCAACCTGACCCGCCCGGAAAACCTGTATATCAGCCAGTTCCTGCTAGGCTTCGGCGGGACTTTCTTCCTCGGGCCGACGATGGTGCTGGGTACGAAAAACGTGCTGACCAACCCGCGCAATCTGGTGAGTTTTTCGGTGATGTTCGGCATTTGCCAGAACCTCGGCGGCTTGATCGGCGCGGCGTTGCTGGGCACTTTCCAGATTGTGCGGGAGAAATTCCACTCCAGCATGATCGTCGAACACCTGACCCTGCTCGACCCGCGTGTGGCCGCGCGGGTGAACAGTGGCGGCTCGGCCTATGGCGGCATCATCGCCGACCCCGAGCTGCGCAACCTCATGGGCATTCGCAGCCTGGCCACGGCCGCCACCCGTGAAGCGAACGTGATGGCCTACAACGATGTCTTCATGTTGATCGCGATCATCGCGATACTCACCATGATCTGGATCTTTATCCGCAGCTTGTGGCTGATGAGCACCACCCGAGCAGCCACTCCCGTTCAACCCAGCGGCGCACCTTCATGACCGAACCTTCCACCACGACCACCACCGCCATTGCCGCCACTCCGGAAGGCAGCACGCCCCCCGGCGCCGTGCCCACCGAGCTGCGGCCGTTGCGGGTACGCATTCTTTCGTCCCTGGGCTTTGCCGCCATTGCCGTCGTCGGCGTGCTGATCGTGCTGTACGCCTGGCAGCTGCCGCCGTTCAGCAGCGCGGTGGAAACCACCGAGAACGCCCTGGTGCGCGGTCAGGTCACGATCATCGGGCCGCAACTGAGCGGCTATGTGTTCGAAGTGCCGGTGCAGGACTTCCAGTACGTGAAGGCCGGCGACCTGTTGGTGCGCCTGGATGACCGCATCTACAAACAGCGCCTCGACCAGGCGCTGGCACAACTGGCGGTGCAAAAGGCCGCCTTGGCCAATGTGGTGCAGCAGCGCAACAGCGCCGAAGCCACGATCAAATTGCGCCAGGCTGCCTTGGCCGACAGCCAGGCGCAGTCGCGCAAAAGTACTGCCGACTTGCGCCGCAATGAAGAGCTGATCAGTGACGGCTCGGTGTCCAAGCGCGAGCTGGACGTGACCCGTGCGGCCAACGCGCAGACCATCGCCGCCGTGGCCCAGGCCCAGGCAAACCTGGAAATCGCGCGGCAGGACTTGCAAACAGTGATCGTCAATCGCGGCTCCCTGGAAGCGGCCGTCGCCAGTGCCGATGCGGCGGTGGAGCTGGCGCGGATCGACCTGTCCAACACGCGCATCACCGCCCCCCGTGACGGCCAACTAGGGCAGATCGGCGTGCGGCTGGGGGCCTACGTCAACTCCGGTGCGCAGTTGATGGCGCTGGTGCCGCCGCAGTTGTGGGTGATCGCCAACATGAAGGAAACCCAGATGGACAACGTGCAGGTCGGCCAACCGGTGACCTTCACGGTGGATGCGCTGAACCACCGCAAATTTCACGGCACGGTGCAGCACATTTCCCCGGCCACAGGTTCTGAGTTCAGTCTGTTGCAGGCGGACAATGCCACTGGCAACTTTGTGAAGATCGCCCAGCGGGTGCCGGTGAGGATCACGGTAGATCCTGACCAGGCCGAGAGCGAACGGTTGCGGCCGGGGTTGTCGGTGGTGGTGAGTATCGACACGGCGGGGCGCCTGAAGAACAGCCCGCCTTGATCCCCTTTGGATCAAACCGCTGATTGCTTGATGTGGCGAGGGAGCAAGCTCCCTCGCCACAAACACCGATTCCTACAAGGGGCTGTATTTCAGGGTGAAGTTGAGGTGGCTGGACTGGCCTTGTTCCAGCAGTTTCAAGCCAGGTCTGCCGGGCAGGTGGTGGGCATTCACGGGATGGCTCACCGGTTCGATGCAGAAGAACTCCAGCCCCGGTGGGCAGTACAGTAAAAAGTAGTCGCTGCCTTCGGCTTGGCATTCCAGGGTGTAGCCCAGCTCCGGCTGTTCGATCACGCAGTGGCCGTCCCACTGGCAAAAGCCGTTGTCCACCAAGCCTTCGGGTAAACCCTTCAACTGCCGGAAATCCCACTCGGCAGGCACCGGTGCCAGCCCTGTGGGCAGCTTGGACGCGTCACTCATCCACACGTGTGACGCCTTTGCCTGCAGCCGTGTCCCCGGTTTGCGCGGCAAGTAAGGATGCAATCCCAAACCATGCCACGCAGGCTGTGCCGCCAGATGGGTCACGCGTAATGCGATGATCAGTTCGCCACCCTCCAACCGAAACCGTTGCTCGGCGCGATAGGCGAATGGCGTGTCGCACTCCACCGCCAACACCACTTCATCGGCGGCCTGGCTGACCACCTGCCACGCCTGTTGCCAGGCAGAGCCATGAATCGGCAATGGGTCGAGCGGGCTGTTAGGCATCAACGCAAGCCAACCCCCCGGGTTATCAAAACCGCCGTCGGCAATCCGGTTGGACCAGGGCGCCAACGGGTAGCACCCCAACTTGCCCGGCAAGCCGGTGTCCAGCGCCTGCTGGTCACTGTGGCGCAACAACGGCTGCCCGGTGGCGCGTACCCGCCAGTTGACGATGCTGCCGCCCACGGCCGGGGCCAGGGTGAGGTGGGTGAGGGCGTCTTCGAGTTCGATCAGCATCGGCATTCCACCTAAAGCGCGAAGGTCGGTTCTGCCAGGCCTTGCACGCCCGGGTTGAGGGCGAAAACGCCGCCGGACACGGACTGTTCGCTCTGGTCATCACGGATCGAGGTGACGAACAGGGTGTCCAGGCGGATGCCACCAAAGGCGCACATGGTGGGTTTTTTCACCGGCACGGCCAGGGAGCGGTCGAGGCGACCGTCGGGAGTGAAGCGATGGATCAAGCCGGCGTCGTTGGCGCAGATCCAGTAGCAACCCTCGGCGTCCACCGCTGCGCCGTCGGGGCGGCCAGGGTAGGCATGCATGTCCACGAACACACGGCGGTTGGACGGCGTGCCGGTGTCGATGTCGTAGTCGAATGCCCAGATCTGTTGCACCAGCGGGTGCGAGTCCGACACGTACAGCGTGCGCCCATCCGGGCTGAACGCCAGGCCGTTGAGGGTGATGAACCCGCCCAGTTGCGCATGGGGCGCGGTGCCGCTGGCATAGCGATACAGGGTGCCTTCGGCCGCGTTCAAGCCCATGTTCAACACCATGCTGCCGGCCCAGAACCGGCCCTGGCGATCGCAGCGCCCATCGTTCAGGCGCATGTCGGCGCGTGGGTGCTGCACGTTGGCCAACAGGGTGGTGTCGAGGCTGCCATCGTTGTGCGGCGTGAGTTGGAAAAAGCCGCTTTCCATCCCGGCCACCCAATTGCCCGTTTGCGTACGGGCAATGCAGGCGAGCATCTGCGGGGCTTTCCAGGCGGCAATATGCCCAGTGGCGGCGCTCCAGCGTTGCAGGCCGCCGTTGGGGATGTCCACCCAGTACAGCGCGTTTTCTTCAGGCACCCACACCGGGCATTCGCCCACCGCGTTGCGGGCGTCGACGATCAGTTCTGCACTCATGGCTCAATCGCCGAACGGGCCGGCCGCGCAGAAGGCGCCGCCCTGGTAGACCTTGGCCGGGTCATCGGCGGCCACCGGTGGCTGGGTTTCGACCTGTGCGCGGAACACTTCGGAGTTGTCCTTGGGGGCATAGCCCAAGTGGGCGGCGTAGCGGTTGTCCCACCAGGTGTCGAGGTTATCCGACATGCCGTAGACCACGGTGTGGCCGACGTCTGGCGTGTACAGCGCGCGTTCGAGCAGTTGGGTGAGGTCATCGAAACTCAACCAGGTGTGCATCATGCGGCGGTTCTGCGGTTCCGGGAACGAAGAGCCGATGCGGATGCTCACGGTCTGGATGTCGTAGCGATCGAAATAGAAGCTGGCCATGTCTTCGCCGTAGGACTTGGAGAGGCCGTAGTAGCTGTCTGGGCGGCGTGGCGAGTGGGCGTCGAGGATTTCGCCTTGCTTGTGAAAACCGATCACATGGTTGGAACTGGCGAAGATCACGCGCTTGACGCCATGGCGGCGGGCGGCTTCGTAAATGTGGAAGATGCCGCTGATATTGGCGCCGAGGATCTCCTCGAACGGGCGCTCCACCGACACGCCGCCGAAGTGCAGGATCGCGTCGACGCCTTCCACCAGGTGGTGCACGGCTTGTTTGTCGGAGAGGTCGCAGGTGTGCACTTCTTCATGGGCGCCGGCTGCGGGGGCCATGGCGGCGATGTCCGAGAGGCGCAGCACCTGGGCATAAGGGCGCAGGCGTTCGCGCAGGACTTTACCCAGGCCACCGGCAGCGCCGGTCAGCAGCAGGCGGTTGAAGGGAACGGGTGCAGTAGTCGTGGTGGTCATGGGCGTTCCATTATTGTTGTAGGTTGTCGTATGACTTTGCCAAAGTATCCTTACGGATCCCCCACGTTGTCAACGCTCCTACCTCTGCATGACATTCAAATGTGGGAGGGGGCTTGCCCCCGATGGCGGTGGATCAGTGGGACGATCTGTTGACTGACACTCTGTCATCGGGGGCAAGCCCCCTCCCACATGGGTTTCGCAGCGGTTGATAGATCGTTGCCAAGCGTTAAAGCAGAGAGAGGGGGTAGCTGATAAACAGCCGGTTCTCATCAAATTCATTGTTGCTGAAGTCCCGGCGCAGCGACGAATTCCTCCAGCGCAGGTTCAGGTCCTTCAGCGTACCGCTTTGGATGGTATAGGCCAGCTCCGATTCACGGCCCCATTCCTTGCCATCGGTGATCGCCCCGGTGTGCACGTTACTGCCGCTGATGTAGCGATTCATCATGGTCAGCCCGGGAATGCCCAGCACCACGAAGTTGAAATCATGGCGCACCTGCCAGGATTTTTCCTTGGCGTTGTCGTAGCTGGCGTTATAGCTGTCGTTGGCCAGCGTGCCGCCGCTGGTGCCGTTGACCTTCATCCACACGCTGTCGCCGGTGAGTTTCTGCAGGCCCACGTAAAAGGCGTTGCCCTTGTATTTGGCCGAGAGCAGCGCGGAAAAGGTCTTGTTGTCGAGATCACCCGCCAGGGCGCGTCCGTCTTCCTTGCCGGTGAAGTAACCGAGGTTGGCGCCCAGGGTCCAGTCGCCGACCGGCTGGCTGTGGGTCAGGTTGAAATAGCGTTGCTGGTAGATGTCTGAAAGCTCGGCGTACCACACGCCCACCTGGGTGCGCTTGTTATTGAAGCTGTATTCACCGCCGCCGAAGTTGAAGCGGTCGGAGGTGAAGGCGGCTTTGCCGTTCATGAACAGGTCTTCCATGCTCGCGTCGTTGCGCGGGCTGTTGCCGCGAAACTGCCCGCCGTAGAGGGTCAGGCCGGCGATTTCGTTGGAAGTGACTTGGCCACCCCGGAAGGTCTGTGGCAGGGAACGGCCGTCATCGGAGCGCAGGATCGGCAGCACCGGCATCCATTCACCGACTTTCAATTCGGTCTTCGACAGCCGGGTCTTCAGCGCCACGCCCAGGCGCCCGAAGTTGTCGGCCGGGCGCCCATCATCGTGGATCGGCAACAATTGGGTGCCACCGGTGCCTTTGCCGCCATCAAGTTTCTGCGAGTACAGGCCCAGCACATCCAGGCCAAACCCGACCGTGCCCTGGGTGAAGCCGGAGCGGGCGTCGAGGATGAAGTTTTGCGTCCACTCCTGGGCCTTGGCCTGGGGGTAGGTGGGGTTGGTGAAGTTGCGATTGAAGTAGGCATTGCGCAGGTTGAGCGTGGCCGTGGCGTCGTCGATAAAACCGTCGGCGTGGGTGGTCAGGGGTAGGGTGCAAACCAGGCTGCCGAGACCGAGAAGGCCGATACGCGAGGAGGAATTGCGGGCGAATGGACTCACAGTGAAACTCCCTTTTATTTGTTGTTTTTATTATTTGTCGTACGTCGTCGTACAACCTTTCGCGGATATTTACGGGGTTTTCGTGGGGTGTCAAGCAGAAGTTATACGATGACTCTGGCCGCACGGATCAAAATGCGGGCACGGTTTCTGTGGGGGCTGGCTTGTCGGATCGCCGCACCGCTGCGATGGCCTCAACCGGGTATGCCTGATTCACCGAGTTGCCTGCATCGCCGGCAAGCCAGCTCCTACACGTACCTGCTTTTGATCCAACCACTCAGGTCGGCTTTCAGGCCGCCGTGCTCTTGCTTTTGATCTTGATTTTGATCTTAGGCGCCCCGTCAACCACGCTGGCCGAACGCAGGCTTGAATCCGTGGGTAACCCGGCAGGACGCCGGGTTAGCCGTCCTGAGCCAAGGATGGCCCATGACGGCGGCCCACGGATTCAAGCCGGAGTGAGGGAACACCGAGCCTAGGCGAGGTGCCGAGTGGTGGGGCAAGAGCCTTTTGGTTACTTTTGGCTGGGCCGGCATCCCGGCTCTTTCCAAAAGTGACCCGCTGTAAGAGCGGAACCCATATCAGCCGTTACCTAAATAACGGATATGCACTCGATCCTAGTCGCCAGACATACCGCCTTCGCAGGCAAGTCGAACCGTCGCACCGCAGCTCCCACAGTGATGGCATTTCAACGTGGATTTTTAACCCGCCATGACCATCGGCGGCAGGGTACCGAGCAAGGAAACCGCGGCCACTGCACCAATACCCAGCGCCCATTCCAGCATCACGCTGGCCCTCAAGCTGCCCACGCGCTCCTCGCAGCGCTCGATGCGCAGGCGATTGAGCAACGCCAGGGCAAGCATCCCCAATACCAGCATCACCTTGATCAGCAGAATCAAGGCGAAACCACTGAACAACGGCGTCGGCCACAGTTGCCCGGTCAGCACGCGCACGTTGATCAGGCCGGTCACCAGCAACCCGACGACCACGCCATACCCCACACCGCTGAAGCGCCGCAGGATCGGCTCCAGCCGTTGGCCCTGCGGTTGGCGCAGGATCAACACCAGCACCAGCAGGCCACCCAGCCACGTGCCGACACACGCCAGGTGTACCACCTGGTTGAGGATCAGCAGTTGCCCGCTGAGCCCGTCGAGCATGGCGCCATGCCCCACCGGGGCGAGTGTCACCAGCAGCAGGGCGATCAACGGCAGGCGCAGCGCAGGCCAGGGTGTGATCAGCGCCAGCACCAGAAGCAGGTTGAACAGCAGGTGCCAGGCCCACACCTGGCCGAAGAAGGTTTTGCCCAGCACCAACTGCACGGTGGCCGGTTGCAAGGCCGCGTCCCAACTGCCCGCCATGCTGGCGGTGATCAACAGTAGCCACGCTACGCCAGAAAACAGCCCGACCCAGGCCAGGGCGCGGGTGATGCGCAGCAGGCGCCGGTCCAGTGCCGGCTGCGGTTCAGCGCCGAGCAGCCAGGGCCTGAAGACACAGGCCCCGAACATCAGCAACACGACGATGAAATGCAGGAAGCGACACAGCACCAGCAGGGTCGCCATGGGTTATTGGCCGACCTTGAAGCTGTATTCACCGTTGCTCTTGTGGGTGTCGACCGAGACAGCGTTCCACACCACTTTGTAGTTGCCGGCAGCCAGCGGGGCGGCCGGTGTCACCACCAGGACTTTCTTGTCGGCGTCCGGCGTTTCCAGGCCCTTGATGGCGATTTCGGTGCCGTCCTTGCTCAGGGAGACCTTGGTGAACGTGGCTTCGACGCCTTCGCTGAAGGTCAGGCGCAGGTCGGCCGGGGCGGCGACGGTGCTGTCGGCGGCAGGGGTGGCGCTCTTGAGGTGAGCGTGGGCGAACGCTGCCGAGGCTCCCAGCAGGGAGGCGAGCAGCGCGGCAGTGGTGAGGGTTTTCTTGATCAGCATGGTTCAGCACCTTCAGGTGAGAGAGTCGGTAACGCCAAGTGCAGCAAGGGAAAGGGCTTGCCTTCGCCATCCAGCGGCGAACGCGCGACCTGGATGAAACCATAGTGCAGGTAGAACCCCACGGCCTGGGGGTTCTGTTCGTTGACGTCCACCGTCAGGGTGTCGTGGCGGGCGCGGGCGTGGTCCAGCAACTGGCGGCCAATACCCTGGCCACGGCGCGCAGGCTCGATGAAGAGCATCTCCACATTGTGCCCACCGGTGCCGATAAAACCGGCGACGCCGGCGCTGTCTTCATACACCCACACGTCGAGGGCGGGCATGGGCAGGTACGTATCACGCACCAGAGGCAGCAAGCGTTGAATGTCATCCTCGGGGAGGAAGTCATGGGTGGCTCGCACCGAGCGCTCCCACAGTGCTCCCAGCACTGGGTCGTCGGCGGCCACGCGAGGTCGAATAGTCATGGCAGTGATCCTTCATTGGGATCGCGATCCTAACCAATCCGATTTCCAGGGGAAAGGCTCGTACAGGAAGTTTCACCTGGCTTGCACGCGGCTCTTCACTCCGCCGCAAGCCTGCGCCGTTTTGTCTGGTACATGTCACCGTCTGCATGGCTGAGCAGCGTATCGGCGTCCTCACCGTCCGCTGGATAAAACGCCACGCCGATGCTGCAGGACGGCATCTTGACCCCTTCGAAGCCTGCGCCCAACGGTTCTGCCATGACCGCGAGGATCTGGGTCACTTTCGCGTAAACGGCGTCCTGGGACTGGATATCCGTCAGCAGCACCGTAAATTCATCCCCGCCCATCCGCGCCACCAGGTCGCCCTCACGCACACAGCGTTCCAGCCGTCGTGCAATCACGCAGAGCACCCGGTCGCCCACGCCATGGCCATGCACGTCGTTGATGCCCTTGAAGTCGTTGACGTCCAGAAACAGCAACGCCAGGGTGCTGTTTTGCCGTTGCGCGGCCTGAAGGGCCGTGTCCAGCCCGTCATTGAACAGCGAGCGGTTGGTCAGCGCCGTCAGCGGGTCGTGATGGGCGAGGAAACGCAGTTCCTCCTCGGCCTGGGTGAGGGCCGTGACGTCCCGTGCAACGCCGATCCGCGCACCCACCTCTTCGGACCAGAAGGCGGCCCACAGGATGTGCACGACACTGCCGTCCTTGCGGATATAGCGGTTGCGGAAGTCGACATGGGGTTTGCCGTTCATGACCCGCACGATGGAGGCCCGGGTGCGCGCCAGGTCCTCAGGGTGCATGTAGTCGGTGATGAGGGTGCCGGTCAGTTCGTCGGCACGGTAACCGAGCAATGCTTCACAGGCATCGCTCACAAATACGATGTGGTTGTTGCTTTCGACCACGAAGACCGTGTCCAGCATCAGGTGAATCAATTTTGGATAGAGGGCTTGCAGGTCAACGGCCATAGGTCAGGGGTCCGGTTCAGATGTGCCGATCATAGCCCGTTCACAAGGCAGGACGCCGAGGAAAACTGCAGCCTTTGCGCCGCAAAAGTCGATCTGTCGATCAACGGCATGTCCGGGCAATCGGCTGCGTAAGCCGAAGTTGGGGCAGCAGGTGTGTGGCCTAATGTGTCTGTTCATGATGTGATGGCGCACGTGCCGTTTGAAGCGTCCATAGACAGTGAGTGGGTTTGCAGCCTTTATGGGTAATCACAAGATCGGAATTCGTCGAGTCAACGTCGAGAAAATCCTGCTGGCGGCGGAGAAAATCTTCGCCGAAAAAGGCTATGGCAGCACCGCCATGGCCGACATTGCCGAAGAAGTGCAACTGCCTCGTTCCAACCTGCATTACTACTTCACCACCAAGAGCGAGCTGTACAGCGCGGTGCTGTTCGACTTGCTGGAAGTATGGAAGCAGGACGCCCTGAGTTTCGAAACCTTCGATGACCCACGGGTGGTGCTCAGCAGTTACATCCGCGCCAAGATGCAGCGATCGCGCACGCGGCCGTATGGATCCAAAGTCTGGGCCAACGAGATCATCCATGGCGCGCCCACCCTCGGTCAGGCGCTGGATGAAAGCCTGTACGACTGGGCCAAGATGAAGGAAGCGAAGATTCGCCAGTGGGTGGAGGACAAACGCATCCTGCCGGTGGAGCCGTCGAGCCTGCTGTATATGATCTGGGCATCGACCCAGCACTATGCCGACTTCGATCACCAGGTGAAGATCCTGAATGACCACCAGCCGTTGTCGGACATGCAGTTCGAGAAGGCGATACAGACGGTGACGAGTGTGATCTTGCGGGGGATTGGGTTGGAGCCTTGATTTTTGTGGTGGACCTAAGGGCCCCTTCGCGAGCAGGCCCGCTCCCACAGTTGACCGCGTTATAGAGGGAGGAATGCAGTCGAATGTGGGAGCGGGCTTGCTCGCGAAGGCGGTCTAAAGGGCTACACCGCCTCCCGGTAGGGATTCCTAGGATCCTGCGTCCAATTCAAAAACGGCTTGCCGGTGTCCATCGGCACCATCTCGATACAATCCGCCACCGGGCAGGTGATCTGGCACAGGTTGCAGCCCACGCACTCTTCATCGATCACCTCATATTTGTGCGTGCCATCCGCCAGTTTCACGCTTTCGATGGCCTGGTGTGAGGTGTCTTCACAGGCGATATGGCAACGCCCACAACCAATACAGGCTTCCTGGTCGATCTTGGCGATCACCAGGTAGTTGATATCCAGGTACTTCCAGTCTGTGGTGTTGCCCACCGCCCGCCCGGAAAATGCCTGCAAGTTGTTGTAACCCTGACTGTCCATCCACCGCGACAACCCATCCTTCATCTCCTCGACAATCCGGAACCCATGCAGCATCGCCGCCGTGCACACCTGCACCGCGCCGCAGCCCAGCGCGACGAATTCCGCCGCATCGCGCCAGTTGCCGATGCCGCCAATGCCGCAAATCGGCAGGCCCTGGGTCTGCGGGTCGCGGGCGATTTCGGCGACCATGTTCAGCGCGATCGGCTTGACCGCTGAGCCGCAATAGCCGCCGTGGGTGCTTTGGGTGCCGACCACCGGCAGGGCGACCATGCGCTCCAGGTCGACGCTGGTGATGGAGTTGATGGTGTTGATCAGCGACACCGCGTCCGCCCCACCGCGATACGCCGCCCGCGCGGCCACGCGGATATCGGTGATGTTCGGCGTGAGCTTGACGATCACCGGCAGCGAGCAATAGGTCTTGCACCAGCGTGTTACCTGTTCCACATACTCCGGCACCTGGCCGACCGCCGCACCCATGCCGCGCTCGGGCATGCCGTGGGGGCAGCCGAAGTTCAGCTCGATACCATCGCAACCGGTGGCTTCCACCAGGGGCAGGATGTTTTTCCACGATTCCTCTACGCACGGCACCATCAGCGACACGATCAGGGCGCGGTCCGGCCAATCCTTTTTCACCTGGGTGATTTCCCGCAGGTTGATCTCCAGGGAGCGGTCGGTGATCAGCTCGATGTTGTTGATGCCCAGCACTTCACGGTTGGCGCCGTAATGGGCTGAATAGCGTGACGACACGTTGACCGCCGCCGGGTCTTCACCGAGGGTTTTCCACACCACGCCGCCCCAGCCGGCTTCGAAGGCGCGCACCACGTTGTAGGCCTTGTCGGTGGGCGGCGCAGAGGCCAGCCAGAAGGGGTTGGGGGCTCTGATACCGGCAAATACAATCGAGAGATCGGCCATTACGCAGCCTCCACAGTCAGCATGAGTTGGGCGTGCATGGCCTCGGCGGCCAGCTTGCCGTGTTGCACCGCCTGCACGGTGAGGTCCTGGCCGAGACTGACGCAATCGCCTCCGGCGTACACCCCGGGAGCGCTGGTTTGCAGGTGCTCATCGACGAAGATCCGCTCGCCCACGCGGTGCAGCTGCTGGGCCAGCGGGTCGTGCAGTGCCGCGTTGTCGAAGCCCTGGCCGATGGCCTTGAAGATCGCATCGGCGGCCAACTCGAAGGTTTCGCCCGTGGGGTGCAGGCGGCCGTTTTCCATGCGCGTGCGCAAGAAACGCATGCCGCGCACATGGCCCCGATCATCCAGCAGGACTTCTTCGGGTTGCGCCCAGGTCAGCAGGCGGACCTGGTTGGCCTTGGCAATGTCCTGCTCATGGTGGGTGGCGCCCATGTCCGCCAGGCCACGGCGGTACACCAGGTTGACGTCGCGGGCGCCGAGGCGGGCCATCTGCACGGCCATGTCGATGGCGGTGTTGCCGGCACCGAGCACGATGCAGCGGTCGGCCAGGGGCAGTTGAGTGAGGTCATCGGCCTGGCGCAGTTCACGGATGTAGTCGGTGGCGGCGAGCAAGCCGGGGGCGTCCTCATGGGGCAGGCCGAGCTGTTTGCTGGCGGCCAGGCCGAGGCCGAGGAACACCGCGTCGAACTGCTGGTGCAGTTCGCTCAAGGTGAGGTGGTCGCCCAGGCGTTGGCCATGGCGAATCTCGATGCCGCCAATCTGCAGCAGGAAATCCAGCTCCTTCTGGGCGAAGTCATCCACCAGCTTGTACTTGGCGATCCCGTATTCATTCAGGCCACCGGCTTTTTCCCGGGCTTCGAAGATCACCACGTCATGGCCGTGCATCGCACTGCGGTGGGCACAGGCCAGGCCCGCAGGCCCGGCGCCGATCACTGCGATGCGCTTGCCGGTCGACGCGGCGCGATGAAACGGATGCTCGGTGAAGTGTGCGTTGTCCACCGCGTAGCGCTGCAACAGGCCGATCAGCACCGGGGCGCATTCTTCGGCGTTGTTACGCACACAGGCTTGCTGGCAGAGGATTTCGGTGGGGCACACCCGCGCACAACTGCCGCCGAGGATGTTGGCCGAGAGGATCTTCTGCGCGGCGCCTTGGATGTTTTCGGTGTGGATGTTGCGGATGAACGACGGGATGTCGATCTCGCTGGGGCATGCGTTCACACACGGCGCGTCGTAGCAATACAGGCAGCGCGAGGCTTCCAGTTGGGCCTGGCGCGCGTTGAGCGGCGGCGCCAGGTCGGTGAAGTGGCTGGCGAGCGTTGCCCCGTCTTCATGGGGATGGGGGAGGTGGGTCAGGGTCTGGATCACGGGTTTGGCCTCACGGTTTTTTTGGATTGCCTCTAAGTGGGCATTTTTTGTTGCCTGTACTGGCCTCTTCGCGAGCAAGCCCGCTCCCACATTCGACCCCATTTTGTCTGGGGGAACGCGGTCGAATGTGGGAGCGGGCTTGCTCGCGAATGCGGTATCAGCGGTTTACAGCCACGGGCCTGGAAAGCTCAGCCCGCTTGCTCAACTGCTCAAACACCGCCGGATACGCCGGCCGCTCCACATACCGCCCGGCCCCGCGTTCGGCACGCAGGTCACCGTCGGCCCACACCAGTTTGCCCTGGCTGATGGTGTGGCTCGGCACGCCGCGCACGGTCTTGCCTTCGAAGATGTTGAAGTCGACTTGCTGGTGGTGGGTCTTGGCGGAAATGGTCCGCGTACCCTCGGGGTCCCACAGCACCAGGTCGGCATCGGCGCCGACGCGGATCGCACCTTTGCGGGGGTAGAGGTTGAAGATCTTGGCGGTGTTGGTGGAGGTCAGGGCGACGAATTCCTGCATCGACAAGCGCCCGCTGTTGACGCCTTCGTCCCACAACACGGCCATGCGGTCTTCGATACCTGCCGTGCCGTTGGGGATCTTGCTGAAGTCGTCCCGGCCAGCGGCTTTTTGTTCGGCGCAGAAGCAGCAATGGTCGGTGGCGGTGGTGTGCAGGTTGCCCGATTGCAGGCCATGCCACAGCGCTTCCTGGTGCCCGCGCGGGCGGAACGGCGGGCTCATCACATAGCCCGCCGCGGTCTGCCAGTCGGGGTGCTGGTACACGCTGTCGTCCAGTAGCAGGTGGCCGGCGAGCACTTCGCCATAGACCGGCTGGCCTTTGCTGCGGGCGTAGGTGATTTCATCCAGCGCTTCCTTGGTCGACACATGCACCAGGTACAGCGGGGTGCCGATGGTCTCGGCAATGCGGATCGCCCGGCTGGCGGCTTCACCCTCAACTTGCGAGGGACGCGACAACGGGTGCGCTTCCGGCCCGGTGATGCCCTGGGCCATCAGCTTGCGCTGCAGGTGATACACCAGCTCGCCGTTTTCTGCGTGCACGGTGGGCACGGCGCCCAGTTCCAGGCAGCGTTCGAAGCTCGCCACCAGGGTGTCGTCGGCCGCCATGATCGCGTTCTTGTAGGCCATGAAATGCTTGAAGCTGTTGATGCCGTGGTGGCTGACCAGCTCGGCCATTTCCTCGCGCACCTGCTCGCTCCACCAGGTGATCGCCACGTGAAAGCCGTAGTCGGAAGCGGACTTTTGCGCCCAGCCGCGCCATTGATGAAACGCCTCCAGCAACGACTGCTGCGGGTTGGGGATCACAAAGTCGATGATCGAGGTAGTGCCACCGGCCAGGCCAGCGGCGGTGCCACTGAAAAAGTCTTCGCTGGCCACGGTGCCCATGAAGGGCAGTTGCATATGGGTGTGGGGATCGATGCCGCCCGGCATCAGGTATTGGCCGCTGCCATCGAGTACTTCAGTGCCGGCGGGAATATCCAGGTTCGTACCAATAGCCCGAATTAGACCGCCTGCGCATAAAACATCGGCGCGGTAACTTTCATCATGGGTAATAACGGTGGCGCCACGGATCAACAGCGACATGTCGAGTTCCTCACAGGCTTGACCGGCTTGTGCCAGTT
>Ga0157375_10001566_pt1 | contig 19708 bp, 17 predicted proteins | sample M35metaG_FD_115311 | JGI IMG/M metagenome (GOLD analysis project Ga0157375, IMG submission 115311) | Miscanthus rhizosphere microbial communities from Kellogg Biological Station, Michigan, USA - M3-5 metaG | ecosystem: Host-associated > Plants > Roots > Rhizosphere > Soil | place: USA: Michigan... | reverse complement strand
TTCGACCGCTATTCGGGATGGGAATGCAGATAGGCGCGCGCCGATGCGAGTATCTCGTCGGAGAGCGGATCGTCGCGCACGGCCCGGGCGAGCGTGACCGCGCCTATCAGCATCGACAGATGCGCGAGCGCGCGCTGCCTGATCTTTTTGGTCTGACGCGCCCGCGAAAACGACATGAGCACGTCCGCGAGCCCCTTGATGCCACGGGTGTAGACGCTCCGCACGGGCTTCACCGCGTCCTCTCTGCCCACGTCCGCCGCAAGCGAGTTGGCAGGACAGCCAAAACCGGGCTCGTCGCGCATCTGCGCGCTCAGATAGTGCTTCGCCAGCGCATCGAGAAGCGCCTGCTCGGTCGCGCCCTCCTTGACGAACGACTTCCACCGTCCAATCGATTCTTCGAACGCCTTCGCGCACGCAATCGCGACGAGTTCGTCCTTCGATTCGAAATGGCCGTAGAAGCCGCCATGCGTAAGCCCCGCGGACGCCATGATGTCAGCCACGGAAACGCCGTTGAATCCGTGCTCCTTGAAGAGCCGCACGGACGCGGCCTCGATGAGCACGCGGTTCTTGTCGGTTTGTTCGCGGGATACGCGCGGCATGGTGGTGCTCCAGCAGGTGATCTGGGTGAGGCGTCTGGCGCGAGATTCCGTACGCGGCTTATTTCGCGTACTGGGCTTCGCCGTTGCCGAACGACCAGTTCTCCTTCACCACTTCCACGAGACTGATGAACACGTCCTCGCGTCGCAATCCGACACGGGCGTGCAGTCCGTCGGCGAGCGCCTTGTAGAACGCGCGCTTCGTATCGACATCACGTCCCGCATTCAGCGTGAGCTGAACGAATACGCACTGCGGCGAGCGCTCGATCCCGAGGTAGCCCGGATCCGCGATGAAGTCGCCCGCCTGATGCTCGGTCACGACGATGAAGCGATCGTTGGCCGGCACGTTCATTGCCGATGTCATCGCCTTATAGACTTCATCGGCAACCGCGCTGCGGTATTCGGCGGTTTGGCCTGCGGCAAGATCGATACGTACGAGCGGCATGGTGTTCTCCTTTCAGAAACGAGCGACGACAACAGACATTGCTGTCAGCGTGCCAGCCGACAGGCGGGAAAAATTTGATGATAGATGACGGACAAACTTTATTCAATAGATTATGTATGTCATTTTTTAGCGGGTAAAGGCGCCGTCGATCCGATGTCGTCGTTGAAGGATCACACGATTCGACTAACCGCATGATCCTTCGCAGAGGCCCTACGCTCAGAAGCGGTGACGCACGCCGATGGCCGCTGCCACCTGATTGCCCGTCGAGGACGGCGACAGCGAGTTGATCGCCGCGACATTCGCACCGAGCGAGCCGAGTTCGCCTGAAGCGTGCTGATACGCGCCCTCGACGTACACGTCCGTACGCTGGCTCAGCGCGTAGTCGGCCTGCAGTGTCGCGGTGTGCCACTTCGGATCACCGGTGCCGTTGGTGCCCGACACCTTGCCGTCGGTGAACGTGTACGCGGCGGCGAGGCTCAGCGCCGGCGTCAGCGCATAGCGGCCGTTGATTTCGTAGTTGTCCATGTGCAGGTTGGTGCCGCCCAGACCCGCGAGCACCGTGCCGCCCACGTTGATGCCCTGCAGGCCGTCGAGCTGCGTATGCGTGTAGAGCAGGCCGACCGTCGCCGGGCCATACGTGTAGTTCGCGCCTACGCCGTACGTGCGCTGCAGCGTCGAGGCGATGTTCGCGTCGCCGTCGCCAAACGCCACTGCGCCATTGAGGTTGTTGCTGCCCGAGTTGTTCAACTGAAGGTAGGCGGCCGCCACATTCAGCGGGCCGTTCGCATACGAAGCGCCCACGCTCCACGCGCGGTTATTCGAGAACTGGCCGGCGGCATTGCTGAAGCCGTAGAGGCCACCTAGCTGGAACCCGGCGTAGTTCGCGCTCGTGTACTTCACGGCGTTCTTCACCGAGAAGGTGTTGTCGAGATTGTCGTTGTCGAACGGGTGCGCGGCGAGATTGTTGCCATAGCCATAACCGGCAGCGGCGATCGGGCTGAGATAGTCGACCATCGAGTCATACTGGCGGCCCACGGTCAATTGACCATATTGGTCGCTTTTCAGTCCGACAAAAGCCTGGCGATTGAAAATCGAATTGCTTTCGGTGAACTGGCCGTTATTCAGATTAAAACCGCTTTCCAACGTGAATATCGCATGCAGGCCGCCGCCAAGGTCTTCGTTACCCTTGAGGCCGAAATACGTATCGGATACTGTGCCGCTAGCCTGCTGAAAGTTGTTATGGCCAAGTTGATTGTTCGTGTAGACGAGGCCGGCATCGAGCGTACCGTACAGCGTCACGCTGCTCTGCGCGTGCGCGGTCACGGCGACCGCGCCGAACATCGAGGCGGTCAAGAGTTTCTTCTTCATATTGGTTCTCCGACTGTGAGGGAGGCCGCTGGCCCGTCGTTGGGCGAAGGCGCCCAATGCGGGCCATGCGACCGACGAACAGTCTAAGAGTCGAACGATGCAGCGCGACACCTTGTTTGACGCAATGATGTATTGCTGTCGGTCGTCATGTGTCGCCAATCGAGCGGTCAACGCGCCCTGGTGACGGCAATGATCCGGTCATCTGCACAACGCAGCGAGGTGCGACGCCTCGCGCAGGTGCATGGACGCAGGCGTCCTACAGACCGTAGATGCGCGCCGTGTTGTCGTAAAAGAGCCGCAACCGGTCACGCGGGTCGAAGCTGCGGGTGATCGCCTTGAAGCCGTCGAAGATATCGGCGAGCCGGTCCACGATGCCATCCACCGGGTAGTTGCTCGCAAACGAGCAACGCTCCACGCCGAAGATGCGGATCGCATCCAGCACGACGGGCCCATTGCGTGCCACGTTCCAGCGCTCGCCCGGGACGCAGATTCCGGATATCTTCAGATGCACGTTCGGCTCCCGGGCGAGCCGTTCGAGCGCGGCGCGCCACGCTGCGAGCCCTTCCACGCTGCGATCCGAGGGCAGCGCGGTGTGGTTCACCACGATGCGCGTCGACGGAAAGTCGCGGGCCAGTTCGGCTGCTTCCGCAAGGTGCCACCAGAAGACCTGAAGCTCGAACATGAGGTCGTGGCGCGCGAGGAGCGCGTAGCCGTCGCGCCATTTCGTGTCGCGCATCGAACCCGGTGCACGAAAGTCATCGCGATACGCGTCGCGCGTCACGGCGGCAGGCTTGTGGCGGATGCCCTTCACGAGCGGATGGGCGCCGTAGACGGCCAGCACGCTTGCGATATCGTCACGATCGAGCCAGGCCTGCGCCGACATCGCGTGAGGGAATCCCGTCTGACTCGCAACTTCATCGACCCAGCGCAGTTCGCCCAGCGGATCGCGCGGGTCCCACTCCCCTTCTATCAGTACCGTTTTCAGAACCTTGTGGGGCCCGCACTGCTCGAAATAGTCGGCGGGCAGAAAGTTGCGGCAGATGCGTTCGTAATCGCCATATCGAAACGGCTTCAGCGGACGATCGCACAGCCACGGATAGTAGTTCCTGCCGATGTCGAAGAAGTGCTGGTGAGCGTCGGCGATCGGGAGGTCGTCGTCGCAACCGGTCTGCATGAAGCGCGCGCGCCAGTCGATACCGGTCATCTCCGCAGCTGCGTGTTCGCGGGTAGTCATGATGGCCGTCCTTACATTCGAATGCGATAGAAATCGAGCGCGTTCCTGTAGAACACGCGCTCCTGCGCTTCGCGCCCGAGCGGCGCGAGCATGCGGGCGAGGCCGTCGGCGAGGGTGTCGTAGCTTGCGCGAAGACTCGCCACGGGATAATTGCTCGCGAACATGCAGCGCCCGACGCCGAACATGGCGACCACATCCTCGACGATCACCCGGTTGCTTTCATAGCGCCACGGTTCGTCCTTCAGGCCGAATTCGGACAGCTTGACGTGGACGTTCGGCTGCGCGGCGAGCTTCTCCATCCAGCCGCGCCAGCGCCGCAGACCGGCATCGCTGCGATCCCAGGCAAAGCCCGCATGATTGAGCGCGATGCGGATGCGCGGAAAGGCGGCCGCGACCTCAGCCGCCTCCGGAAGATGCCATGGCGGCACCCGCAGATCCCATGAGAGATCGAAGCGCTCGAGCAGCGCGAAGCCGTCGAGCCACGCCGGGTCCTGCATCGTTCCGCGCTGTCCGCTGACCGACTCGCCGGGCCCGGCGGACGTGACCGGCTTCGAACGGATGCCGCGCACGAGCGGAAAGCTCGCATGCCGGGCAAGGACGTGCGCGGTATCGTCGCGGTCGAACCATGCATGCGCCACGACGGCGTTGGGAAAGCCGAACCGCTCGTGAACGCGGTGCAGCCATTGCGTCTCCGCGATCTGCTCGTTGCGCGATCGCTCGGCCTCCACGTGAACGGTGCCGATCACCCGCTGATTCGACGTCACGCGCAGAAAGTCGCCGGGACCGAAATCGCGCCGGATCGCGTGATAGTCGCCGAGGAAGAAGTCTTCGTGGTACGCCTCCTGAAGCCACGGATAGCGCCCTTCGCTCAGGTTCCAGAGATGATGATGCGCGTCGATCAGCGGAAGCGCATCGCCGGGGGCGTGATTGTCGAGGCCGTTGCGCTCGTGAAGTGTCAGCATGTCGTCTGCGCTCCGCGCCTCAGGCGAGCGCCTTCCCGGCTGCGTTTCGCGCCTTCGCCGCGACCCGTTGCCGGAGCTTCTCGACATTCACCACGACGCGCGCGTGCGTGCCGTCGCAGATCTGCTCGAACGCATCGCACGCCGCGACCTCGAAGGTGACCGTGCGTCCCTCGACACGCGCCACCCGTACCTCGATCTGCACCGCCATGCCCTGCAAGGTCGCGCCGGTGTGCCGGATGTCGATGGCCGCACCCACCGAGTTTTCGCCATCGCCGACATGATCGAGCAGCAGATCGAGGCACGCCTCCTCGATGTCGTTCACGAGCTGCGGCGTCGCGTAGACACGCAGTTCCTCGCCGAGAAAGGAGATCGTGCGCGCGCGGTCCACCTCGACCGTGCGCGTGAACGTCATGCCGACTTTCAATGTATTGCCAGTCATCCTGTCGTTTCCCTGAAAATGAGTTGCACGCGCGTAAGCCGCTTCATGCGGCAGGCAGGAAGCCCACCGACACCCACGGCACCGCGACGAGAATCAGCAGCGCGACGAACAGCGCGCCGAGATACGGCCAGACCCGCTTCATCGCGCCGTCGGGGTCGACTTTCGCGATCGCGCAGGCGGCGTAGAAGCCCACGCCGAAGGGCGGTGCGAAGAGTCCGAGGCCCATCGCGAACACCGCGACCATCGCGTAGTGCACTTCGTTGATGCCCATCGTCCGCGCAACGGGAAAGAGCAGCGGCCCGAACAGCACGATGGCCGGAATGCCTTCGAGGAAGCTGCCGAGCAGCACGAACGCAACGGCGGAGATCACGAGGAAGCCCGCAGGGCCGCCCGGCGCCGCCGACATCAGTTCCGCCAGTTGCCGCGAGAAGCCGGACTGCGTGAGCGCCCATGCCATGGCCGTGGCGCAGCCAATGATGATCAGGATCGCGCCCGACAGCGACGCCGTGCTGACGAGCATCGGATAGAGCCGTTTCCAGTCGAAGCAGCGATAGAAGACCAGTCCCGCGACGAACGTATACGCCACGCCCACCGACGCCACCTCGGTCGCCGTCGCGATGCCTTCCACCACCGCGGCGCGGATGACGAAGGGCAAGGCGAGCGCGGGCAGCGCGATCAGGAAGGCCCGGCCCACGTCGCGCGGCGCCGCGCGCGCCACGCCGTGCGTATCCTTCCTGCGGTTCTTGAACCAGACGACGGCCGCCATCGCCATCGCGCCGACGACGGCCGGCATGAAGCCGCCGGTGAAGAGCGCCGAGATCGAGACGCCCGTGACCGAGCCGATCGTGATGAGCACGAGGCTTGGCGGGATGGTTTCCGACATGGCGCCCGATGCGCTCAGCATCGCGACGAGTTCGTTCTCGTCCTCGCCGCGCTTCTTCATTTCGGGGAAGAGCGCGGGTGCGACCGCGGCCATGTCGGCGGCTTTCGATCCGGAGATGCCCGACACCAGATAGATCGCACCGATCAGCACGTACGACAGCCCGCCCCGCAGATGCCCGATCAGCGAGGCCAGGAAGCGGATCATGGCGTTCGCCATGCCCATTGCCTCGATCAGCGCGCCGAGAAAGACGAAGAGCGGAATGGCGAGCAGGATCAGGCCGGACATGCCTTCGTCCATCCGTCCGACCACGACCAGCATCGGTGTGGAGGTGACGGTCGTGAGGTAGGCCACCGTCGAGAGTCCGAAGGCGACCATGATCGGCACGCCTATCACGATCATGAACACCACGCCCACCACGAAGAAGAGCACGAGGTTCCAGTTGCCGAAAGCCGTCATCGCCGCCTTCGCGACGTAGAGCAGCGCGGCCACGCCGGCGACAACGAGCACCGACACGCAGAAATGCCGCGCGCTCGCGCGCTCCATCAGCCGCGCGACGGAAATCGCGAGCATCAGCGACAGGCCGACCGAGATCGCCGCCACGCGAAACGCGTTCGATATCTCCAGCGCGGCGCTCGTGATGGCCCACTCCTCGGTGGTGTATTCCCAGGCGGGCTGAAGCAGCACCAGAATGAACGCGATGACCACGACCGCGCCGAACGTGTCGGCGAACCCGCGCCGCGGCGGCGCCAGACGCGCGATGAAGGTGGTGAGCCGCATGTGCTCGCCGCGGCGCAGCGCGATCACCGAACCGAGCATCGCGAGCCAGATGAAGAGCAGCGACGCCAGTTCGTCGCCCCAGACGAGCGGGTCGTGCAGCGCGTAACGATAGAACACGTTGGCGAAGAGCAGCAGGACTTCTGCGACGACCAGGCCCGCTGCGGCCACTTCGGTGAGCCAGCGGATGCCCGTCTCCAGCCGCCAGCCGATCCGCGCGACGGGATTGCCGGCCTTGAACGCAGCGGCCTGCGGAATTTTTTCCATTTGGATCTCGACGCTCATGGTCGCCCCCTCTCAAGAAAGCTGGCCGGCGTATTTTTCGAGCAGCGCCCACGAGGCGTCGCCGTATTTCTTCTTCCACTCCGCGTAGAAGCCCTTTTTCTGCAACTCGGAGCGAAACGCCTGCTGGTCCACCTTGTTGAACGCGACGCCCTTCGCCGTGAGCGCCGGTTCGAGGCTCGCGTTGAGATCCATCACTTCCTTGCGCTGCACGAGGGCCGCCGCGTTGACGTGGCGCGCGACGACCTCCTGCACGTCCTTCGGCAGCTTCGGCCAGGTCTTGCCGCTCGCGAGCAGCCAGAATCCCGACCAGATGTGATCCGTCATCGAACAGTATTTCTGCACCTCGAAGAAGCGCGCAGCCTCGACGACGACGAGCGGATTTTCCTGCCCTTCGACCACTTTCGTCTGAAGCGCGGAATAGGTTTCGTTGATGCTGATGCCTGTGGGCGCCGCGCCGAGCGTCTTGAACATCGAGGTCCACAGCGGGCTCACGAGCACGCGGATCTTGAAGCCCTTCAGGTCGGCGGGGGTCCTGATGGGACGCGTCGAACTCGTGACCTGCCTGAAGCCGTTGTTCCAGATCTTGTCCATCGCGATGAGCCCGGCTTTCGCCGCCTCGGCGCGCACATGCTGGCCGAGGCCGCCGTCCATCGCCGCCCATACGTCGTCGTAGTTCTTGAACGCGAACGGCACACTCTCGATCGACGCAACCGGAACCAGTGTCGACAGGATCGCGCCCGGCAGCGGAATGAAATCGACGCCGCCCGCGCGCACTTGCGAGAGCATGTCGGTATCGCCGCCCATCTGCGCGTTGGCATAGATCTGCAGGTCGACACGCCCGTTGGTTTCCTTCCTGATGGCAGCGGCTGCGTCCTTCATGCGCGCGTTGAGCGGGTGCCGGTCGGGCAGGCTGCTCGCATACTTGAGCGTGATCGGGGCGCCTTGCGCGAAGACGCGCGCGGGCAGAAGCGCGCCCGTGACGGTGGCGGCGGCCGCCGCTCCGGCCGACGCGATGAACGTCCGGCGCGATAGGGATTGGGTCATGTCTGTCTCCGTGATTGTTCTGTCGTGCCGCACGATGGATCGTGTCTCGTGGCACGCGTGATTCCGGCAGTTGCTTCGGTCAGGCCTGCGCGAGTACCGCCCGTTCGTCGATCAGCGTCGCCACTTCGCCGTCTGAGTAGCCGAATTCCGCGAGCACCTCGCGCGTGTGCTGTCCGAGCAGCGGCGCCGGCCGGCTCGCGCCGCGCTTCGCGCCGGAAAAGTGGATCGGCAGGCCGAGCCCGCGGACCTTGCCGGCGCTCGGGTGATCGGTTTCCACCACCATGTCGCGCGCGATGGTCTGCGGATGCGCGAGCGCCGCCGCGATATCCAGCACCGGCCCGGCCGGCAGTCCGATACGATCGAACTCGACCATCCACGCGTCGGTGGTGCGCTGCACGAGCCGCGCCGTCAGGATTTCGACCAGTTCCTGGCGATGCGCAAGACGCGACGCATTGGTCGCGAATCGCGGATCGGCGGCGAGCTGCGGTGCATCCAGCACTTCGAGCAGGCGCTCGTAGTTGCTCTGGTTCGCCGCGCCGATGTTGATCCAGCCATCGAGCGTGCGAAACACCTGATACGGCGCGCTGGTCGAATTGGCCGAGCCCATTTTCGGCAGGATCGTGCCGTCCGCGAGATAGCTCGCTGCCGGCCAGTACATCTGCTGGAGGCCCGCTTCGAAGAGCGACGTATCGACCATCTGGCCGCGCCCGGTGCGCAGCTTTTCCACATACGCCGCCGCGATGCCGAGCGCGGCGAGGATGCCGGAGTTGATGTCGGCCACGGGCGAACCCGCCTTGATCGGCTCGCGCCCCTCTTCACCCGTCATGCTCATCATGCCGCTCATGCCTTGCGCGATCAGGTCGAAGCCGCCCTTCTCGCCGTACGGTCCGGTGCGCCCGTAACCCGAGATCGCGCAGTAGATGAGCCCCGGATTGAGTTCCCTGAGCGTCTCGTAGCCGAGCCCGAACTTTTCCATCGTGCCCGCGCGATAGTTTTCCGTGACCACGTCGGCGTCGCTCAGGAGGCGCGCAAGCACTTCGCGGCCGCGCGCGCTCTTCAGGTTCAGGCCGATGCCGCGCTTGTTGCGGTTGACGATCATGAACGACGCCGATTCGCCGCTCGGCAGGATCGGCGAGAAGCGGCGCGAGTCGTCGCCGTCGGGCACCTTCTCCACCTTGATGACGTCGGCACCCATGTCGGCCAGCATCATCCCGCATACCGGCCCCGACATGATGTGGGCCAGTTCGATTACCTTCATTCCCTGTAGCGGACCCATCTCACCTCCCCTTGAAAACAGGCTTTGTCTTCGCTTCGAATGCGGCCACGCCGATGCGGAAGTCCTCGGTGTCGAAGCAGTCGAAGCTCGTTTCGATTTCGGCGGCTCCAGGCGGCGCCGGATCGGCCAGCCGGCGAGCCGCCGCCTTGTGCCAGCGCGCGACGAACGGCGCGCCGCGACTCACGCGCCGTGCGGTGGCGAGCGTCTCGGTTTCGACTGCGTCGTCGGCCACCACGCGCGACACGAGTCCCTTCGCGTACGCTTCCTGCGCGCTGTAGATGCGGCCTTCCAGCAGCATCTCGAGCGCAACAGCGCGGCCCGCGAGCGCGATCACCGCGCCGAGTTCGTCGTAGGACATGGTGAGCCCGAGCTGCCCGATGGGCGCGCCGAAGCGGCTCGATTCGCCGCAGATGCGGATGTCGCAAAGCGAGGCGATTTCCAGCCCGCCGCCCACGCATGCGCCGTGAATCATCGCGACGACCGGATGGCGGCACTGCGCAATGGCTTCCATCGTGTGGCTCGTGACCTGCGCGTACTCGCGGGCCTCGTCCTTGTTCGAGCGCGCGGTGGCGAACTCGCGAATGTCCGCGCCCGCCGCGAATGCCTTGTGCCCCGCCCCGCGCAATACGATGCAGCGCAGGGTGTCGTCGGCGGACAGCGCGCTCATGGCCGTGCCCAGGTCGCGCCACATGGCGAGCGTGAGCACGTTCATCTTCTCGGGATTGTTCAGTGTGACCGTGGCGACGGTGTCGTCCCGCTCTACGGTGATTTGCGTTTGCATGCCTGTCCTTGCGTGGAATGTTGGGGTGCGGGGTGCGGCGTGCGCTGCCGCCGCGTACCCGAGGATGTGGTCCGGATGCGCGCCGTTACATCGAACGCTCGAGCATCGCTTCGTAGTCGGCTGCGGTGGCTTCGCGCGGGTTCGTCTTGTGGCTGTGATCCTTCAGCGCCCCGCCGACGATCCGCCCGTACAGATCAGGCGTCACGCCGAGTTCGGAAAGACCGGCGGGCAGGCCGAGGCGCGCCGTCATCTCGCGGATCGAGGCGCCGATCTCGTCCCCGGACCCGAGTCCCATCGCCTGCGCGAGCCGCGCGAGCTTGCCTTCGCTCTGCACGCTGGGCGCGTCGCGGTTGAAGTCGATCACGGCGGGCAGAAAAATGGCGTTCAGCGTGCCGTGATGCAGGCGCGGATTGATCCCGCCGAGCGAATGACTGAGGCTGTGCACGCAGCCGAGGCCCTTCTGGAACGCGAGGGCGCCCTGCATCGACGCGCTCATCATGTTCAGCCGCGCGGTGCGGTCGCCGCTTTCGCGCGTCGCGCGCTCGATATGCCGCCATGCACGCCACAGGCCGTCGAGCGCGATGCCGTCGGCGGGGGGATTGAACGCCGGCGCAAGGAACGTCTCGATGCAGTGCGCGATTGCGTCCATGCCGGTGGCGGCCGTGAGTGTAGGCGGCAGCTTGAGCGTGAGCTCGGGATCGCAGATCGCCGACTTCGGCACCACGTATGGCGAGATCACGCCGACCTTGCGGCCGTCGTCGAGAATCAGGATCGCGCCCCGCCCTACTTCGCTGCCGGTACCCGCCGTGGTCGGAATGGCGATGACCGGCGCCGTGGCCGATGTGATGCGCGCGGCGCCGCCCTCGATCACCGCGAAGCTGTGCAACGGCCCGTCATGGGTCGCGCACACGGCCACACCCTTCGCGAGATCGATCGACGAACCGCCGCCCACCGCGATGATCCCGTCGCACTCCGACTGCCTGTAGAGCGCCACCGCTTCGCGCACTGCGCTTTCGTTCGGATTGGGCGGCGTGCCGTCGTAGATCGGCACGGATGCGCCGTGCCCCAGCGCGCCGAGCACCGTGTCGACGATGCCCGCCGCCCTGATGCCCCGGTCGGTCACGACAAGCGGCCGCCGGATGCCGATGCGCTCGCATTCGCTCTTCAGTAGACGGACCGCGCCGAAGTCGAACTGGATCTGCGTGATGTAGTTGATGAGCGACATGATATTGAGCAAAAGTTATATAAGGAGTTATCCGGATATTGGCGAGGCGTACTTCAGGGCGGGTAAACCATGCCGCTATGCATGCCACTGAGCCTTTGCCAACCGGCGATCTGGTGAGGCAGTATAGGCGCGGCGCTTTTATCCCGATATTGACAACAACTGATATAGCTATAACTTTTGCTCAGTTCTGATGACCCCTTCGCTCAATTCGATCATCTCCCGGCTGCACATCAAGCAACTGCGTCTTCTGATCGCGCTCGGCGACCACGGATCGCTGCTTTCGGCCGCGCGCCAGGTGGCCCTCACTCAGCCCGGTGCAAGCAAGGCGCTGCAGGAAATCGAGACCACGTTCGGCACGCCGCTCTTCGTGCGCACCAACCGCGGACTCGAACCGAACGCGGTCGGACATTGCGTGATCCGCTACGCGCGTCTGATCCATACCGATCTCGCGCACCTGCGCGAGGAGATCGTCGGCATCATGCGCGGCTATGGCGGGCGGGTTTCGGTCGGCGTGATCATGGGCGCGGTGCCGCTTCTGACCGAAGCCATCTCGGCGGTGATCGCGAGGCATCCGGAGATGTCGGTCGAGATCGTCGAGGACACCAGCGCGACGCTGCTCAGCCAGATCGACGCGGGCCGGCTCGACCTCGCCATCTGCCGCACGAGCGTGAGCCAGTCGCCGTATCTCTACGACAGCGTGAACGTGCAGGAGGAAACGCTCGCCGTGGTCGCCAATGTCGCGCATCCGCTCGCGCACGCCGAGCGCGTGATGCTGAGCGAACTCGCGGACTATCGCTGGGTCGTGTACCGCGCGAACATGCCGATGCGGCTCTTGCTCGAACGCGAATTCCACGAGGCCGGTATCCGCTTTCCCGTCTATCTGCTCGAAACCACTTCCGCGTTCGCGACGCTCTCCCTGCTGCAGAAGAACCCTTCGTTCGTGGCGCTGGTTTCCATCGACGTCGCGAAGTTCTGCACGCGTCACGGCATCACCTGCATGCTGCCGCTCGCGCTCGCATCCAGAAGCGAGCCTTATGAACTCGTCACGCGGCGCGGCGCGCCGCTTTCGCCGGGGGCACGGATGCTGCACGACGCGCTGCTCGATCCGGCGCGCTCGATGCGCGATGCCGCGGATGCCGCGACCCGCGATGCATCATGAGTCGCGGTTATAGGGCTAGTCGAAGCTGTCAGTAGTCGCTCGATGGCGCGTTGCCTACACTCCGGGGCAGCCGGTTACCGGTACAACGAGAACACGGAGGAGCGAATGGAAGACAGCTACATGCGCCGACACTTTTTCAGAAGCGTCGCGGCGCTTTCGGCTGGCGCGGCGGTCGGAGGACTGGGCATGAATCGCGCGTTCGCGCAGGGAGGCGGGGACGCATCGCTCGCGCAATGCGAGGCCGGCGTGATCGCGTCGAGCAGCGGTGACGTGCAGCGCCGCTACATCAGAACCCCTACGGGCTATCTGATGGTGCTGCGCATGGGTGACAACGTCTTTGAACAACTGACGAAGTTCGCGATCGCGGAACAGATCCCGGCTGCGACGCTGAACGCGATCGGTTTCGGGCACGCCACGTTCGGCTTTTGGGACGCCACGAAGAAAGCCTTCGATGCGAAGACCTTCCGGAACGTGGAGATGGGCAGCATCGTCGGATCGGTTGCCTGGAAGGAGGGAAAGCCGTCCATTCACGCCCACGGAATTGCGGGAGACCGCAACTTCAACGCTTTCGGCGGCCATCTGCTCGACCTCGAAGTCGGCACGGGGTCGATGGAGATCACCTTGCTGCGGCATGAGAAGCGCCTCGAACGAGGTATCGATCCATGCATCGGCGCGAACGTGCTGGGAATCTGAACCGCCGGGCAGTTTCTTCAGGGACGGTCGTGCTTGCTGCCGTTCATCGGGGGATCGTGCCTGCGATCGGCGGCGGGATCGTGGGGCGCTCCGCGACGCTTCTGGCCGTCGGAGTTGAGCCGCGCACGCGCCAACGCGTGCGCGGTTTTTTTTCTTGTGTCTTTTGTCATTCGCGACAGGCGAGCTTGAGGTGTTGCTTTAATACCGCGCAACGCGGAGCGGGTTTACCGCAGTGTCCCAGCGTGATCCGTCGATTCGCAAAGGTGAACGGATTTGGGACGACGCGCCGGCAACTCATCGAGTGGTCTGCAATTCATCCGTTGCAGGACAGCACCTCGCCTCGCCTCCAGATTTTCTGTTCCGCGGACGCGAAAAACTCCCCTCTTCGCCCTCTGGCCCGCCAGATTGGGCCCGTCGACATCAAAGGTGAACTGATTTGGGATCGCCTTTGCATCGATGGTTTGCGATCGGCGAAGCGAAATCGACCTCGCGCGCATCTTCACGCGTCGTCAGGTGAACGGTTTTGGGACGATTCCTTTTGACGCCAATGCCGGATTTCGACGCATCCCGCGCTGCAACCGTCCACAAACGCCCGCATTGTTGCGATGAAGCCGCCCTGCGAGCGCAAAAATACTTGTTGCGACTCCCCATCTTTCAGTCTACTCTCCATCTTGCTTGAATTTCTCCGACTAGATGGAGAGTAAGCTAAGACTTGACTGTAGCTGGGAAGCTGAAAGGGGAAGAATAATGCTTGCAAAAGGCTCGTTGCTACGACCTGCGAATAGTGAAGCGCTTTGGGAACTCGCCAACCGGGCGACGGGCGTGCTCGGCAAGGTGAACGAAAGCGCACAGGAACCGCTGGAGAAGAAGACGCCGCCTTCGCAAACCGGCCCCTCGCTGATGAAACTGTGCGGCCTCTCACAACACACCTACAAGTTCTACCTGAAGGACGGCGCGGGCGTCGAGCTTCCGAGCGGCACCTCGCGCGGACACGGCCGCTCGCGCGAGTTCAATTTCGAGGAAACGAAAGCCTGGCTGCGTCATTGCAAGGCGCTCCCGCGCAAGCCGGCGAACGTCGAGGCAGCCGTCATCACGACATCCAATTTCAAGGGCGGCGCCTCCAAGACATCGACGACGATCTCCATCGGACAAGGGCTGAATCTGCTTCATGACCTGAAGGTGCTCTTCATCGACCTCGACGCTCAAGGCTCGTTGACGCAGCTCTTCGGCATCATCCCCGACGCACACGTCACGCGCGATCAGACCGCCGAACCGCTGTTCGAAGGCGAGGAGGAAGATCTGCGCTACGCCGTGCGTGAAACGTACTGGCCGGGGCTGGATCTCGTCGCGGCCGGACCCGCACTATATAACGCCGAATTCTTCCTGCCGTCACGCACGAAAGACGATCCGACCTTCCAGTTCTGGGAAGTGCTTCGCCGCGGCCTCGGTCCGCTGCGTTCCCAGTACGACGTGATTCTCATCGACACGCCCCCTTCGCTTTCCTATACGACGATCAACGCCATGATCGCCGCCGACGGCCTGATCGTTCCGATCGTCCCGGAGCCGCTCGACTTCGCGAGTTCCGCGCAGTTCTGGAACCTGTTCGCCGACGTTTCCACGGCGCTCGGCGCGTACGGAAAGGAAAAGCAGTTCGAGTTCATCGACATTCTGCTTTCGAAGGTGGAAAACAGTTCGGTGACGGTGCCGGTGCGCGGCTGGCTCTCGGAGAGCTACGGCGACTTCATTTTGCCGCTCGAGATTCCGAAGACTTCGGTGCTCAGTAATTCGAACGCGGAGTTCAAATCAGTGTACGAGGTGTCCGAGTACGCCGGCAGCGCGCAGACTTTCTCGCGCGCGCGCGAGGCGTATGACGCCTTGGTCGACCATGTGCACGCGCAGATTGTCGAACTGTGGCAGAAACGCTCGGGAGAAAGCGAATGAGCATGGCAGAACGCATGAAGCGGCTCGGCGCAGTGAAGGTGGACGAAGCGGACCGGACGTCCCGCGCGGCGGCGCCAGCGGCGGCGAAGACGGCAGTCGGGGGAAACATGATCCTTTCCGCCCATCTGAACTCGGCCAACCAGAAGATCGCAGAACTGGAGCGGCAACTGTCCGACGGTCCGGCGCTCGACGTTTCGCTGGACGAACTCGTCGAGATTCCCGGGCGGCGGCGCAAGCTGACGCAAACCGAGTACGAGGAGCTTCGCGCGAACCTTGCGAAATACCCTCTGACCACGCCGATCACCGTCGTGCGGCGCGGGCCCGCGCAATTCGAAGTGCTGTCGGGACACAACCGCGTTGCAGCCTATCGCGATCTCGGCCGTACGACGATTCCCGCGTGCGTGCTTCAGATCGAGGATGGGCTGATCGAGTACGCGGCGTTCTTCTCCAATTTGCTTTCGCCCACGCTTTCCGATTTCGAAAAATACTGGGGCTTCCGGGCGCTTCAGGCGCAGTCGGGCGTGAGCCAGGCTGAACTTGCAAAGGCGGCCGGCATTTCCGCGCAGCACGTCACGCGAATCATGAAATTCGACGACCTGCCAGAGGAAGCGAAGGCAATCCTCGCGGATCGGCCCGAGCGACTGGGCAGCGCGGCCGCCGAGCAATTGATCGAAGCGGGACGTCGCCACCCCGAGCGGATCACGGAAGCGATCCGTGCGCTCGTTGCCGATCCGGCGATGACGCAGGCGCAGGCGGTTTCGATGGTGAGGGAGAAGCCGCAACGGGTGGTCAACGAACCGCTGGTGGTGCGTCGAGGGAAGAAGAAGTTTTGCGAGATCTCGGTGCGGGGCAACGTGATCGGCCTCAAGCTTGGACCGGATGTGACGGACGCCGAGCAGTGGGCGAAGCGTCTGCATGAGTTTATCGCGGAATCGGTGAAAGCAGAGTAGGCGGGATCACAAGTTGTGATTCGTTAAGAAACAATGACTTAGAAAATCGGCAAGGATCGATGTTCTGTGGGTGGCCAACCGACGGCGCACTATACGTGGCAAAAATTACGTTTTACGTATCAAGCAATACGAATATCGGCGATATGGGTCAGCGTCGGAGGGACATCGCAATTTGAGCCCGATAGCGCGCAGAACCGACCGAAATCTGCCGATTATTCGTGAAACAAAATGAAATTGTTGCACTAAATATTTGATAAATATACGAATATCACACAACGATTTTAGCTTACATTGTTCCACGTTCCGTCATGCTAATGGATGCCGTCTCTTAGACGGCACGTGAACGCCTTCGCAGTCATTCCGGGCATCGGCAACAGGCCAATGCTTGCGATTTCATGATCTTCGCCAGATCCCGGTACTGCGTAGCCGGTCGCAACCGAGACGCCCCGACCTGCGGGCCATCTCACGCCGCGAGAAGATTCCCCTGATGACTCTCCGTCCGTCCAATAGTAGGGCCGCTCCGTATCCCTCTGCGACGACGTTCACCTGCGCACAAAAGCTGCACCAGCGTCCGACTATGTCGTGACAGCGCGGCGCGCCATTTCTCGTGAACAACAACTCCCACGGAACATCCGCGCCCTCTTCCGTGATCCTCCCAGCGGTTAATGATTGCGTGATTGCAGCGTAGAAGGAAACCGTACGGTCGAGAAAGCAAAGGGATGTGAGAGGAAACGGGTAGGGACGATAATGCGAGCCGCCTTCCTGCATAGTGTCGCGCCCAAAATTCGACAAGACCGCCGATTGCATACGGATCCCATGGCCCAGGAGCGGTTGAGCACGAGGGCAGTTTGCGCGTGGCGCTTCCGCGGCGGCTTAGGGCCCATGCTGAGGTATTTGGTTATCTGGCGCCGCAACACTCCCAGATAGAACGTTCCTTCACCCGCCGAATGTCGACCATTGTCCGAACGAGTGCGCCGACAGACTCATCCTCGCGTCGAGATTGGGTAAGAGGTGTTGGGCGCCGGGAACGGTTCCCAAGACGCTAAAAGGCCGACATTTGATGAGAGACAGTTCGAAGGGCATTCGGCCCGGACACCGAGCTATACGGGAGTCTCGTAAGCCGAATTGGCCGTCCAGTAGCCATGAGGGCGCCACAAACGCGTGTGCGGGGCTAATAAGGCGTAGTGAATCGCAGCCGCGACCCAAATTCGTTCACCAATCATGATCACAAGTTGTGATTTCAATAAAATCAGTGACTTAGAGAGATGCCAACCAAACGGCAGGTGAACCGCTCAATTGAGCGTTAGATCACTTGGCGGCAGCATCACCGGCCGGAAGGGCGCCGCGCAACACAAAGGACAGCAGGTCATCCGCAGACGGTTCGCCCCACACCTTAGTCGACAGCCACGCAAAGAAAGACGTCTCGACCAGCTTGGTCAGCGCCTTGCCCGCCTTCACCTTCAGGTTCGCCGCGGGTACCAAGGCGTTGTATTCCTCGACCAGAGCGGACTGGTCTTCGTCCGAAAGCTCCGAGAAATAGCCTTTTGCATCGTGCGCTTGCGCGGCCAGATATTTGGCGCGCAGCTCGCCGGTCGTCATGGCCTCCGGCTGGCGCAGGGGAGGAGGCGCGCTCGACGGCGCCGTCGCTTCGGAAGCCGCGCCGTCGCCCCAGCCCGCTGCCAGGGCGCGCCGAAAATAGGCGGGCACGTTGTCCAGCGGGGGCGAATTCTTCCTCGTCTGACGGGCTTTCGTATACGCGATGGCACCCTTCAGCTTCTCGTTGGTATGCGAGCGCGCGAGCTTACGCGCCTCCGACAACGGCACACCGAGCTTCGTGATCGCCAGCACGAGATCGGGATCAGCGTCGGTCTCAGCGCTGTTCGTCTCCTTTCTCGTCACCTTGAACTGCAACGCGACGACGGAGCGCCCGTTCTTGAACTCCACCAGTTCGATCGTATGCTCCGACAGCTCGTTCACTTCCGCGATACAAGGCGCGAGAACCGCTCGCTTGAAGATCTTGTATTCCTTGTACTTGGTCGCCCCTTCCTCCTGCCCGAGGATCAGGTCTTTGAACCGCGCGAGCGGCATGCGCGCCGTTTGTCCGACACGTTCATACCGGACCGTGTTCTCCCACAGAGCGAGCGAGTGCGCCCGCCGGAACTGCGCCGCAATGCGCAGATCGAGCATGGCGTACTTCTCCGGATCCAGAAGCTCCGAGCGAATTTCAGCCGAGAACGAATAGTGCAGCAGCGAGCCGTCGATACGCGCACCCGCGATCAGCCCCGAAGCCGTCCACGCGCCTTTGGTGCCATCCGTATTCAGGTGATCCCAATCGACGACGATCCCGATCAGCGACCGGATCGTATCCTTGATATAGCTGACGTTGTTGGTCGTCAGTTCGAGCATGCTCTTGATCTCGGGTATCGGCATTTCGAACTGGGCGCGCCCGGGCTGAGCCTGGTTCTGCGAGATGGCGTTTTTGATCAGCGCATTGAAAATGCGTCGCTGCTGAAGCGAGATGATTCCCTTCTTGGGCGAAGCGTGAATCGCCTGGACTGCCTTTTTGAGCAGTTGGGGTGCGGGCGATTGCTGAAACAAGGCGAGCTGGCCTTCTTTGCGCTGTTTCATAAGGTCTCGGCGACTGAATATAGGTGAAATGCTAACAGTAGCGTGTTCACCTATCAACCGGCCAGATCCGGTTCACGCCTTGCATTCCGGTACAAACCGAGGTCCTGGCTCGACAGAATCGGCGAGAGCCGACGGCGCTTCTACTCCTTCCTGGAGCTTGTTTATTAAGGATTTTCAGGCCGAAGTTCCCCGTCGATCCACCTCGTCCGCCACACGATTTCGACACGCGCCCGTCCCAATGCGATGCACCTTATCCTGCCCCAACGCCGTTCACCTTATGCCGTCGGCTGTCCGCGTCCTCGCGCCGATGCAATGCCGAACCTGCGCTTTCTGCTCCTGAGCGTCCCAAAACCGTTCACCTAAGGCTCGACCCTGGTGGCCCACCCGACCTCAACCCATCATCCGCCGCTTGAACTCCCAGCCATCGGGCATTCGATCCCAATGCAGTTCACCTTTGGGCGACGAGGCTCCTTTAGCTACTTGAATCATCTGGAAAAACGGCTTGGGCCACGCGAAAAACCCGTACCGGCCCATCTCCCAAATTCGTTCACCTTTGAGCCGGCAGTCTCTTCCTTGCCACTACATCCCAATTCACTTCACCTGATTCCCATGTCCACTCACCCCCTGTCCCACAGCCATTCACCAAAGTAACAAGCCCGTGCACCACAGGTCCCAATGCAGTGCACCTAAACCACAACCAGCTTCACCAGTAGCTCAATTTCGTCCGTAAAATCAATCACTTCGCGGACGTAAACGTATGTAAACGATTCAAAGTGTTATTCAAAGTAAACAACGTGAGTCCATAAAAAAACTTCCCGACCTACACCACGTCCTACTCCACATGCCCCTGCAAGTCCCAAAAGCATGACCCTTTTCCGATCGATGTCCTGCGCGCGACTCCCTTCCGGAAAACCGTCGGGCGTGAACTCCCCAATAATCGATTCGCCCACTGATCGCGACGATTCGTCACCGCTCAGGCTTACGGACAACGCACTCGTCCCTTTGAAGATCCGATTGCAAAACTT
>Ga0157375_10001565_pt1 | contig 19712 bp, 18 predicted proteins | sample M35metaG_FD_115311 | JGI IMG/M metagenome (GOLD analysis project Ga0157375, IMG submission 115311) | Miscanthus rhizosphere microbial communities from Kellogg Biological Station, Michigan, USA - M3-5 metaG | ecosystem: Host-associated > Plants > Roots > Rhizosphere > Soil | place: USA: Michigan... | reverse complement strand
GAGCGTGTAGGCGAAGTTGGGGATGTCGTTCAGCATCATCCCCTTGTAGGTCAGCGACCGGGCCAGGTCGGGCGCCCTGCCGTCGACCGCGATCTTCATGCCGCCGAGGAAGAGCAGGTTGAGGCCGGTCGCGGTGACGATCACGTCGGCCGCCAGCTCGGCGCCCGACTCGAGCTCGATGCCGCGCTCGGTGAAGCTGCGGATGCGGTCGGTGACGATCTCGGCGCTGCCGTCGCCCAGCGACCTGAAGAGGTCGGCGTCGGGGACCAGGCAGAGGCGCTGGTCCCAGGGGTTGTAGGTGGGCTTGAAGTGGCGGTCGATGTCGTAGCCGGGCGGGAGCGCCCGCACCAGGCCGCGCCGCAGCAGCTTTTTCATCAGCTCCGGCCGGCGGCGGGCGAGCCGGTAGCTGACCCCCTGCACGAGCACGTTCTTCCAGCGCACGATTGGATAGGCGACCCGGTCCGGCAGGTGCCGCCGCAGCCGCTTGGCCAGCGCGTCTTCGCCCGGCATCGAGACGACGTAGGTGGGCGAGCGCTGCAGCATCGTCACCTTGGCGGCCTCCTTCGCCATCGCCGGCACCAGCGTCATCGCGGTGGCGCCGCTGCCGATGACGACCACGCGCTTGCCGGCGTAGTCGAGGTGCTCGGGCCAGTGCTGTGGGTGGACGACCTCGCCGCCGAAGCGCTCGCGGCCGGGAAACTCGGGCGTGTAGCCCTCGTCGTAGCGGTAGTAGCCGCTGTTGACGAAGAGGAAGTCGCAGCTGATCGTCACCGCCTCGCCGCCGTCGCCGCGCTCCGCCGTGACCGTCCAGCGGGCGTCGTCGCTCGACCACTCGGCGGCGACCGCGCGGTGGTTGAAGCGGATCCGCCGGTCGATGCCGCCCTCGCGGGCGGTGTCGCGCACGTAGCGCAGGATCGCCTCGCCGTCGGCGATCGTCTTGGCCTCGGTCCAGGGACGGAAGCGATAGCCGAGCGTGTGCATGTCGGAGTCCGAGCGGATCCCGGGATAGCGGAAGAGGTCCCAGGTGCCGCCGATGGCGGCTCGCGCCTCGAGGATCGCGTAGGTCTTGCCGGGGCAGCGCTCCTGCAGATGGTGGGCGGCGCCGATCCCGGAGAGGCCGGCGCCGACGATCAGCACGTCGACGTGCTCGGCGGCGATCTCGGACCCTCCCTTCATCCCCGCCCCACCCGACTCAGCAGGTCGGCGGTCATCGGCGTCGACTGGAAGATCCCGCGGCGGGCGGCGCGGCGGACCGAGTGGCCGATCGCGCGCTCGATCAGCGGCTTCGGGAAGAAGCGGGCCAGCGCGTAGGTGACGGTGCCGCGGCGGGTGGTCGCGAGATCGTGTGCCGGATTGCCGTAGAGGGCGCGGACGAGGGTCGCCACCACGGCCTCGACCGGCTCGGCCGGGACCAGGCCCTCGAGCCCGACGCCGGTGCCCTCGGCGGCTTTGTGGATCGGCGTGCGGACGTACCCGGGATAGACCGTGGTGACCGTCACCTCGTCGCCGACCTCGGCCCGCAGCTGGTCGGAGTAGCCGACCACGGCGCGCTTGCTGGCACCGTAGGCGGCGGCGAAGGGGAAGGCGACGTGGGCGAGGCCGGAGGACATGTTGACGACGCGCCCGCGGGCGGCGCGCAGCGCCGGCAGGGCTGCGGCGGTGACCCGCCAGGTGCCGATCAGGTTGACCTCGAGGACCCGGACCGCGGCCTCGTCGGGCGGCTGGGCGGCGCTCTGGGGGATCCCGATGCCGGCGCAGTTGATCAGCGCGTCGAGCCCGCCGAGGCGCTCGACCGCGGCGCCGACGGCGGCGTCGACCGCGGCCTGGTCGGTGACGTCGCAGGCGACGATCTCCGCCGCCGCATTCAGGTCCAGCCCGACGACGCGGTCGCCGCGCCGACGCAGCTCGGCGGCCGTGGCGGCGCCGATGCCGCTGGCGGCGCCGGTGATGATCACTCGCTTGGCCATCTGCGCGGCAGCTTATCAACACCGTGTCGAGAAAGCCAACTTCTTGTCGGAATCCTCAACGCCGTGTATCGTGGAGCGGCGATGGCGACCCCCCTCCCAGCCCCGGACACGGCCGCGCGCGGCCGCCGCAGCGCCCGCGCCAGCGGCGACGAGCGCGAGCGCGCGATCCTCGCCACGGCCGAGCGGCTGCTGGAGGAAAGGCCGCTGAGCGAGATCTCGGTCGAGGACCTGGCCCAGGGCGCCGGCATCTCGCGCCCGACCTTCTACTTCTACTTCCCCTCCAAGGACGCGGTCCTGATGACTCTGGTCGAAGGAGTCGTCGAGGAGGCGGACTCCAGCCGCCAGGAGGCGCTGACCATGCTGGCCAGGGAACCCCGGGCCGGTCTGCACCGGGGTCTGCAGGCCTCCTTCGACGCCTTCTCCGCGCGCCGCGGCGCCGTCCTCGCGGCCGCCGAGCTCCGCGCCGCCAACGACGAGGCCCGCGAGCTCTGGGCGCGGGTGATGGAGGGCTGGGTGGCCGACGTCAGCGCGATCATCGAGGCCGAGCGCGCCCGCGGCGCCGCCCCGCCCGGCCTGCCCGCCCGGGAGCTGGCGATCGCGCTGGTGCAGATGAACGAGCGCGCCCACAACGCCGTCTTCGCCGGCGAGTCCCCGGCGCTGGACGAAGCCCGCATCGTCGAGGTCCTGGTCGACGTCTGGGTGCGGTCGATCTACGGCGTCGTCCCGGCGGAGTAGCTCGCCGCGGCGTCAGGCGGCGGCCGGGTCGAGCACCCGGAAGGAGATCCCGGCGCGCTGCAGGCGGGCGAGCAGGGCGTCGCCCATCGCCGTCGCCGTGGTCACCTGGCCGCTGCTCTCCGGCAGATCGTCGAAGGCGAGGCAGAGCGCCGACTCGGCCAGCATCTTCGAAGTCTCGCCGTAGCCGGGGTCGCCGCCGGAGACCTCGGTGACGACCCGCTGGCCGCCGCCCTCGCCGACGAACCTGACCTTGAACCAGCTCTTCGCGCGCTCGGCCTCGTCGGGCCCCTCGCCGGGAGATTTGATCTTCAGCAGCAGCTTGCGGGTCGGCGGCAGCGGCGCCATCAGGCCAACCGCCCCCACCCCACCGGCCAGCGCCGCGATCGTCGCCAGCCGCGTCGAGACCATGTGGTGGCCGTAGGTGAAGTCGGGCCCGTAGCGCTCGAGCGCGGCGGCGGAGCGGCGGACGACGGCGCCGTCGATCGTCGGCAGCGGCGCCGTCCAGCCGCCGAGCTCGGGGGCGCGGTTGATCCGCATCGCGGCGGAGTGGATCGCCCGTCCCTTCGGGCGCCCCTCCCCACGCCGCCGCTCCCTGGCGGCGGCGAGCGTCTGGCGGCCGCGGGCGAAGCCGTTGATTGCCGAGTGGTAGGTGCCGCCCGAGAAGCTGGCGTCGCTGCGGACGTAGCCGTCGACCTTGAGCGGCACCCCCTGCGGCAGCCGCTGGACGGTGAAGTAGGCGCCGAGGTCGTGCGGGATCGAGTCGAAGCCGCAGCAGTGGACGAGCCGAGCGCCGCTGCGCTCCGCCTCGGCGTGGTTCTCGACCCACATCCGGTCGACGAACTCCGGCTCGCCGGTGAGGTCGACGTAGTCGGTGCCGGCGGCGGCGCAGGCGGCGACCAGGGGGCCGCCGTAGAGCGCGTAGGGACCGACGGTGGTGATCACGACCCGGGCCGAGCCGGCGACCTCGGCGAGGGCGCCCGCGTCGGCGGCGTCGGCCTCCAGCAGGTCCGGCACCGGCGCCGCGGGTGCGGCCGCCGCGAGGCGTGCCCGCACCGCTTCGAGCTTGCCCCGGTTGCGCCCGACCAGCGCCCACTTCAGCCCCTCGGGCGCGTTGGCGGCGAGGTAGTCGGCGGTCAAGCCGCCGGTGAAGCCGGTGGCGCCGAACAGCGCCAGGTCGTATTGCCGCTCAGCCATCGCCAAGGGATTCTTTCAGCCGCGAGCTCATGTGGGCCGGCCGTCCTCCGACCGCGGGCGACCCTATTGTGGCCCGCCCTTGTACGACGTCTCTCAGCACCCGACCGGCGGCGGGGCGCGGGCCCGATCGCTCCCGGACTGGCCCGATGCCCGACCCCTGCGCTCCTGGCAGCAGGAGGCGACCGAGGCCGTGCGGGCGCACTCGGCCCCCAGCTTCCTGGCCTCGGCCACGCCGGCGGCCGGCAAGACCACCTTCGGCCTGCACATCGCCCACCGGATGCTGCGGGCCAAGTTCGTCGCGCGCGTCGTCGTGGCCGGGCCGACCACCCACATCTGCCGCCAGTGGGCCGCCGACGCGGGCCGCTACGGCATCGACCTCGAGCCGAACCGGCCGAACTCGGACGGGCCGGAGTCGGCCGACTTCCACGGCGTTGCCGTCACCTACCAGACGATCGCCGCCGGGCCGGACCTGCACCGGCTCGCCGCCGACCGCCGGCCGACCCTGCTGATCGCCGACGAGCCCCACCACATGGGCGATCTGGCCGCCTGGGGCGTGCGGACCCGCAAGGCCTTCGACGGCGCCCGCTTCCGGCTGCTCCTCTCGGGCACGCCCTTCCGCTCCGACAGCTCTGCCATTCCCTGGGTCGTCTACGACGAGGACGGCCTCAGCCGGGCCGACTACGCCTACGGCTACCCGCAGGCGCTGCGCGACCGGGTCTGCCGCCCGATCACCTTCCTCCCGTACGACGGCGAGATGGAGTGGGTCTCGGACGGGCGGCTGCGCAGCGCCGACTTCGACCTCGTCCTGCCGGCGGCGGAGGCGGCCCGGCGCCTGCGGACGGCGCTCAGCCCGGAGGGCGAGTGGATGGGCGAGGTGCTGCGCGACGGCGACGCCAGGCTGAGCGAGGTGCGCGCCGACGGGCACCCCGACGCGGGCGGCCTGGTCATCGCCTCCGACCAGGATCACGCGCGGGCAATCGCGGCGCGGCTCGGGTCGGTCTCGGGCGAGCAGCCCGAGCTGGTGATGAGCGACGAGCCCGGTGCGAGCCGGCGCATCGCCGATTTCGCCTCCTCCGGCCGACGCTGGCTGGTCTCGGTCCTGATGGTCTCCGAGGGGGTCGACATCCCCCGCCTGCGGGTCGGCGTCTACGCGACGGCGGCCCGGACGGAGCTCTTCTTCCGCCAGGTGGTCGGTCGCTTCATCCGGGCCATCCCGGGGCCGCGGCGCCAGATGAGCTACCTGCTGATGCCGGCCGACCCACGGCTGAAGGCGCTCGCCCACGAGATCGAGCTGGAGCGCCGCCACGCCCTCGACCTCCTGCCGGACGCCGAGGAAGAGGAGGAGATGGACGACCGGAGTCCGGAGCGGGGCGAGCCGGGCGGCGGCTTCGCCGCCCTCAGCTCGGGCCTCGCCGAACTGGACGAGGCGATCATGAGCGAGACCGCGCTGCAGCTCTTCCCGACCGACGAGCCGGGGGCGAAGAAGAGGGCGACCGCCCTCGCCAGGCCCGCGGCCGGGCCGGAGGAACCCGAGCGGGAGTCGGCCTACGCGACCCGGGAGCGACTGCGCGGCGAGCGCCGGCGCCTGGTCGGCGACGTCGCCCGCCGCACCGGCAAGTCGCACCGGGAGGTTCAGGCCCGCGTCAATCGCGAAACCCGGACGCGCTCGGTCGCCAACGCCACGATCGAGCAGCTCGAGCGCGGCAACGCGATGCTGCGGCGCGAGCTGTGGCGGTGAGGTCGACCGAAAGACGAAATCCCGCTCGGGAGCGGGATTTCGGCGAAGTGGCCGATCGGATTCGACCGACGACCTTCTGCATGGCAATTAGGCCGATCCCGCCCCGACTGACAACGAATATGCTCTTTTGCAGGTATTTCGTGGTGACACCGCAGACCACCGCTAATCGGGAATGTGTGGGGATATGCGCAATATGCAGCCATTCGGGCACTCGCGCGCTTGATCTTGCCGAACCCGCTATGGATCATTGGCGCCGGACGCCACTGCGTTTACGCGAGGGCAGCGACGGGAAGCACTCTGATCGAGCGTGTTCTCTCTTGAACAGATCCAATGAATAGGCTTCGATACAGGCACGAGAATGGCAAGGGGCCTACCCGGCGCTCACTTGCTCGCTAGACCCGCCAGATCGTCTGGGTGCGGCAGGTTCCCTTGTTCTTCGACTGCGTGCATGACCCGGATAAACGCCTTCATGCGCGGATCCCGAAACGCCGTCAGGTTGTAGACACGTCCCTCGGCAGCGGCCGGGCGCGGTACATCACGCAGGATCTCGCCGTGCGCCTCCTGCTTCAACTCGCGCAACGGACCGCTCAAGCGGGACGAGGGAACCTCCGTATTCACGTACTCGCTCACCCTTTTGGTCAACTCGTCCATCGTGACAAAGTCATTCCCACTCTCCGCCATCGCCCGCAGAATTTGCTTGCGGTAACGGTGAGGACCGGTCGTCTCGATGGCGGCCATGTATAGCCCCGTGAGCCTCTTCTCGCTACTCAGCAGGAAGGTGTTCACCGCCTGCTCCAGATCAGCGTCGGTGACCTCTGCACGGTTGTCGCCAACTGCCAGCTCCGCAATATCAAGACAGATCTCCTGCAATAAGGCGGGTGCCCCGGCGGCGGTGCGGATGATCTTCTCGACCAACCCGTCCGAGATCGAGAGCCCCAACTTCTCCATCCCGTCACGGACCACGAACTCAGCCTCGCTGTCGGTCATCGGATTAACCCGAACCTCTTGGATCACGCGGTCTATGCCGGGGTCCTGCTCGACCAGATTCCGGGCGTCATCGGTCGTTCCTAGGACAACGATCTGCGGGTACCCCGCTCCGTACGTGCTGACCGCCTTAATTAGCTCCGCCAGCTGTCGGCGAAATGCATCAGAAGCCTTATGCATCTCGTCAATCGCAATGATGATTTGCCCCTCCGAGAGGATCCGGATTAACCCGTGATCGGTTGGCTCCGTGACAACAAGCTCCGAGGTCGTCTGAGTTCGTTCGTCGGTTTGCCCCCGGATCTTCGCCTTCAAAGTTCCGAACACACCAGCCTCGACACTCCCCTCTACAGTGGCGCCACTCGACTGCTCCGTGCTGACTGCAACCGAGTAGTTCAGAGCCTCAAGGGCAATCCGGGGGACCTCACTGAAGCTCTTGTCGGCGGGGGTCAAAATCCGAACGAGCCGGTCACTTTGCTCCTCGCTCTGGAAATACTTACGGACAAGCGTCGTCTTGCCGACGCCATACTCGCCATAGACGACGGGGACTTTCTTTCGGCTGACGGCCCGCCGAAGACCTTCCTCGGCCTCGGCTCGAGCCGCGTATACATTGCTTTCCCTTAGAGGTGCCTCATTGGGCGTAAAGACCTCTGACGGCTTCAGTTCGGTCGCTGACACGCCGAGAAGGCTACCCGGCTGAGCGCTGCCCCGCATGGGGCTTTGCGTCACGCGACTGCGACAGCCATGCTGCTCCAGCGAAATTCGCATCGAAAAGCAGCTTTACGTTGCTGGAGTACAACTGCCAGCTCGCGCTCCTGTGCACCCGCCGCTGCATATTCGAGCACGTCGATACTGGCGCCGGCGAGCTGGCTGAGCACCACGCTGACGGTCACGCGGGTGTCGCGGATGCATGGCAGGCCGCGCATCCGATTTGGATCTACCGTGATTCGCTCTTGGCCATAGGGCAAGGCACCTCGCTGCCCGCCCGCTACCTCGTCTGCGGGACCACTGTGAGGCGGAATCGGCCGAATCGGCGCTAATCGCACGCATCCTTGGCCATTCCAAGCACTAGTACCTGGAATGGAGGCAATACGCGGAGGTGGTTTGATTTTCCGAAAGCCCCGCCCGAAAGACGAAATCCCGCTCGGGAGCGGGATTTCGGCGAAGCGGCTGATCGGATTCGAACCGACGACCTTCTGCATGGCAAGCAGACGCTCTAGCCAGCTGAGCTACAGCCGCACGGGGCGTGATTCTAGCTTGGCCCGGGGGGTTCCTGCTTCTGGCGCCCGCGACCCGCGTCGCCGCGTCGCTCCGGTCCTACAATCCGTCGCCCCGTGCTCTTCCGCCAGATCATCCACGAGGACCTCGGCTGCGCCTCCTATCTGGTCGCCGACCGCGAAAGCGGCGTCGCCGTCGTCGTCGATCCGCAGTGGGACGTCGAGCCCTACCGGCGGCTGGCGCGGCTGCACGGGGTGCGGATCGGGCACGTGCTGGAGACGCACACCCACGCCGACCACGTCTCCGGCCACGGGCGCCTGGCCCGGACCACCGGGGCGACGATCCACGTCAACGAGCTGACCGGGGCCGAGTACCCGCACGAGCCCTTCGGCGACGGCTGGGTGCTGGAGCTGGGCGACCTCCGGGTCGAGGCGCTGCACACGCCCGGGCACCGGCCCGAGCACACCTCCTTCCTGCTCAGCGACGCCGGCCGCGGCGGCGCCCCGTGGGCGGTCCTGGGCGGCGACTCGCTGTTCATCGGCGACGTCGCCCGCCCCGACCTCGCGGTCGAGCCGCGCGAGGGCGCGACCGAGATGTTCCGCTCCCTGCACCGACGCCTGCTGACCCTCGACGACGAGGTCGAGATCTGGCCCGGCCACCTCGGCGGCTCGCTCTGCGGCGGCTCCGCGATCGACCTCAAGACCTCCTCGACGATCGGCTTCGAGCGCCGCCACAACCGTGCCCTGGCGATCGCCGACGAGGCCGAGTTCGTCGCCGACGCCGTCGCCGGGATCGGCGACCGGCCGCCGAACGTCGAGCAGATCGTCGCCCTCAACCGCGGCCCGCTGGTCGAGGACTTCGGCACCCCGGCGGCGCTGACCCCGCACGAGGTCGAGGAGGCGGTCGCGGCCGGCGCCGCGGTGATCGACGGCCGCACCAACGAGGAGTTCGACGAGGCCCACATCGCCGGCGCCCTCAGCACCTCCTCCTACGACACCGGCTTCGCGACCAAGGTCTCCCGCGTCGCCCCCGCGGGGGCCGAGATCATCGTCGTCGCCGCCTCCGACGGCGACGAGCGCGACGCCGCCGAGCTGCTGGCCGCGGTGGGGATGCGGGTGCGCGGCTTCCTCGTCGGCGGCATGACCGCCTGGCGCACGGAGGAGCGGCCGGTCAGCAAGATCGAGCTGATCGACCCCGAGGAGCTGGCGGCCCGGGTCGAGGGCCCGGAGGCGCCGCTGGTCCTCGATGTCCGCAACGACGCCGAGTACGCCGGCGAGCACATCCCCGGCTCGCTCCACATCCCCTACGGCGACCTCGCCGAACGGCTCGACGAGCTGCCCCGGGACCGCCCGATCGCGGCGATCTGCCGCGGCGGCAAGCGCAGCGGCCTGGCCGCCTCGATCCTCCAGCGCGAGGGCTTCGCCGACGTCGTCCACGTCGGCCAGGGGGTCGGCGCCTGGCGCAACGGCGGCCACCCGGTCGAGAGCGGCGCCGCGACCGCCGGCAGCGCCGCCTAGCGGCCCTCCAACCTCAGAGAGAGGCCACGGCCTCCTCGACCGGCGTCGGGCCGGAGACCAGCTCGAAGGTCGCGCCGATCGCGTTCGGGGCGTCCAGGACCGCAGCCAGGACGGCGGCGACGTCGGCGCGCGGGATCTCGCCCCGCTCCAGCTCGGCGCCGATCGCGACCAATCCGGTCGGGGCGTCGTCGGTGAGGCCCCCGGGGCGCACGATCGTGTGCTCGAGCCCGCTGGCCGCGAGCGCCCGGTCGGCGTCGGCCTTGGCCCGCAGGTACTCGCCGAAGGCGTCCCCCGCCCTGCGCGGGCGGATCGCCCGCTCCCATCGAGCTGACGATCACGTAGCGCCGTACGGCTTCGGCCTGGGCCGCCTCGATCAGGCGCACGGCGCCGCCGTAGTCCATCGTCCGCTTGCGCTCGGGGCCGCTGCCCGGGCCGGCGCCGGCCGCGAAGACGACCGCGTCGGCGCCGCGGATCGCCGCCGCCACGTCGCCCTCGCCCTCGAGGTCGCAGAGCACTGGCTCGATCCCGGCCGCGACCAGGTCGTCGGCCTGCTCGGGTTTGCGGATCAGGCCCCTGGCGCGGTCGCCGCGGTCGGCCAGCAGCCTCCCGAGCTGGATCCCGATCTTGCCGTGGCCGCCGGCGATCGCCACGTCCATCTCAATCGCCCTCCGGGTCGTCCAGCTCGGCCATCAAGGCATCGAGATCGAGCGGCCGCACGAACATCTCGACCCTCTGGCCGGGCTGGGGCTGGGGCCACTCCGCTTCCGGGCGGTCCCAGTAGAGCTCGATGCCGTTGCCGTCGGGATCGGCCAGGTAGAGCGCCTCGCTGACGCCGTGGTCGGAGGCGCCGCCGAGCGGCACCCCCGCCGCGGCGAGCCGGCGCAGGGCGTCGGCCAGCGAGCGGCGGCTCGGGTAGCGGATCGCCACGTGGTAGAGGCCGGTGCTCCCGCGCGGCGGCGGCGAGCCGCCTTTCGACTCCCACGAGTTGAGCCCGATGTGGTGGTGGTAGCCGCCGGCGGAGACGAAGGCGGCGTCGTCCCCGTAGCGCTGCATCAGCTCGAAGCCGAGCACGCCGCAGTAGAACTCGAGCGCGCGGTCGACGTCGGCGACCTTGAGGTGGACGTGGCCGACGTCGACGCCGGGATCGATCGGCTCTGGGCCCCGCTCGGACATGGGCCGAGCCTACTCCCCGTCGAGGGCCGCGTTGACGAGGCGGTCGGCGTCGGCGTTCTGCTCGCGCCGCACGTGGCGGATCGACCAGCTCTCGAACCCGGCCAGCGCCCGCTTCGCCTCCGCGTGCAGCTCCTTCATCGTCGCGTCCTTGACCTTGTAGCGGCCTTCGACCTGGCGCACGATCAGCTCCGAGTCCCCGATCAGCTCCAGCTCGCTCGCCCCGCGGGCGTCGGCCAGCGCGATCCCCGCCAGCAGCGCCCGGTACTCGGCGACGTTGTTGGTGGCGCGGCCGATCCTCTCGCCGCGCTCCTCGACGATCGCCCCGGACTCGTCGCGGGCGACGACCCCGATCGCGGCCGGGCCCGGGTTGCCGCGGGCGCCGCCATCGACGTTGACGGTCAGCTTCGCCATCGCTCAGCGGTGCACGCGCCGCGCGGCCACCGAGCGGCGGCGGGCCGGGGCTGCGAGCACGATTCGCCCGCCCTCGGCGACGGAGGCGTTCCACTGGCGCGCGGGGGCGTCCAGCTGGTCGACCTCGCCGCCCTGGGCCAGCCGCGCGACCGGCCTGACCCCCTCGCCGAGGTCGACGGTCCACTGGTACCAGCTGAGCTCCCAGGCGACCGTGATCCGCGCCTGCTCGCGGGCGCCGGCGGCGGCGCCGACCGAGACCAGCGGCGTCCCCAGCGTCCGCACCAGCCCGGCGACCTCGCGCCCGGCCGGGCTGGCGTTGAAGCGCATCACCGCGCGCTCGAAGGGGCTGACCGACGCCGGATCGACCCGGGGAGCCTGCCGAAGGCGCCAGCGCACCCGCGCCTAGCCCTGTTGGAGGTGGGACTTCAGCCGCATCACGGCCTTGGTGTGCAGCTGCGACACGCGCGACTCGGTGACCCCGAGGACCTCGCCGATCTCCCGCAGGGTGAGGTTCTCGTAGTAGTAGAGGGCGACGACCAGCTGCTCGCGCTCGGGCAGGGAGCCGATCGCCTCGGTCAGGCGGTCCTTGACCTCGCTGCTGTCGAGCGCCTCCTGCGGGTCGGCGGCGCCGTCGTCGGCGATCGTGTCCAGCAGCGAGACCTGGTCGCCGGAGGAGTCGGAGACGGTCCAGAGCTCGTCGAGCGCGTAGACCGAGGAGTTGGCGATCTCCAGCAGCGAGGTCTGCAGTTCCTCCTCGGACATGTTCAGCTTCGCCGCCAGCTCGGCCTCGGTCGGCGCCCGTTGCAGCTCGTGCTCGAGCTTCGCCTGGGCGGCTTCGATCTCGCGGGCCCGCGAGCGGACCGAGCGCGGCACCCAGTCGAGCGAGCGCAGTTCGTCGATGATCGCGCCGCGGATGCGGGTCATCGCGAAGGTCTCGAATTTGATCCCGCGCTCGGGCTCGAAGCGCTCGATCGCCCCGATCAGCCCGACCAGGCCGTAGGAGATCAGGTCGGCGTCCTCGACGTGCGAGGGCAGGCCGGCGCCGAGGCGGCCGGCGACGAACTTGACCATCGGCGAGTAGGCCACGACCAGGCGCTCGCGCGCGGTCGCGTCGCCGTCGTCCTTGTAGCGCCGCCAAAGATCGCGGAGCTCGACCTCTTTTACGCCGGTCTCCATGTCTAGGCGATTCTACGTTTGCAGGGGGTCATTGGGTCACGCTCGCGGGTGGCTTGCGGCATAGGTGTCGCGCAGGCGCGCCGCGTCGACTCGGGTGTAGACCTGGGTGGTCGAGATCGATGCGTGGCCCAGCAACTCCTGGATGGTACGCAGATCGGCACCGCCTTCGAGCAGATGGGTGGCGAATGAATGGCGAAGCGAGTGCGGTGAGACGCCGGCGGCGATCGCCGCTTCCTTGGTCCAGAGGCCGAGCCGGCGGGTCACGTCGGAGTTGGAGAGGCGGCGCCCGCTCTTGGAGAGGAACAGCGCCCGCTGGCCGGGATCGGTCGCCAGCGCGCGCCTGCCGCGCTCGCCGTAGCGGCGCAGCGCCTGCTGCGCCGGCTCCCCGACCGGCAGGATCCGCTCCTTCGAGCCCTTGCCGAGGACCCGCAGCTGCTCGGTCTCGAAGTCCAGCGCCCCCTCGTCGAGGTTGACGATCTCCTCGCAGCGCAGGCCGCAGGAGTAGGCGAGCTCCAGCATCGCGCGGTCGCGCAGCTCCAGCGGCGTCCGCGCCGGGATCCGCTCCAGCAGCGAGCGCATCTGCTCGCTGGTCAGAACCTGGGGCAGCTTGTCCTCCCGCTTCGGGCTGGAGACCAGCTCCGCCGGGTTGTGACCGGCGCGCTCGGTGCGCACGAGGAAGCCGTAGAGGCCGCGGATCGCGGCCAGCTTGCGCGCCGCGGTTGCCGGCGCCGCCCCGGCCGAGGAGAGGCCGGCCGCGTAGCGGCGCACGTCGCGGTGGCGGACGTCGCCCGGCCCCCGCCCCTGCGGCTCGATCCACTCGACGAAGCCGGCGAGGTCGACCGCGTAGGCCCTCCGCGTGCGCTCGGCCGCGCCCCGCGCCCGCAGGTCCCGGTCGTACTCCTTCAGCGCCTCGCTCCAGTCCACGAATCTAAGTTCGTCCCCTCCCCGGCTCGTCCTGCGCCCCGGGCGCTACCCGATGAAGATCGGGGTGCCGACTTCGACGCGGTCGTAGAGTTCTTCGACGTCGGCGATCGCCATGCGGACGCAGCCGTGCGAGGCGGCCGAGCCCAGCGATTCCGTCTCTTCGGTGCCGTGGATGCCGGCGCCTTCGTAGATCGCCATCCAGCGGGCCTTGATCGGGTTCGAGGGGCCCGGCGGGATCGTCTGTCCGGCCAGCGAGCCGGCCCAGGCGGACTCGGGCACGTGCCAGACCGGGTTTTCTTCCTTTTCCTCGATTTCGTAGCCGCCTTCCGGCGTTTCCAGGCCTTCCATCCCGACCGCGACGGTGTAGGTCTTGGCCAGCTTCAGGTGTTCCCAGAGGCGCAGGGTGAAGGTCGAGCGGTCGAGCGTGAGGTAGGACGGGTACTCGGCCGCCACCTCGTCCTTCGTCACTTCGGGCTTGGTCGAGTGCACGTGGGCGACGATCGTGTGCGGCGCCGAGGCGTTCAGCACCGCGTCGCTGAGGTCCTTGGTCAGGAGGTTGTCGCGGAGCTTGCGGCCGTCTTCGCCGGCGACGACCTTGAGCGAGTCCCCGGTCGCTTCGACGTCGGCGTTGCGCGGTTCGCGGTTGATTTCGTCGGCGACCCGGCGCACGAAGCGGTTCACCGCCCGCTGCGAGTAGGTCACCTGGGGCGAGATGCTCTCGCTGACGTCGCCGCCGGTCACGTAGCGCACCAGGCGCCCGGGGAAGCCGCCGTCCTGGCTGTCTTCCACCGCTTCGTCGATGGCGCCGTCGATCTCCGCCCGCACCTTCAGCTTGGCGCCGGGCAGCTTCCAGCTTTCGCCGTCGAAGCTGACCCGCAGCGAGTGCCGCAGCGGCGCCAGCAGGCGCCGGTGGACCAGCGCCACCGCTTCGTCGCGGTCGAGGCCGCCGACGTCGACCCCGGCGACGCTGACGCCGTCGGCGATCTTGTCCTTCTGGGAGCTGTCGTAGGCGTAGGCCCCGGCGACGCCGAGGATCGCCACCAGGGCGATCGCGATCGCGGCTATTGAGGTCTTCCGTCCCATCGTCTCTCCACTCACCCTCGACTTGGCGGGCTGTGAAACCCGGTTGCGAAAAGTTTAGGCATTCGGATCATTCGTCTGGACGCCTGTCTTCCCTGCAATTTCGCAGCTGCGTCGGTCTTATCGGCAGCGAGAGGGATATCTTTGCCCCGTGCGCAGCAAGGACGAGGTCCGCCGCGAGGTCTGGAAGGGGATGGAACGCGAGGGCGTATCCCGCTTCCCCGGCGCCGAGGGGCGGATCCCCAACTTCGCCGGCGCCAAGCTGGCGGCCGAGAAGCTGTCCGGCCACCGGCTCTGGCGCCGCGCCCGGGTGATCAAGGCCAATCCCGACTCGCCCCAGACCCACGCCCGCCGAATCGCGCTGGAAGACGGCAAGACGGTGATCATGGCGGTGCCGCGGCTGCGCGACCCGCATCCCTTCCGCGTCCTCGATCCGAAAACGCTCTCGAAGGCGGCGGTGAAGGAGGCGGCGACGATCAAGGGGGCGCTCAAGCACGGCCGCGTGGTCGCCCTCGACGACCTGCCGGAGATCGATTTCGTCCTCTGCGGCTCGGTCGCGGTGAATTTGAGCGGCGCCCGGGTAGGTAAAGGGGGTGGCTACCACGACCTCGAGTACGGTATCCTCGCCGACGCCGTCAAGATCGACGAGCACACGACCGTCGCCACCACCGTGCACCCGATGCAGATCCTGCGCCAGCATCTGATGGTCACCGACCACGACCTCCCGGTCGACCTGATCGCGACGCCGCGGGCGGTGATCGAAGTCGAGCGCCAGTACGAGCGCCCACGCGGCATCCTCTGGGACCACCTGCAGCCGCCCCAGATCCGCGAGATCCCGGTCCTCGAACGCATGGGGTATGCCTAGCCGGGCGGCAGCCGCACTGCCGGGGGCCCTGGTCGCGGTCCTGCTCGGCCTGCTCCTCCCCGGTCCCACTCCGGCCGCCGCCGCCGCGGTAAAAGCGCGCCCGGCCGGCTCCTTCGTCGACTCGGTCGGGGTCGACGTCCACACCGCCTTCAGCGACACCCCCTACGTCTCCGAGTTCGCGACCGTGGAGGCGAGGCTGGAGGAGCTCGGCGTCCACCACGTGCGCGACGACCTCTTCCCCTCGCGGCCCGATCAGTACCAGCGGCTCGACGACCTGGCGGCGGCGGGGATCGGCTCGACCCTGGTGATGGGCTCGCCGGCGAACGGGACGCCGGGGCTGGAAGGCCTGCTCTCCACCGCCGCCGGCCTCGACGGGTTGGAGGCCCTGGAGGGACCGAACGAGTACAGCACCTCGGGCGACCCCGAATGGAAGCCCCACCTCGTCGCCTACCAGGAAGCCCTCTACGCGAAAGCAAAGGCGAGCCCGGCGCTCGCCGCGCTGCCGGTGATCGGCCCCTCGATCGTCCACAACGACCAGGCGGCGCTGGGCGACGTCTCGACCAGCCTCGACCTCGGCAACATCCACTCCTACCCGCAGGGCAACCCGCCCGACAAACTCGGCTCGTTCATCGCCAAGGCCGAACTGAACTCGGGCGCGAAGCCGATCGTCGCGACCGAGACCGGCTACGACACGATGGAAGGCTGGAAAGGCGAAAACCCCGCCGTCTCCGAGGGGGCGATGGCGACCTACGTCCCCCGCCTCTTCCTCGAATACTTCCGCTGGGGGATCGCGCGGACCTTCTCCTACGAGCTGCTCGACGAGTTCCCCGATCCCCAGCTCGAAGACAAGGAGGCGCACTTCGGCCTGCTGCGCAACGACCTCTCGCCGAAGCCGGCCTTCGACGCCCTGCGCAACACGATCCGGATCCTCGAAGACCCCGGCCCCACGTTCGCCCCCGGCTCGCTCGACTATGGCCTGGCCGAAGCGGGTGTCGCCTTCCCCGGCCCCGAAAGCAGCGGCCTGCACAAGGTCCTGCTGCAGAAGCGGGATGGCTCCTTCTATCTCGCGCTCTGGCGGCTGCAGAGCGTCTGGGACCCCGCCAGCGGCACCGCCCTGCCGGCACCGGCGGAACCGGTCGAAGTGAGCGTCGCGCCCGGACTCGAGAGCGCGGCCGAGTTCCTGCCCAACTCCTCCGTCCAGCCGGTCTGGTCGGTGACCCGACCGAGCCAGCCGCTCAGCATCCCGGTCGGACCGCAGGTCGTGATCCTGCGGCTGGTGCCGGGGGCGGCCGACGCCGGCGGTCCCCAGACGCCTGCGCTCCCGCCCCCCACCACGGCGGGGGCGGCGGCCGTGACCCCCTCCGAGCCGGCGAAGGACCCGGAGGCGACCGCGCGGCCGCGCTGCGTCGTGCCGCGGCTGACCGGCCGCAGGCTGAGCGCCGGGCGGACGCGGCTGCGCGCGAGCGAGTGCCGGCTCGGTCGGGTCGGCGGCGAGCGGTCCGGCGCGAGCCGGGTCACCGGGCAGCACCCGCGGCCGGGCCGTGTCCTCGCCGCGGGCTCGCGGGTGAGCGTCACGCTCGGCCAGTCCGACTGAGCGACGGCGTTCGACCTCACGCCCGCGCAGGCGATCTTGCAGCTTCGGCTTGAGCGCGGTGGCGGTTTGGCCGACAGGTCCCCACCAGCCCCCACCTCGAGCGCTCGGAGAACCCATGCAGAAGCTGCGCACCAAGCTGACCTACGCGAACGTGATCGCGACCATCGCCCTCTTCATCGCCCTCAGCGGCGGCGCCTACGCGGCCTCGCAGCTGCCGAAGAACAGCGTCGGCAGCAGGCAGCTGAAGAAGAACTCCGTGACCGCCGCGAAAATCAAGGACGGCGCGGTCGGCGGCGCCAAGATCGACCTCTCCTCCCTCGGCACGGTGCCGAGCGCCAGCCACAGCCAGAGCGCGACGACTGCCGGCCATGCCGACACGGCGACGAGCGCGACCAGCGCCGGCCACGCCGACTCGGCGGCGAGCGCCGGCACCGCCGCAACCGCCAACAACGCCAAAGCGCTCGGCGGCAAATCGGCCTCGGCTTTCGCCGCCGCCACCGCGGTCCGCACCGCGACCGTGGGCGCCGACGGTACGATCGTCGCCTCTCTCAGCGACGGCATCACCCAGGCCAACGTCATCGGGCCACACACGCCCGGCAGCGGCTTCTACTGCATCGACGGCCTCGATCCGGTCCCGACGGCAGCCGTCGCCACGATCGGCTTCGGCGCCTCGCCGCTGGGCACCGTCTACACCGAAGTCACCCCCGCCGGCGAACCGGGCTGCAACGTCTACGTGGCCACCTACGCGAACGGGCTGGCCGCCGACGCCCCCTTCACCCTCCTCGTCCACTGACCTCGGCTAAGGTCGGCGAATGCCGACCTACATCCGCTTCAGCGAGGACCACTCGGTAGTCGTGCTGGAGAGCTTCGAGGAGATCGAGAGCAGGATCCGCGACGCCGAAGCCTCGAAGATCCCGCTCTTCGAGGTGACCCGGGCCGACGGCCCGAAGCTGCTCGTCAACGCCGGGACGATCAGGACCGTGTCGGAGGGGAAGAAGAAGGATGGCGAGCGGAAGGGCTGACTCGGCCGCCGCCACCAGGCGGGACCCCCGCATCGTCGCGGGCGACGACTACGGCAACCCGGACCCAGCGTGGCTCCGGACCGACTGGGGGGCGCAGCGGCGGCGGCTGCAGCTGCCGGGGGCCGAGGTCGAGTACGTCGAGATCGGCGAGGGCGAGCCGATCGTCTTCGTCCACGGGATCTCCGGCTGCTGGCAGAACTGGCTCGAGAACCTGCCCCACTTCGGGCGCGGGCGGCGGGCGATCGCCCTCGACCTGCCCGGCTTCGGCGCCAGCCCGATGCCCTCCTGGAAGATCGACATGACCGCCTACGGGCGCCTGCTGCACGACTTCTGCGAGAAGCTCGGCGTCGAGAACGCGACGGTCGTCGGCAACTCGATGGGCGGCCTGATCGCGGTCGAGGCCGTCACCGCCAGCCCGGGCCGCTTCAAACGCCTGGTCCTCGTCTCCGCCGCCGGCATCATCAACACCTGGAGCCCGCAGCCGCGGGCGACGGCGACCGCCTGGGCCTGGAACCGCTTCGGCCGCGGCTTCGCCGACCGCGGGCGCGAGATCGTCGCCCGGCCCCGGGCTCGAGAGCTCTTCTTCCGGCCCTTCATCCGCTACCCGTCGAAACTCCGCGCCGAGCTGCTCTTCGAGCAGCTCGAGGGCGGCCTGCGCCAGGCCGAGGGCTTCGGCGACGCGCTGCCGGCGGCGATCTTCCACGACATCCGCGACCGCTTCGGGGAGATCGAGCTGCCGACCCTGGTCGTCGCCGGCCTCTCCGACCGCGTGATCCCGGTCGCGGCGGCGCTCAGCTACCACCGCCGCATCCCCCACTCCCGGCTCGAGATCTTCGAGCGCACCGGCCACGTGCCGCAGCTGGAGCGGCCGCTCCGCTTCAACGTCCTGCTCGACGAGTTCCTCGCCCAGGCGAGCGGCCTCGTCGCGCCTAGCTCGTGATCGCGCCTTTTGCGGCGGACGAGACCGTGGCGGCGTACTTGGCCATGACCCCCCGGCCGAAGGGCGAGGGCGGCGACTCGTAGGCGGCGACGCGGGCGGCGATCTCCGCGTCGGAGAGGGCGACGCTGAGGGCGCGGGAGTCGACGTCGACGGTGATCTCGTCGCCCTCGCGGATCGCCGCGATCGGGCCGCCCCGGGCCGCCTCGGGCGCGACGTGGCCGATCATCAGGCCGCGGGTGGCGCCGGAGAAGCGCCCGTCGGTGACCATCGCCACGCTCTCCCCCAGGCCCTCGCCGACGATTGCCGCCGTCACCTGCAGCATCTCCCGCATCCCCGGGCCGCCGACCGGGCCCTCGTTGCGGATGACGACGATGTCGCCGGCCTCGATCTGCTGGTCCTTGACGGCGCGGAAGCAATCCTCTTCGTTCTCGAAAACCCGGGCGGGGCCGGTCTGCTGGCGCCGCTCGGTGCCGGCGACCTTGACCACCGAGCCCTCGGGGGCGAGGTTGCCCTTGAGGATCGCCAGGCCGCCTTCGGCCTTGACCGGGTCCTCGAGCGGGCGCACGACCTCCTGCCCGGGCTTCTCGGTTGCCTCGGCGGCGACCTCGCCGATCGTCTTGCCGGTGACGGTTATCGCCTCCCCGTGGAGGGCGCCGGCGTCAGCCAGGCGCTTGAGGATCACCGGCACGCCGCCGGCGGCGTAGAGGTCGGTGGCGACGAAGCGCCCACCCGGCTTGAGGTCGGCGAACAGCGGCGTGTTACGGGAGATCCGCTCGAAGTCGTCCATCGTCAGCTCGATCCCGAGCTCGTGCGCGAGCGCGATCAGGTGCAGGACCGCGTTGGTCGAGCCGCCCGAGGCGCAGACGCAGGCGATCGCGTTTTCCAGCGAGTCGCGGGTGATCACCTTGCTCGGGGTGATGTCGTCGGCGAGGACGTTGATCACGAGCTCGCCGATCTTCTCGGCGACCGTCGCCTTGTCGTCGTCTTCGGCCGGCACCATCGCCGAGCCGCCGGCGCTGATCCCAAGCGCCTCGAAGGCGCAGGCCATCGTGTTGGCGGTGAACTGGCCGCCGCAGGCACCGGCGCCGGGGCTGGCGACGCCCTCGAGCTCGTTCAGTTCCTCGTCGCTCATGTCGCCGGCGTTGTGGGCGCCGATCGCCTCGAAGATGTCGAGGAT
>Ga0157375_10001561_pt1 | contig 19723 bp, 18 predicted proteins | sample M35metaG_FD_115311 | JGI IMG/M metagenome (GOLD analysis project Ga0157375, IMG submission 115311) | Miscanthus rhizosphere microbial communities from Kellogg Biological Station, Michigan, USA - M3-5 metaG | ecosystem: Host-associated > Plants > Roots > Rhizosphere > Soil | place: USA: Michigan... | reverse complement strand
CCGCCTGGGGCGACCCTTCGCTCGTGCGCGAAGTGCGCTGGCAGTTTCACGTGCGCGTCGGGCGTGTCTGAGGCCTCGCGCTCTGCTCAAAAGTGCGCCGTTGCCGATGGAACCGCGAGTAGCCCCTCTCCCCTCGGGAGAGGGGTTGGGGTGAGGGTTCGGTGGTTCGCGCCACCTTCTCCCACAGCGAGAAGGAACAGGTTGAATCGTCGCCGAGATGCAGCGATGCATATGTCGCTGCGGCGGGAGCGCATTGACCGGTTGCCGCAACTGCGCGCATGCTGGATCGCGTCACGCTTTGCGCCTGGAAATTCGATGAAAGTTATTCCGGCAATCGCCGTTTTGACGTTGAGCACAGCGGTGTTTGCCGCTGACTACCAGCCGCTGCAAGGCACCTACAAAGTGGGCGGCAAGACGCTCTACGATCCACCCGAGTCCGAGCCGCAGGACACGCATTTCTATCTCGATCTCGAAGGCGCCGCCGCGCGCGACCTGTACAAGGCGATGAAGGCCAAGGCGCAGGACGGCGTTTGCGGCGAACGCGGCGACTTGACCAAGCGCAGCGGCGGTGTGCAATGCACGATGGTCAAGGGCGGCAAGGAATACCATTGCGCGTTCGGCGTGGAACTCGGCACTCAGCGTGTGGTGTCCGGCGTGGTGTGCTGAGGCAAGATTTCGCAACGATCACCGCTGAACAAACACCCTCCGGTCCGCCGATCCGCGCATATTCGTCTCAAGAAAATGGTTGTCGGAGGCTAGCGGTTGGTCAGCTGGATCTCGATGCGCCGGTTCTTCGCATAGGCGCCCTCGCTATCAGCCGGATCGAGCGGCTGGAACTGGCCGAAGCCGTTCGCCGACAGATGCGGCGCCGGAATGCCCTGAACGACGAGGTACTTGACGATCGCCACGGCGCGCGCGGTCGACAACTCCCAGTTCGACGGAAACTCCGCCGTGTGGATCGCGCGCCGGTCGGTGTGGCCGTCGATGCGCAGCACCCAGTCGAGGCTCGACGGGATCTCGGCCGCGACTTCATTCAAGGTCTGCGCCAGCTTGCTCAGGTTCGACAGCGCCGAAGGGCTGAGTTCGGCCGACGCCGAGTCGAACAAAATATCGGTCGGCACGACGAAGCGATCGCCGACGATGCGTATGTCGGCGCGGTTGCCGAGCGCGATGCGCAGCTTGCCGAAGAATTCCGAACGGTACTTTTCCAGCTCGCCGACCTTGTTGGCCAGAGCGAGATTGAGTTCCGCACCGAGCTCCGCGATCTTTTTGTCCTTGTCCTTGACGTTCGCATTGGCGACGTCGAGCGCGGCCGACAGTTTCGCCAGCTGATCACGCACGGCCGCAAGCTGGCGATTCAGCAGTTCGACTTGCGCCGCTGATTTCGCGTTGAGATCGGTTGCGGCGACCAGATCCTTTTTCGAAATGTCGAGCTGGCCGGACAGTGCGGCAACCTGCTGCTCCAGCTGCGCCTTGAGTTCGCTGAGGGCGGCAATGTCTGCGTTGAGCTTCGCGCTCTCCGCCTGCGCGGCATCGAGCTGCGCCTTCGCCGCGTCGCGCTCGTCGGCCGCCGTGCCGAGCGTCGCCGACAGTTCCCTGACCTTGGCGTCGAGCGCGCGGCCGTTGTCTTCGGCGAGCGAGAGCGTCCTGGCCAGCTGCGCGATCTGCGCGTTGAGATCGGCCAGCGCCTGGTTCTTGCCGGCGATCGTCTGCGACAGCACGAACTGGCCGATTGCGAACAGCAGCAGCACGAACACCATGACCAGGATCAGCGACGACAGCGCGTCGACGAATCCGGGCCAGATGTCGAGCGAACGGCGGCGGCGGACGATCGAATTCATTCGGTGCGGGAGTCAAACGATTTCTTCAAAGAGCGAGACGAGCGCGGACGCGGATTGCGCGGATGAACGCGGACAGAGCAACCAGTTCAAGTCTGTCATCCGCATTGATCCGCGTAAATCCACGTCAAAAAAACCCTGCTCACGCCGGCGCGCGCTTGCCATCGACCGCAGCGGCAATCGTGCGCGACAGCAGGCGCAGCTCGCCGCGCAAGTCCTCCGACAAACGTGATCCGTTCGGCGCGGTGGCGAGAGTCTTGAGCACGTTCTTCAGTTCCTCCTGGGTCTCGGCCATGCCGCGGATCTCGCGCGACTCGCGGCCGAGCAGGTCGGCCAGCCGCGCAAGCTGTGTGTTCAATTCGCCGAACTGCTCGGTCGAATGACGGCGCTCGCGCTCGGTCTCGGTCAGGGCGCGCTGCATGCGTTCCAGGCCGTCGGCGGTTTGCTCGAGCAGCGCCTGCACGTAGGCTGGCACTGCAGTTTCGCCGTCGGTGTGCAGGCCGCCGGACGACAACCGCGTCATGCCGGACAGCCATTCCTCGAGTTCGTTGTAGAAGCGGTTTTGTGCGTGACCGGCCTGCAGGTCGAGGAAGCCGAGCACGAGCGAGCTGGCCAGGCCAAAGAGCGAGGTCGAAAAACTCGTCGACATGCCGGACAGCGGTTGCTTGAGGTTTTCCTTGAGCTGGTTGAACATCGCCACCGGGTCGCTGCCGACGCCGAGCGAGCCGATGATTTCGGCGACCGAGCGGATCGTCACGAGCAGACCCCAGAACGTGCCGAGCAGGCCGAGGAAGATGGCCAGGCCGACGAGATAGCGCGACAGATCGCGCGATTCCTCCAGGCGCAGATACACGCTGTCGAGGATCGAGCGCAACGAGGGTGTCGACAGCGTGAACTTGCCGCGCTCGCGCGTGGCGAACATGCGCGCCATCGGTGCGAGCAGCTTCGGTTTCAGATTCAACGGCCGGTCCGGCGGCGAGCGCTTGAACGTCTCGATCCATTCGACGTCGCTCGCCAGCAACAACACCTGGCGGACGTTGACGACGATGCCGAACGCGAGCACGGCCAGAATCACGCCGTTGAAAAACGGATTGGCCTGGAAGTTCTGCAGCAGTTGCGCCGCAAGCAACGTAGCGAGCAAACCGACCGCGACAAGGAAGCCGCCCATCCACACCAGGGCTTGCGAGGGTTTGCTCATCGAAATTTCCCGTTCAGTTGCAACGTTGGATGCGTTCAGGCTGTGACCCGTTGCATCAGAGATGGTTCCGCCGGGCAGGATGCCCAAGTGCCGCGGAGGCCATGGATGGCCGAGAGCGGCCGAAGTGCAGGATGCCCAAGAGCGGCCGAAGTGCACGATGCCCAAGTGCCGCGGAGGCCATGGATGGCCGAGAGCGGCCGAAGTGCTCAAGCTGAGTGCTACGTCCCGCGCGGCTTCGCCCGCGCCGTCGCCTTCGCCGACCACGGATCGTCGGGCCAGGGATGTCGCGGATAGCGGCCTTTCAGTTCCTTCTTCACTTCCGGATAGGTGCGCTCCCAGAAGCCGCGCAAGTCCTGCGTCACCTGGATCGGACGCTGCGCCGGCGACAGCAGATGCAGGACGACAGCAACGCGGCCCTTGGCGATGCGTGGCGTGTCGGCGAGGCCGAACAATTCCTGCAGCTTGACTGCGAGCACCGGTGGTTTGCCGGGTTCGTAATGCAGGCGGTGCGAGTTGCCGCTCGGCACGGCGAGCGCTTCCGGCGCGCATTCGTCGACTGCGCGCCGCTGCGCATAGTCGAGCTTTGCCGAAAGCGCTTCACCGAGCAGCTGCGGCGTCAGCGAGTCGAGCCGCGTCTTGCCGGCAAGATGCGGTGCGAGCCAGGCATCGAGCGTCGTCAGCAAGGCGTCGTCGCCGAGATCGGGCAGGCCGAGTTCCGGGCAGACATCACGCAACAATGCGACGCGGGCGCGCAGAACGCGTGCATGGTCGCCCCACGGCAACGCTTCGAGCCCAAGTTCGCGTACGGCGGCAAGCAGTGCCGGCAACGCGTCTTGCGCGCGCGCCGGCACGCCGCGGCGTTCGATCGTGATGGCGGCGAAGCGTTGCTCCTCGAATGCTTCGACCGCGCGCGTCGCGCGATTCCAGCTGACCGAGCGCTCGCGCACGAAGCGCTGCGGAAAATCGCGCTGCAGAAGTTCAGGGTCGAACGGCGCGGCGGAAAGGATCAGGCTGTCGCGTTCCTCGAAACGCAGGTCGAGAACCACCAGCCACTGCTCGCCGTATAAGAGTGTATTTTCGTGCAGGCGCGCGCCGCGGCCGTTGCTCAGCGTGTAGCGGCGAGGATTGTTCGGGTCCTGGTGCGCGATGCGGTCGGGGAATGCGTGCATCAGGACATCGCCGATGGCAAGACCGTGGGCGTCGGCTGCGCCGACGGCGGTCGAGGGCTGAGGACCGAGCGCAGGGAGCTCCAGACGGCGAAAATTCCCGTCGCGTGGGCTGAATCTCCGGCGCCAGTGCTTCGCAGCTTGATCGATTGCCGCGAGCGCGCCGGTGTCGGCGCCGATGTTGCGCGCAGCCCGCGCACCGTCGCGACGGAAGGCTTGAAGGGCCGCATGACGCTGGCGGAAATCGTCGCTGCGCCCGGCATCGCCGCGCAGCGGATTGCGCGCCTCGACCAGGGCGAGCAGGTCGCACGCGAGCGCTTTCTGCTCATCGCTCGCGCGCAGCGCCGCGGCTGCCAGGCGTGGCGAAGCGCCGGCTTCGAGCATGGCCCGGCCCAACGTGCCGATGCGTCCGTCGGCATCGGTCGCGCCGAGCGCAGTCAGCAGATCGCGCGCGCTGCCGATGGCTCCCGCGGGCGGCGGGTCGAGCCAGCGCAAATTGGGCGATCCCCAGGCGGCCAGTTCCAGGGCGAGCGCGGACAATTCGACCAGCGCAATTTCGGCGCGCCGCGACGGCTCGAGGCGCTGGCTTTGCGGCCACAGCCGATAGGCCGTGCCTTCGGCGACGCGGCCCGCGCGTCCGGCACGCTGGTCCGCGGATGCTTGCGAAATGGCGACCGTTTCCAGTCGCGTGAAGCCCGAGTTCGGATCCAGGCGCGGCTCGCGCGCAAGACCCAGGTCGATGACCGCGCGGATGCCGGGCAAGGTGACGCTCGACTCGGCGACATTCGTGGCGAGCACGATACGCCTCGTGCCCGCCGTCGCCGGAGCAAGCGCGGCGTGCTGTTCGGCAAGCGACAGTTCGCCATGCAGCGGCACGAGCTCCAGAGCGGATGAAGGTCGAGTGACGCCGGTAGTTTGCGTCGCCGAGACGGCATTCGCCTGCGCATCACCGACCCTCACCCCTGCGCTTCTCCCGGTGGGAGAGGGGTTCAAGCTTGCGGCCGCCAGCACATCGCGTGCGCGCTCGATCTCGCGGCGGCCAGCGAGGAATACGAGGATGTCGCCGTCCGTATCATTCAGCGCTTTTTCCACAATGCGACGCAGCTGGAACGGCCAGTCCTCGTTCGCCTTCGCCGGCGGATATTCGATGCGCACCGGATAACTGCGGCCGGCGCTGGTCAGGCGCGACGCGTCGAACCAGCGCGCGATGCGCTCGCCGTCGAGCGTCGCCGACATGATGACCAGGCGCAGGTCCGCGCGCAGCGACGCCTGCACGTCGAGCGCGAGCGCGGCGCCGAGGTCTCCATGCAGATGACGTTCGTGGAATTCGTCGAACAGGATCGCGCCGATGCCGGTCAGTTCGGGATCGCCCTGGATCAACCTCGTCAGAATGCCCTCGGTGACGACTTCGATGCGCGTACGTGCCGACACCTTCGCTTCGAAGCGGATGCGGTAGCCGACGGTTTCGCCGACGGTTTCGCCGCGCTGCGCCGCCATGAATTCCGCCGCGGCGCGCGCGGCGATGCGGCGCGGTTCGAGCACGAGGATCTTTCTGCCGTCGAGCCACGGCGCATCGAGCAGCGCCGGCGGCACTTGCGTCGTCTTGCCGGCACCGGGTGGCGCTTCGAGCACGAGACGGGGATGCGCGTCGAGGCGCGCCAGCAGTTCCGGCAGCACCTCGGCAATCGGAAATGACGCGGGTCGGTTCAATGAAAATGCAGGCAGCGATCGGGGGCGGTCAGTGTGCCGCATCCTCCGGATCGCCGCGACCGCAGAATTTCGTAGCACCAAGACAACGATCCCGCCAAGCAGCGGAATCGCGGCTCAAAGGCTGCCGCTCTCGGCCGTCCGTGGCCTTCGCGGCACTCAGGCTCCTGCCGGAGCCTGTGCGCCTCAGTCGCAGACGATGCTGTTGACGTTGGCGATACGCAGCCAGGTTCTCGTCCCGCTCGCGGTCGGTCCGTTCACGGCATCGGCATTGCCGTTGAACGTGAACGACATATGGGAGCAGTCGGGGAAGCCGAAAGTGATCGTGCCCCACTTCGTGAACGTGGCCGAACCGCAGCCGATGCCGGCAAAGCATCCATTGCTCGCGTAATACGTATCGACGGCGCCAGTGGTGGTCGCGCCGATCTGGATCGTGCCCTGCGTATAGAGCCAGAACGGCAGACCGGCCTTGTCGAAGGTGTACCAGGCCGCGGTGAAGGTGCGCGTTGCGCCGTCGTTGTTGTCGAAGATCTGCGTCAGGATGCCTTCGCCGCCGTGCTGCGGGTCGAACCAGTTCGACGTCATGTAGCCGCTGATCGGCAAGGTGAAGGAATTCGCCGCGTACTGCGCTGCGTTGTACGTCGGTACCGCGAAATCGAGCGTATGGTTGTCGAGGTTCAGTGAAAATGCCTGGTTGAAATCGAACTGCGCACCGCTGAGATAGTTCTCGAACACCCAGATGTTGCTCGTTGCGATCGGTGAATTCACGTAGGTCGCCGTGTACCAGGTGTTCTGGTCGGGGGAGAGCCGCACGTACTGGGTATTGTTTCCTTGCGTTACCTGGACGAGTGGAAAGGTCGGATAGAGCGACGTGTTGCCGCAGCCGCCGCAAGACCGGTCGATTTCGAGCAACGCGGCAGACTGCGGGTGTCCGGTGCTGTCGACGGAACACGGCACGCGCCACACCGACACGGTAACCTGCTCGGTGTACGTGCACTCGGGATCGGTGCCGCCGCAGGTGGAAGGATCTCCGGGAAGGATCATCTGTTGCTGCAGCGGCGCCGGATCATTCGGCGACTGGCGAAACACGCCGAACGGCAGGCCGTCGACGAGGCAGCTGGGAGGATACGCGCGATTCGGGTTGGCGAAGATGTCATTGGGGCGGGTCTTGCCCGGCGCCGCCGCCTGGCGCGCCGTCGCCAGCGCTGCCTGCATGCTGGCGTTGGCCTTGGCAACGCTGGCCGGATCACGCGCCGCGCCACTCGCCGTCGCCAGCATCGGCAGCATCAGGAGAAAAAAGGCGCAGCATGCAGGCACTGCGATCATCGATGCGCAGCGACGGTACAGACGGTTCATGGCTACTCCGGGAGTCGAAAGCGAACGAAGCAGATTCGGACGCGGGTCGTTAATCGCATGTGAACGATTGCGAGCCGGGCAACACGCGGACCGCTCTTGGCATAATGCCGCGCCCGCTCGGATGCCGCCAGACCCATGCAGTTGATCGACATCGGTGCCAATCTCACGCACGAATCGTTCCGTCATGATTTTCCGGAAGTGCTGGCGCGTGCGCATGCGCACGGCGTCGCGCAGCTGATCGTCACCGGCGCGAGCGCGCAGGGAACACGCGATGCCTGCGCGCTCGCGCAAGCGCATCCCGGCGTGCTGTTCGCGACCGCGGGCGTGCATCCGCATCACGCCAGCGATTTCGATGCCGACACCGAAGCGCTGCTGCGCGAGTATCACGCCAAGCCGGAAGTCGTCGCGGTCGGCGAAACGGGCCTCGATTATCACCGCAACTTCTCGCCGCGCGAGGCGCAGCTGTTCGCATTCGAGCGCCAGCTGCAGCTGGCCGTGGCATGCGGCAAGCCGGTGTTCCTGCATCAGCGTGACGCGCACGCCGATTTTCTGGCCTGCCTCGACAACGTCAGCGGCCGCATCGGTCCGGCGGTCGTGCATTGCTTTACCGGCGATGCGAGTGAGTTGAGTCACTACCTCGAGCGCGATTTCTACATCGGCATCACCGGCTGGATCTGCGACGAGCGGCGCGGCACGCATCTGCGCGAACTGGTCAGGCACATTCCCGCCGACCGCCTGCTGCTGGAAACCGACGCGCCCTACCTGCTGCCGCGCAACGTCAAGCCGATGCCCTCGCACCGCCGCAACGAGCCGATGTACCTTGCCCATATCTGCGCGGAAGTCGCGCGTGACCGTGGCGAAGACATCGCGGTCACGGCCGCGAATGCGACGGTGGCGGCAAGGAAGTTCTTTTCCCTGCCACAGCCTTGATCCCGGTCACCGCGTTCCGGCCAGCGCCAGCGATTGCGGCGTGGTCTCGGCGTCGCGCAGGAAGGTAACACTGGCCAACCCGCGCATGCATTCACGATGCGCCGTGTGCACGAGCCGCTCGCGCTCGGCGTAGATGCGCGAGGAGTTGTTGGTCTCGAGCACGTCGCCGATGGCACGCAGGCCTGGCACGTGTTCGTTGCGACAATCGATCACGACGCGCACGTTGTCGCGTACGCTGATCGATGTCAGCGCGGCGGGTTCGACGGCCTGGACATTGGCGGCGGCGAGGGTCAGGAGGGTCAGACTGAGGCGTAGAATGTTCATGGGAATCTCCGTTGGGTTGGTGGTCCGATGCGCGAAAGCTTCGGTGACGGCAGATTCGGCAATTGCCCGCTGCAATGCTTGATGCGCTCACGCGGAAGTGCGTGGGGCGGCGCCGGGAATTCCTTGGGAAATGCTTGGGGCGGCGTTTGTGGCCGCGTAAATCGTTGATGCAGATCGTTTATTGTTCATGGCAGCTTGGGAACGGGAACGCGACGTGAGCGCAGGCGCAGGCGAGGGTTCGACGGGTTGGATCGTGTTCGACGCAGTCGAAGTCGACTGCGCCGGCCGCCGCCTGTTCGTCGGCGGCAGCGAGGTGCCGCTCGAACCGAAGGCCTTCGCCGTGCTGGTGCTGCTTGCCAGCCATCCAGGCCGTGCATTCGACCGCGACGAGATCCTCGATGCCGTCTGGGGCCACCGCCACGTCACGCCGGGCGTGCTCAACCGCGTCGTCACGCTGATCCGCCAGGCGCTCGGCGAAAGTGCGGAAGAGAACCGCTATCTGCATACGCTGCACGGCGTCGGTTACCGCTTCGATGCTGCGACCCGTCAGGCCGCCGCGCGCGGCGGCGTGTCGCCACAAGGACGGAAGCCGGACGCGAACGCGCCCGATTCGGCGAGCGCAAGAACCACGGCCGAAAGGCACGCGCCGCTTGCGACGGACGCGGAGCCGATGGCCGACGCGCGTGCCGGCGCCCAGCGAGCCGTAGTCGAGGGCACGGCGACGCCGGTCGAGCGGCGGACGGCGGCGCCTGTGCGGCCATCGCGCAAACCCGGGTTCGCCTGGCTTGCGCTCGGCGTGTGCGCGTTGATCGGCGCGGGATATCTTTTCACGCGGCGCGCCGTGGAGGTGCCAGCCAATGCAGTGCCGACGCTGGTCGTGCTGCCGTTGCATCCGGTCGGTGCGGCTGCGGACGAAAGCGTGTTCGCCGAAGGACTCAGTGAGGAACTGATCACGCGGCTTGCGCGCATCGACGGGCTGCACTTGATTTCGCAGACCTCGGCGGCGCTCGCGCAGACCGACAAGCTCAATCTAAATCAGCTGGCCGAGCGCCTGCACGTGACGCACGCGCTCGAAGGCAGCTTGCGCCAGGCCGGGCAGCAGTTGCGCATCGATTTGCGTCTGATCGAAATTCCGGCCGGCCGCACTCTGTGGGCGCAGGACTACAATCGCGCTCTGGCAGATGTATTCGCGATCCAGAGCGAGATCGCGCAATCGGTTGCGGCCACGCTGACATTGAAACTTGGCCTGCAAAGGACTCCTGTCGAGACTGACCCGCAGCTGTTCCGCGAGTATCTTGAACTGCGCCGCCGCCCGCTCGACAATCCCGGCGCAGGCGAGTACGCGAAAACCATCGAGCTGTTGCGCGCGTTTGTCGCACGTGCCCCCGACTACGCGCGTGCGCACGGATTGCTGGCGCGGGTGCTGCTGCAGGAGTTGCGCGTGTCGTCGGCGACGCCGGCGGATCACGCCGAGGCTGCGCGCGAAGCTGCGCGCGCGCTGGAACTGGACCCCGACCAAGTCGAGGCACACACCGCGCTCGCCACGCTCGCGTGTCGCGCGGCCGATTGGACGAAGTGCATGAACGGCTTCCAGCACGTGCTGGCGCTGGCGCCGACCGAAACCATGCTGCGCTCGACCTACGGTCGCTGGCTCGCCGCGACGGGCTATCTCGACGAGGCACTGCGGCAGAGCGACATCGCCGTCGCTTCGGATCCATTGAACTACACGGCGATCTTCTACCGTGCGCGCGTGCTCGATACACTCGGCCGACACGATGAGGCGCACGGCGGTCTCGAGACGGCCGCTCACAGCGCGCCATACAGCGCAGGCCGTCTGCCCTACGCGCGCTGGTTCAACGCAATCTGGCGGCATGACTATGCCGCTGCGCGCGCATGCGTGGCTGAAATGCCTGCAGAGGAATACTTCCGCGAGGCCTACGCGGCCACAACCGATGCGTTGGTCGATCCTTCGCGCTGGCCGCAGGCGGATCTGCAGATCGAGGCGTCCGAACGTGCCAGCGGACACTACAACTTTGTGCGCATACTGAAACCGCGGCCGGATTTTGCAGGAATATTGGCGGGACTCGAAGTGCCGATGCTGACGGGCTCGTCGAGTTACAACCTGCTGATGTGGAATCCGGAATATGCAGCGCTGCGCCGCGACCCCGCGTTCCAGGACTTCCTGCGTCGCACACACGTCATCGACTATTGGCGCAGCAACGGCTGGCCGGCGCAATGCCATGCCGACGGCGAGCGCGCGATCTGCGAGTAGGCTTCGGCCGCGGGGCGTACCGGAAAAACGCTTTGCGCTCCTCCGCCCGCCGCCGCGGCCGCGCCGGGCAATCAGCGCGCCGCCAGCCGCATCGGCTCGACCGTCACGATCGAATCCGGCACGAAGCGCACTACCGCGACCGCGGGGTTCTTGCACAGGCGCGCGGCCTGATGCAGCAGTTTCTCGCGCATCGCGAACGCTTCGCCAACGTTGCCGATGCCGGTCACCGCGCCAACGGCGGCCATCAGCGGTGGGCGCTGATCGGCGCAGGAAATAGTCAGACTCACCTCATCTGTTGCCGCGGCGTGCAGCGAACCGGTGGCCAGCAGCAGAGCAAACAGGGGATGCGAAGCATTGCGTTCCATGATGACGCTCCCGATCGAAGTTCGGACGAGCCGGATTGCCCGCCCATACCCGATTCTTCAGCCTTTGCCGGCGGCGATTACAGCGGGTGAGCGCGGTGCCGAGTGCGTACGGCACGGCGCTTGCGGACCGAGCCTATCTGTCGCGCGTGAAAAACTTGCGTATCGCGGCGGCAATGGCGAGGAAGCCGACGATGACCGCCTTCTTGAAGGCGAGCAGGAGCACGAGCAATTTGGCGAACAGGCCGGCCTTCGCGGCGATCGCTCCGGCGACCAGCGCGCCGATGCCGTAGGCGGCGATCTTGTCGGTCGACGCGTTGAAGTCGGTGTAGCGCTGCCCCGCGTCGAATTCGGCCATGTCCAGCACCTGCGGCATGCGCTCCTTCACCATCCCCAGCTGGTGCATGCCGGCGACGGCGTTGAAACTCAGGTAGCCGCCGCGGCCGAGCACGCGAATGTCGTAGTTCAACGTGTGTTCGTGCGCGCCGCTGAAGTTGAGCTCCTTGGCCCAGTACAGTTTGTTGCTGGTCGCATCGTAGTGCGGCGGCGTTGCCCAGCCGATGAGTTCGATCGCCGGATAGCCCTGCTTCTGGCGTTCCGGATTGACGTCGCGTGCATTCTGCTGCATGTCCTTGAGCATCTTGTCGTAGTCGAGCGCGCCGGCTTCGGCGTCGGAAACATAACCGTCGCTCGAGTAGCTGATCACCACGACCCACGAATTCTTCGCATCGGTCAACGCCGCGCCGGCTGGAATCAGCATGCCGAGGACCTCGGCATCGGGCGGGTTGTGCCACAGGTCGTGCAGCACGCGCTGCGCGTCGTGCGCATCGAGGAAGCGGAACTCGGAGGTAAGGTTCAACGTCGCATGCGCTTCGTCGATCGCCACCGTTCCGCTGCGGAAATTCAGCGAATCGAGGAACTTCCGAACCTTTTCTTCCTTGGAGTCGGATTCCTGCGCGCCGGCGCTCAGGCACAGCAGCAATGCCAGGGCGGCGACGAGGCGACTGAGTGCTTGCATTGGACGCTCCCTGTCTTGCGCGAGTTCGACCGAACCTAAGCCGGGTCTATGGAACTTCAAACCTGCCGGCTGCGCATTGTCCCCGCGCTGCCGTCACGTGCGCAAGCCGACGCCGCGGTGCAGCAGGTTGAGGCAGATCGCGCCAAGTGCGATCACGAAGCCGAACATCACCAGATATGCCCAGGCCGGATCGATGTCGGACACGCCGAGCAAACCGTAGCGGAACGTGTTGACCATGTACAGGATCGGATTCGCGTAGGACAGTTCGCGCCACGGCTGCGGCAGCTGGTCGACGTTGTAGAACACGCCGCCGAGGTAGGTCAGCGGGGTCAGCACGAACGTCGGAATGATCGCGATGTCGTCGAACTTGCGCGCGTAGATCGCGTTGATGAAGCCGAGCAGGGCGAAGATCACGGCGGCGAGCAGGAACGTGCTCAGCGTGACGAGCGGGTGATACAAATGGATCTTGGTGAAGAACAGCGAGATGCCGAGCACGATCACGCCGACCATCAACCCGCGCATCACGGCGCCGGCGACATACCCGCCGAGGATCGTCCAGCCCGGCATCGGCGACACCAGCATCTCCTCGACGAAGCGCTGGAACTTCGCGCCGAAGAACGAGCTCGAGATGTTGCCGTAGGCATTCTGGATCACGCTCATCATGATCAGGCCGGGCGCGATGTACTCGATGTACGAGATCGGCGAGCCATCCTGCCCCTGCGCGATCGTGCCGATGCGGCGCCCGATCAGGCTGCCGAAGATGATGAAGTACAGCGTCATCGTGATCGCCGGCGGCAGCAGCGTCTGGCTCCAGATGCGCAGGATGCGTGTGACCTCGCGCCGCACCAGCGTGCTCAGCGCGATCATGGTCCCGGTCGCGTTCATGCCGCCACGCCTTTGGCGACGCCGCCGTCGGGATTGTTCTCGATCAGGCGCACGAACAGTTCCTCGAGGCGGTTCGCCTTGTTGCGCATCGAAGTCACCGTGATGCCGCGCGCGGAGAGCGCGGCGAACAGCGAGTTGAGATCGTGCGCGCGCGACATTTCCGCTTCGAGCGTATGATCGTCCAGGCGCGTGAGCTTGACGCCGTCGACGACGGGCAGATCGCTGCCGCCGTCGCCGAGGTCGAGCACGAACGTCTCGACGTCGAGTTTGCCGAGTAGGCGCTTCATCGACGTGTTCTCGATGATCTGGCCGTGATCGATGATCGCGATGTTCCGGCACAGCTGCTCGGCTTCCTCGAGATAGTGCGTCGTCAGGATCACGGTCGTGCCGGCGGCGTTGATGGCCTGGATGAACTTCCACATCGAGCGGCGGATCTCGATGTCGACGCCGGCGGTTGGCTCGTCGAGGATCAGCAGGCGCGGCTCGTTGACCATGGCGCGCGCGATCATCAGGCGCCGCTTCATGCCGCCCGACAGCGTGCGCGATGTCACGAACGCCTTGTCCCACAACGCCAGCTGCTTGAGGTATTTTTCGGCGCGCTGCATCGCGGTGCGGCGCTCGACGCCGTAGAAGCCGGCCTGGTTCACGCAGATGTCGAAAGGCCTTTCGAACAGGTTGAAGTTCAATTCCTGCGGCACGAGGCCGATCATCTGCATCGCAGCGCTGCGCTGCGTGTGGATCGGTATTCCGAACACGTTGACCTCGCCCGAGGTCGAATTGACCAGCGAGGAGACGACGCCGATCAATGTCGATTTGCCGGCGCCGTTGGGCCCCAGCAGGGCGTAGAAATCGCCGGGTTGCACGGTCAGGGAAACGCCCTTGAGCGCTTCGACACCGTTCGGATAGGTCTTGCGGAGGTTGCGGACTTCCAGCGCTGGAACGGTGCTCATGGGCTGCGTTGTGACGACAAGATGGTTAGTATAGCGGCGCTTCGCGCGGCAACGGGCAGTGTCGAGGGCGCGCAGCGATGCTTCTTCCCGCACGCGCACGCCGCCGCACCGATCCTTCGCTTGGGTGAGGCAATCGCCCGCCAATTCAAGGGGCGTGCACGGGAAAACCTTTCAAATCTCCTAGTGATGGCCGAACACTTCTCCCTTCGTCTCGTCGACAACCGCATGCTCGCACCCAGCGTGCGCCACATGGCCTTCGAGCGCGCCGACGGCACCCCGTTTGCGTTCGTTCCCGGCCAGTTCGTGCAGGTCCATTTCAGCTATGCCGACGGCAAGCCGACCAAGCGCAGCTATTCGGTCGCTACCATCGGTGCCGGCGACGGTTCGCCGGTGCAGCGTCTCGAGATTGCCGTGTCCTACGTCGAAGGCGGTGCCGCGACCGAATTGCTCGGCAACCTGCAGCAGGGCCAGACGATCGACGCGAGCGGCCCATACGGCCGCTTCTGCCTGATGGACCCGGACGCGAACCGGCGTTACCTGCTGGTGGCGACCGGCACCGGCGTCACGCCGTACCGCTCGATGCTGCCGCAATTGAAAGTGCTGATGGCGGCACGCAGCGTCCAAGTCGCGCTTGTCTACGGCGCGCGCAACGAAGGCGAATTGCTGTACGGCGACGAGTTCGAGACGTTCGCGCGCGAAAACCCGCAGTTCCAGTTCTACGCCTGCCTGAGCCGCGCGCCGCGCGCGGTGCCGCGGCCGCACGACCGCAACGGTCACGTGCAGGTTGCGCTCGACGAACTCGAGCCCGACCCGGCGCACGACATCGCTTACCTGTGCGGCAATCCGAACATGGTCGACCAGGCGTTCGCGCAGCTCAAGGAAGCGGGGTTGCCAATACCGCATATCAGGCGCGAAAAGTACATTTCTTCCCGTTGACGTAGCGGAAACGAATCCCCGCTTCCTTCTCCCGCGAGCGGGATCGCCAACTGCACGCCATGTCGATCGTATGTAAAGCACGCTTGACAGGGCCTTTGTCGCCAGCGTAGCATGCCTGTCAAGGTTGCTTGACATCGATCGGGGGTTGCATGCCGCGTTCCGCCTATTCGACGTATCGGCGCAATGTCGCGCTGCTGACGGCCGTCTACATCGCATTGCTGCTGGCGCTGTGGCCGCTGATCAAGAGCACTTCGGTGCTGGCGCTCAAGGCCGTGTTTGCCCTGCTGCCGGTAGTGCCGATGATCGGCGTGCTCTGGCTCATCGCGCGCCGCGTCATGGACAGCGACGAACTTCAGCAGCGCGTGCATCTCATCGCGCTGAGCGCGGCCACCGGCATCATCAGCGCGATCACTCTTGCGGCCGGATTCCTGTGCGCGACTCATGTCATCGATCTCGACGGCGATGCGCTGATCTGGGTCATGCCCGGCCTGGCGCTGGCCTACGGGGCGACGCGCTGGATCATCGGACGGCGCTACGGTGGATTGGGTTGCTCGTGACGACGGCTGCGGCATGAAGAACCGCCTGCGCGACTTGCGCGACAAGCATGCCTGGTCGCAGGGCGACCTGGCCGAGCAGCTGGATGTCTCGCGCCAGACCGTCAATGCGATCGAAACCGGCAAGTACGATCCGAGTCTGCCGCTGGCGTTCCGTATCGCGAAGTTGTTCCGTCAACCGATTGAATCGATTTTCGAACCCGGGAAGGATTGACCGTGACGAAACGAAACATTTTCCGCATCGTGCTCGTGGCCGCTGCGCTCGCATACTTCGGCTGGGGCCGGTTCCATTCGAAGACGGAGGCCGTGCCGCACAAGATCATGGCGCCGATTGCATCCAACGCGAAGGAATTCACGTTGGGCAGTCTTTCGTTCAAGGCGTGTGAACTGGCGCAGAAGCGCTCCGGGGCGACGACGGCGGCGTATTGCGCGCCGTTCCAGGTTGCCGAGAATCCGGACGACGCGACCAGCCGCAAGATCGACCTCAACCTTGCGCTGGTCATGGCCGAGGCAGAGGCTGCCGATGCCGACATCGTCGTGTTCCTCGCCGGCGGCCCGGGCCAGGCGGCCGTCGAGAACTGGCCGGCCGTTGCCCCCGCACTCGCGCCGCTGCGCAAGCATCATCACATCCTGCTGCTCGACCAGCGCGGCACCGGACACTCCAACGCGCTGACCTGTGCGCGCAAGGCCGAAGGAGACAAGGATGAAGAGGACAAGGCGGGCGACGAGCGCGCCGACTCGACGACGGCGCTCGAAGGCTTGCGCCGCAAGACGCGCGAGTGCCTGACCCAGGTGCAGCAGCATGCCGACCCGCGCCAGTACACGACCACCGTTGCGGTGCACGACCTCGAGGCGGTGCGCCAGGCGCTCGGTGCGCCGCAGTTCGACCTCGTCGGCGTTTCCTACGGCACGCGCATGGCACAGCAGTACCTGATGCGTCATCCCGACGGCGTGCGCAGCGTCGTCCTCGACAGCGTCGCGCCGAACGAGCTCGCGCTCGGCGAAGACTTCGCCGACAACCTGGAAAGCGCACTGAAGGCACAATTTTCCCTTTGCACCAGCACGCCTTCCTGCGCCAAGGTCTTCGCGGATCCCTACGCGAGCCTGATCAGGCTGCGCGATGCACTGCGCGCGAAGCCGCAGGGCTACGACTTCCGCGATCCGATCACGTTCGCGCCGACGCATCGCCGCCTCGACGACTACGCACTCGCCGGCCTCGTGCGCCTGTTCGCCTACACGCCGGAGACCGCCGCGCTGCTGCCGCTGTCGATCGCTGAAGGCCTGAAGGGCAACTACACGCCGCTCGCGGGCCAATCCGAACTGCTGACCGGCGACCTGTCCGAACTGCGCGACAACGGCATGCAGACCTCGGTGATCTGCGCCGAGGATGCCGATCTGCTGACGCCGCGCCCGCAGGACAAGGACACCGTGCTCGGCACGATGCTCATCGACGTGATCAGGGCGCAATGCGAAATCTGGCCGCGCGGCACGCGTCCGGCCGATTTCCACGCCGCGCTGAAATCCGACAAGCCGATCCTGATCCTCGAAGGCGAACTCGATCCGGTGACGCCGCCGAAATACGGCGAGCAGGTGCTCAAGGGCCTGACCAACGCACGCCTGCTGATCGCCAAGGGCCAGGGCCACAACGTGATCGGCCGCGGCTGCATTCCGAAGATCGTCGAGGACTTCGTCAATTACCTCGCGCCGAAGGATCTCGACGTCGCCTGCGCCGATGCGCTCGGGCCGACGCCGGCGTTCATCGATTTCAACGGTTCATCTCCGTAGCTTCGTCCTCCATAGGATCAGCCATGATTGAAGTACGCGATCTGCACAAGGCGTTCGGCAAGGTCATCGCTGTCGACGGCGTGACGTTCAGCGCGCGCGACGGTGAAATCACCGGCCTGCTCGGACCCAACGGCGCCGGCAAGACGACGACGTTGCGCTGTCTGTACACGTTGATGCAGCCCGATCGCGGCGAGGTGCTCGTCGACGGCATCAACGCCGCCGCCGACCCGGTCGCCGTGCGCCGCCGGCTCGGCGCGCTGCCGGACGCGCGCGGCCTGTACAAGCGCATGAGCGCGCGCGAAAACGTCGCCTACTTCGGCCGCCTGCACGGGCTCGACGACGCCACCATCCGCCAGCGCACCGACGCCGCGGTCGCTGCGCTCGAAATGAGCGAGTTCGTCGACCGCCGCACCGAAGGCTTCTCGCAGGGCCAGCGCGTCAAGACCGCGATCGCCCGCGCGCTGATCCACGCGCCGAACAACGTCATCCTCGACGAGCCGACCAACGGCCTCGACGTCATGGCGACGCGCGCGATGCGCGAATTCCTCAAGCGCCTGAAGCGCGAGGGCCGCTGCGTGCTGTTCTCGAGCCACATCATGCAGGAGGTCGCCGCGCTGTGCGACCGCATCGTCGTCATCGCCAAGGGCCGTGTCGTCGCCGACGAATCGCCGGATGCGTTGCGTGCCCAGACCGGCGAGGCGAACCTCGAAGACGCGTTCGTCAAACTGATCGGCACAGACGAAGGCCTCGCCGCCTGAGCCAGGTCAGGAGGAAAGCAAGAAGATTCACCACGAAGGCACGAAGAACACGAAGAAGGGCGTTAGATGAGTGAACACAGACTTATGACTTCGAGCAGCTCCACCTGCGTACGCGTCGACGTCGCCGAATCGCCAAACGCCGCAACCGGCGCGAGTCCGAAGTTTCTCAGCAAATGCTCTTCTTCGTGATCTTCGTGGCGCATCTTGATCTTTTTGATAGAGGCCTGAAATGAAATCGAGCCTGGTCGTTTTCCTCAAGGAAGTCCGCGAAAACCTGCGCGACCGCCGCACCGTGATCAACACGCTGGTCACCGGCCCGCTGTTCGCGCCGCTGATCTTCGTGCTGCTGATCAACACGCTGGTAACGCGCGAGATCGGCAAGGCGGAAAAACCGCTGCCGCTGCCTGTCATCGGCGCCGAGAACGCGCCGAACCTGATCGAGGCGCTCAAGCAGCAGCGCGTCGACATCAGGCCCGGACCCGTCGATGCCGAATTCGCCGTGCGCGAACAGGACGCCGACGTCGTGTTGCGCATTCCCAAGGAATTCGCCAGCGCCTGGAACAAGGGCGAGCCGGCTCAGGTCGAGGTCATCTACGACCAGTCGCAGCGCGACGCCAACAGCGCCGTGTCGCGCCTGCGCGGCATCCTCGAGCAGTACGACCGGCGCACCGGCGCGCTGCGCATGGTCGCGCGCGGGCTGTCGCCGTCAGTGACACGCACGGTCGTCGTCGCCGAGCGCGACCAGTCGACCGCGCAAAGCCGAGCCAGCAACCTGTTCGCAATGCTGCCGTATTTCTTCATCCTCGGCGGCTTCGTCGGCGGCATGGCGCTGGCGATCGACACGACCGCCGGCGAGCGCGAACGCCAGTCGCTCGAACCGCTGTTCGCCAATCCGGTGCCGCGCTGGCAGATCCTCGTCGGCAAACTCGGTGCGACCACCGCGTTCGCGATTACGACCGTGCTCCTCAGCATCATCGCGTTCGCCGTGGTCGGCCAGTTCCTGCCGACCGAGAAGATCGGCATGACGCTGGCCATCGGCGCACCGTTTGTCGCGCACACGATCTTCGTCATGTTGCCGCTGGTGCTGCTGCTGGCCACGCTGCAAACGCTCGTCGCCGCGTTCGCCAAGAGCTACCGCGAAGCGCAGACCTACCTGTCGCTGCTGATGTTCGTGCCGGTCATCCCGACGATGATGCTGTCGCTGATGCCGTTCAAGACACTGTTCTGGATGTACGCGGTGCCGCTGATGTCGCAGCAGATCGTCATCACGCGCCTGCTGCGCGGCGACGACGTGCCGACCTCGGCTTTCGCGGTGTGCTTCATCTGTACGGCCGCCGCCGCGCTGGTCGTGTACGCGCTGGCGCTGCGCGTTTATCACAGTGAGCGCCTCGCCATTTCTGCCTAGTCAGCGTCCTTCCCTCTCCCGGCGGGAGAGGGTGGCGCGCAGCGCCGGGTGAGGGTCGGGGATCGCAAGTCGCTTTCACTGGGTGAAGTGCAAAGCTTCCGCTCACCTAAGGTGAGCGGGTTACTTTCTCTGGCGTGGCCAAGAGAAAGTAACCAAAGAGAAGGCCACCCCGTCAGCGCGCCTTCCGGGCATCCGGCAACTGCTCCTGCGTTGCTCTACCTCCGGCATCCATGCCGTCGCCTGCCCTCCAGGTCCGCGAGGGCGCTACGGGGTTCGCTG
>Ga0157375_10001560_pt1 | contig 19726 bp, 14 predicted proteins | sample M35metaG_FD_115311 | JGI IMG/M metagenome (GOLD analysis project Ga0157375, IMG submission 115311) | Miscanthus rhizosphere microbial communities from Kellogg Biological Station, Michigan, USA - M3-5 metaG | ecosystem: Host-associated > Plants > Roots > Rhizosphere > Soil | place: USA: Michigan... | reverse complement strand
GGTGAAGTGATTGACATGAGCAAACACACCGGCGAACACCCCCGCATGGGCGCTACTGACGTTTGTCCGTTGATACCCATCAGTAACATCAGCATGGAGGAGACGGCGGAATACGCCAGGCGGTTGGCGGAACGCGTGGGGAATGAGTTGAACCTGCCCGTTTACTTGTATGAGTATGCTCAACCTGATAAAAAACGGAATAACCTATCAGTGATCAGGGCAGGTGAATACGAAGGGTTTTTTAAGAAGATAAAACAACCGGAGTGGAAGCCTGATTTCGGTCCTGCGGAGTTTGATGCTAAGCGTGGAGCAACGGTGATAGGTGCGCGCGATTTCCTGATCGCTTATAACGTCAACCTGAACACCACTTCGGTGAGGCGTGCCAATTCCATCGCGTTTGATGTAAGAGAAGCCGGTCGTGTGATGCGCGAAGGCGACCCCATCAGCGGTAAGATCATCACCGATGCAAAAGGCAAAGCACGCTCTATCCCCGGTTCGCTCAAATCGGTAAAGGCCATTGGCTGGTACATCGAGGAGTATGGTGTTGCGCAGATATCCATGAACCTCACCAATATCGAGGTAACGCCTGTTCACAAAGCATTTGATGAGGTTTGCACTAAAGCCAACGAGCGCGGTATACGGGTAACCGGCAGCGAACTGGTGGGGCTCATCCCCCTCAAATCCATGCTGGATGCCGGTAAATATTTCCTGGCCAAGCAGCAGCGATCCACCGGCGTGAGTGAAGAGGAACTCATCCGCATTGCTATCAAATCTATGGGACTGGATGAGCTGGCGCCCTTTAAACCCGAAGAGCGCATTATTGAATACTTGCTAAAAGACAAGGCCGACAGCAAGCTCATCGGCATGAGCCTGGCCGGATTTGCCGACGAAACGGCCAGCGAAAGTCCAGCACCGGGCGGTGGTTCCATATCCGCTTATGTGGGTGCTTTGGGTGCTTCACTGGCTGCTATGGTGGCCAATCTGTCGTCGCATAAAAAAGGTTGGGACGACCGCTGGAAGGAATTCAGCGGCTGGGCCGAACGCGGGCAGCATTACAAAAATGAGCTGGTGCGGTTGGTAGACCAGGATACCCTTGCCTTTAACCAGATCATGACGGCATTTGCCCTGCCCAAAGCCACCGACGAGGAAAAAGCCGCACGCACCGAAGCCATACAGCAGGCCACCAAACTGGCCATCGAAGTTCCGTTTAAAGTGATGAAAGCGGCATACCAGAGCATGGAAGTAATTAAAGCGATGGCCGAAACAGGCAACCCCAACTCGGTAACCGACGCCGGTGTGGCTGCCCTCTGCGCCCGCACCGCCGTATTAGGCGCCTTCATGAACGTCCGCGTAAACGCCTCCGGCTACCACGACAAAATCTTCCTGCAAGAGATCCTGAACGAAGGCGAAGCCCTCCAGCAAATGGCCATCGACCGGGAAAATGAGATCATGGAGATTGTGAATGGGAAGATAGGATGAGAGTCGATGGACGATGGTCGATAGTCCATGGCTTTGATTGCGATAGCTTACCATGGACTATGGACAATTGACTATGGACTAAATGGGTGTCACACTGAAGCACTCGAAGTGCGGCGCGTGGGGCCTAACTGCATATTGTCTGAACTATAAATAAGGGCGTTGCACGCTGATAGAAGCGGCCCAGGCTGTCCGTTCATACTACACAGGCATTAATCACCGGGCCGGTATCCACTACCATCCATTAGGTTTGTTCGTTTGTTTTCTGAGTAAGTAGTAAACGAACAATCCAAACAATTCTTCTTCCGCGTCATTGCTGTAACGTGGGCCATTCTTGTTCGTTTGTTTACCAGTCAGAAAACAAACGAACAAGCACCATTTGTTTATTTTTTTACAAATAATATTGTATTTTTAAAAAATATTCTTGCAAAATAAATTTTTATCTGTATATTTGTAATGTCTCCTCTCCGGTTTTTTTACCGGCCCGATTGTTCGCCTTTGTTCAAATCATACTGAATAAAAAAACAAACGAACACCCAAACAGATCATCAAGCAGGCTTCATTAGTGATAACAAAGTCAAAGTCCGTAACTATCTATTAGGGCTATTAGGGGATTGTTTTTTCGCTGCGCTGGCAGTTGATTGAGTTAAGTGGTTGATTAGGTTGATTTAGTTAACCCTGCAACCAACTTATTCAACTCAATCAACTTAATCCAACTCAATCAACCAATTCACAAATTCATTAATTCACTAAATAACATGACCCACCAACCTCAAGGCAGTTTTACCTTAACTGCACAACAGCTGCAAGCCGACGCAGCCTACTGGCAAAACAAAGCCAGTCAACCACGCGACAACTCTTTACGCGTAAGAACCTTTAACCAGATGATGGAGGAAGCAAAAGAACAACCTGTGCCACAAATGCTATTTGGCAAATTTTGGTTTGAGGGAGAACTCTGCATACTGTTTTCAGACAGTAACGCGGGTAAATCTATCCTTGCCACACAAATAGCCAACAGTATTTGCAACGGCTCAGGCATGGAACCTTTTGCGATGGAAATCAACCCGCAACCTGTTTTGTATTGCGACTTTGAGTTGACGCCAAAGCAGGTAGAAGCACGCTATACGCAGGATTGGAATGCCCATTATAGGTTTGCCGATAACCTTTACCGTGCCGAGCTAAACCCCGACATGGAACTACCCGAAGGTTTTGACTATGAAGAATACCTGCATTATGGCATCGAAACTGCTATTATTGATACAGGTGCCAAAGTAGTGATCATCGACAATATCACCTACATAGCAAGCGAAAACGAGCAGGCTAAATTTGCACTTCCTTTAATGAAGCAACTGAAAGCATTAAAAACTCAATACGGTTTAAGCATCCTGGCATTGGCTCATACACCTAAGCGTGACAAGTCGAAACCCATCACCAGCAACGATTTGCAGGGCAGCCGTATGCTGATGAACTTTTGCGACAGCTCATTTGCCATTGCCACCAGCAACGAGCATAAAGACAGGCGTTACCTTAAGCAAATGAAACAACGCAATACCCAGCAAGTGTATGGTGCCGATAATGTATGTGTTTTTGATATCGTAAAGCCACACAACTTTTTGCAATACAACTTTGTAGGCTACAGCGACGAAAAACAACACCTGAAAGACCCGAAAGAAAAAGAAACGCAAGAACTGATCGAAAAGGCCCTGGAATTAAAACAACAAGGCCTCACCCTGCGCCAGATAGCCGCCGAATTGGGCATCCACCACAATCGGGTCGACAGGCTTATCAAAACAGCAGAAAAAGCATAACCGCTCTGTTCGTTTGTTTGCGGAGCAGATGATGAACGAACAGTTGTATTTTATTTCATTGCGAGGAACGGCCTGACGCGGTGACGAAGCAATCGCAGGCTATACAGAGCGAACAACAAGGTGTAGAATTTGCACAGCCGCTCTGTACAGTTCGCGATTGCCACGCTATCGCTCGCGATGACATGGAGAGCTGTTTCATTCCCTCTCTGCTCAGCAAACAAACGAACAAAGCCCCCAATAGTAAGTCATCCTGAACTTGTTTCAGGAACCCACAGGACAAGTCGACTTCATGCGGGCTACCTTTATGATGGGGTGCCGAAATAAATTCGGCATGACGGCCTGGGTTTATAGCACCCACCAATGACTAATGACCAATAACCAATGACCAATGCGCTTTACCCTACAACCTTATTCCACACCATCATCCCGCTATCATTGCCCCAACTGTAATGACCGCGCCCGTACATTTGTACGATACATCGACACTGAAACCGGCGACCACCTGGCAGATCACGTTGGCCGCTGCGGACGAGAAAACAACTGTGGCTACCATTATAAGCCCTCGCAGTATTTTGAAGCACAGGGCGGGTGGTCGATAGACCATAGACCATGGTCGATGGCAGATACTGTTAAAAGAGTATTCAGGCCAAAAAGGCCAGAGTCGATAGTCAATAGACCATTGTCCATGGTAAACATCGGTAAAAAAATATTCAAGCCCAAAACCACTCATCGACTACCCCAAAAAAACCATGGTCCATCGACTATTGACCATGGACAAAAAGACTTCCTCTGCATCAACCCGGATATTGTCAACGCCAGCTTTAAGCAATACAAGCAAAACAACTTTGTGCAGTACCTTATCTGGAATTTCAGTTTCGATAAAGCCGATGAGCTGGTGGGCCGGTACCGTATAGGTACGGCAAAGCACTGGCCCGGAGCAACTGTTTTCTGGCAGATAGACGCCCTGGGGCAGGCACGCACCGGAAAGGTGATGCTCTACAACACCGAAACCGGCAAGCGCGTAAAGGAACCTTTTAGCCATATCACCTGGGCGCATTCTTTGCTAGTTGGCAGTGGGCAGTCTTCAGTTAGCAGTGACGATGCAAACTGCAAACTGGAAACTGCCAACTTTAAACTAAAACAGTGCCTCTTCGGCGAGCACTTACTAAAAGAGTTTCCCGGCAAGCAGGTGGCTATTGTAGAAAGCGAAAAGACGGCCATTATAGCCAGTGCTTACGACGACAGTTTTATCTGGCTCGCATGTGGCAGCATTAGCAACCTGAACGTCGGTATTTGTAAAGTGCTTGATGGCAGGCGGGTAACGCTGTACCCCGATTTGGGTGCTTATGATAAATGGACAGCCAAGGCCCTGCAACTGGAAGCCCCGATGCCTAAAAGCCGATTTATGGTATCGCGCATACTGGAGGACAAAGCCAGCGACGACGACCGCAAAGCCGGTCTGGATATCGGCGATTTTTTGGGAAGAACAAGCACTTCTCCACAACGTCATTACGAGGAGTGAGCGACGAAGCAATCCCAAACTATACAGCGCGAATAGGACGGTGCAGAATTTGCATAGCCGCTCTGCTAATCGGGGTTGGCTTTGTTCCTCGCAACGACGTAGAGAGAGTTGGCTCTTGTCCCAAACCGCACCTGCTTAACAAACAAACGAACAAACAACTTAAACCAAAAACCATGATGCACAAAAACCTGAAAAGCTTAATGCTTAATTTTTATAAATGCCACGAATGCCAGCTTGAAATCAGTCGCGAGCTGGAAGCACTGATTGACAATTCCATTGAATACAATAACGGCACCGATATGGAGCACCTGCAAAAAGTGTTGGATCATGAAACCGAAATAGAAATATGCCACCATAAGATCAGTCACATTGACGGCGAGATCGCGATGCTGGGTCGTGATATCGCCGAAGCGCTGGAACTTATAGGCGTGCCTGCCGAAAAGAAAATTCCGGTGGACTATGGTGGCCCGACAAAGCTCCATTTCTGGTACGACGAATACGCCGTTTATTACGAACTGGCGGTGTAGGGTGTTTGGGTTGTTCGGAAAGGGGTGGGGTGGGAAACGAACGAACAGGGTTTAGTCGGGCGGAGGGCACGAGAAGCATTTACGCAATGTCCTGCCCCTCATTATCGCGCCAGAATCCGGGTTAGCGAGTTGATGAAATTCTGGCCAGACTTTCCGTGCTGAATGTTAGGCACAAGAAGCATTTACACACACACCTGCTCCTCATTCTTGCGCCAGGTTCGGACTGCCGACCTGCAGACGTTTTCTGAACGCGTGTTTGCCTACTTTAACCAGGTGCCTAAGGATAGAAAGTGAGTTGTTTGAGTTTCCTGTCACGTCCGTCACGTTGCCCCTATGGTTGGGACAGGGCGTGATTCGTTTGAACAGATTTATTTAGAGTAGTATAAATAATCTATTTTTTATCAAATAGGTTTGTATTTCCCCGATTTGATTCCTCAATTATTGTACAACCTAAAATATTTGGTTTCCAATCGAAGAAATTTCTACTTGGCACCACATAGCCAACAGGCGCGATAAGCCCATCTTTTTCCCCAATGTAGATTCCTAGTACCTCCCACAAATTCATATTAAGAGAATTTTTTGCAATGACTGGGCTACCTGAATACCCTGGTCCGCCAAGATCACTTACTTCGTAAAACCTGTTGCCTTTGAAAATAGTCAACCGTAGTTCGTGATGAATTACTCGTCTAATATAACCCTCAATAAAAATTATATCGGGAAATAAATCAGCATTTTCTCTAATAAACAACAACTCTTCAGCCGTTTCTCTTGGATATCCCCAAGCAATATATGGTGTTGAGTGTAGATACCTTTTATTACTTATTGCTAAAAACGACTTTAAATTATGATTTTCAAGTCTTAAGATGCCCACATCTTCTGTTGGATGCTTTTCATGGTCAACTATTAAAAATGGATGCAATCCATTGCCATCGAGTAAATGGGTTGATAATACTTCGTTGTCCTTTCTTGTTTCAATTAGTTGATCGATTACGTGCGCTGCCGTAAGTGCGAAACCGTTGGCCCCAATTAAAAATCCTGTTCCTACTAGTTCCCTTGGAGGCGACAGCACTTCACTAGATTTGTCAAAAGGGGTGACCAATAACGGGATAACAATTTCTGTTAATTTATCTCCTTGAATATAATTTGCCATTAGTTTAGGTAATTAAGGTTATTGATAATAACATAGTCGAAACTAATGACGAAGATTTACAAAAAAAATAGTTTAATCACCGTATTTTATACCGTTAAAACACCCTAAAAAAAATTAAAACTTTTTTTACAAATAACTCGCGCTAACGCAAACCTCTGCCGTAAGCGCCCTCGCTTGTGGTTCAAAGATATCTACGATCAATTGACTTGCCTATCTAGAGATTGCTTCGTTCCTCGCAATGAGGTGATAGGTTGTTTTGTTAATTCTCTATTTTAGAACAAGTAAGGCGAACAGGTTAGAAACACACGCGGTAGGTGTGCGCCAGCATATGATTTTCTACAAGCAAATTGCTATACAAATGTGGATAAGCCCTTCTTAATAATTTTTCTCTTTCTCAGTCTATTTTCCTACGATACGCGCTAAAAACGCACTTTAATCATCTAAAAACTCCGCCAAAAAATATTCGTCAAGCGTTACCATCAGTAATTTTGTTGAGAAATTGAGCCAAATTTTTTTTGATACATAGATTTTAAGATATTAGTTTTGATGCATCAAAAAAGCCCCGGGATGGCAGTCCCGAGGCTCAAAAAACAAATACACCGGTCGGAATTTTACCGACGAATAAGGAGTTAGTTCTCCCTACTGTTTCATCTCTATCGGCATCGTAACATTAGTCCAGTAGCATGGCAACTAATGTATGCGTCAAATTTATCGTTCTCTATAATCGGATTCAATTTGGAGTTTTCCACACCGTGTTAAGTGGAAGCGTATTATCATTAATGCGCTGCTATAAATATTTGATTTATAGTTTATTGCAGCTGTGGAAAACTAAAAAATGAAAAAAAATCAAAGAATTTTCAGTTAATTTTGCTATGTTTTTTCTTAACTAACAATGAGACATTGCTAAGAACTTTGTTAGCACACGCGTCACGAAGGCTCAACAGCACTTCCTGTCCGCTTTCCCCCAGAACCTGGCGCGAGTATGACGGGTAGGGCTAAGCGTAAAGGCTACTCGTGCCTTTGAAGCAACGGTTGTTTCATCTCGTCCCAACCATCCCTACTTAAAAAACGAACGAACAGGGTTAGAGGTTAGCGATTAGAGATTAGTTGTTGTGCGTATAAAAACCAACGGGTTGAGGCACTCGATCTTCGCCATTTTGATATATTGCTATTATCCTCAACCAGTAAAATATTTATCGCTTTCACAATTTGTCAATTTCCTGCAGGGTAAAATAGAAGGTACTGCCCTCTCCCTCTTTTGATTTCAGCCATACTTTGCCACCCAGGTTTTCCACTATTTTTTTTACTATCGCCAGTCCCATCCCTGTGCCGCAATACTCATCCTTGTTGTGCAGACGCTGAAAAATGATGAATATTTTATCAAAAAACTCAGGGTCGATACCGATTCCGTTATCCTTTACTGAAAATTGAAAATGGGTTTTGGTTTTTTTGCAGTCTATGATGATCACCGGGGGCACACCGGCCCGGTGGTATTTTAAACTGTTACCTATCAGGTTTTTAAAAATCTGCTTTACAGAGGTTCCATACATGTAAAACGAAGGCAAATCGTTAAAAATAATGCTCGCGCCCAATTCTTCCATCTGCCGGCGGTAAAACCTCACTATTTCATTAACCAGGTCATTTGAATTTACTTTTACAGGCTCTTCGTCCGTCTGGCCCACCGTCGAAAATTCCAGCAGGTCGAGGATGATCTCCCTCATCCGCCTGGCGCCGTCGACCGCAAAATGAATATATTGTTTTCCCTTATCATCTATCACATCGCGGTATTTCTTCTCTAATTGGGTCAAAAAACTGGTCACCATGCGTAACGGCTCCTGCAAATCGTGCGATGCCACATAAGCGAACTGCTCCAGTTCTTCATTTGAAATTGCGAGGTCCTTAATATGATTTTGAAGACTTTCATTTGTTGCTCTTAACAATCTTTCCGCTATTATTTTCTCTGTAATATCGTGCGAATGACAAGCAGCGCCGATAACTTTATCCCCCTGCAATATAGGACAATAGGAAATTTCGGCCCATGAATCAATGGGAGCTTTATGATGTATGATTTGTGTAAAGGACTCACCTTTAAGGGCCCTCTCGTAAAAATACCCGTACCGTTCGTATTCATCACCTGTCAATGCCACATCAAGCATATTACTTCCCTGTACAAGTGTGATCCCCAATGCGTTTTTTATAATATCGTTAAACGGTTGATTTGATGTAACAAGGTTAAAATTCTTATCCACACTCCAAATCCAATCATTAGTATTGTTGATCAGGGCGTCCAGGTTGTTGCTCTCAAATTGCCGTTCGGCAGCCCTTTTTTTCTTTTCCTTATTTTGAAAACGGAGCTCTTTGATAAGCTCCGATGCGCGCTTTTCATTTTCTTCATTTTGATAGGCTATCTCTTTATTGGCAAGCTTTAATTTGGATACAAGTTTTTCTTTTTCTTCACTTTGGGAAACGATCTCCTCATTGGCTTCAATTAGCTCCGAAGCGCACTTTTCTTTTTCTTCATTTCGGTATGCGATTTCTTCTTTGGCTGCGATCAGCTCAGAAATGCATTTTTCTTTCGCCTCGTACTGATCGGCAAGTTCCTGGCTATCCATAATTAATCTTAGGGCTTTTATGCGATCATTAACATCTTTCACCTTCGTTATACGATGGCCGGGTTTTCGTCCATTATTGAATGAGGATGCCGGATAGTCGTTATTTTCATCCATGATACAAATTGATAAGTATATTTTACCTAAAGCAGCTTAATACCTAATAAATTCTCCAATGTCGTTAACCCGTGACAGGCCCGCTGCAAAACAACCGGCGGGTATTGTAATAATGAAGAACCTAAGGCAGAACAGTGAAGGATGAGTTTATTAGTTTTGTGGTTTTAGAAGTACCGTTAAACTTTCCTGCAGAATGACTTCTAAGGTAACTGATTAAAAAACAAATTCTTATGGTGTTTACACGGTAAAAAATAGGGTGTTTACACGGTATTGCGCCCCGGCGGAAAGAAATAATGAAACGTTGCTAAGCCCGCCTTTGGTTAAGTGGTTGATTGAGTTAACTTATTCAACCCAATCAACTTAATCCAACCTAATCAACCCAATCCAACTCAATCAACTATCTCAAACCATAACAGGTCTTTTACGCACCTTGCGGGTGATGAACCGCGCGAGGAAATACAGCAAAACGAGTACGATAACGGTAATGATTAAGGGATACCAGGAGGGCAGCCCGGTCATGGTGCCCTGCCATCCGATGAAATCCCATTGCCCGTTACGGAAAATCCAGGTCTCGGTATAAAATATCTGTGCCACTAAAATGGATTTGATGTAGAATTTGGCGCCCCCGGTTATAATGGAAAGGTTGCCGTATGTCCTGATCCGTTTATCGGACAGGGTGGTTGTGGCGCCCTTAAATTTGCCAAACAGCTTCATGGTTTCAGTTTTGTCCTGCATGGTGCCATCGGCATTGATGGTCATATAATCCGTCGCGAACATCTTTTCGGCGGCGGGCTTGTCACCATTTAAAACGACCCGGAACATTTCGGCTTCCTTGGCGATAAGAACATTTTTTAATGAATCGGAAGGACCGGATGCTTGAGCGAAAGCGGTTTGCAGAAACATGAGGCAGAAAAAGACAGGCATAAAAATACCTCTCGTGATAAAAAGGACTTGCTTGTACATGAGTTTATTGTGTTTTTGAGGGCGGTTAACGGGTCGGAAATAAAGATAGGTATAATTAATGGGGTATTGGAGGTTAGAGATTAGAGATTGGTGATTAGCGATTAGAGATTAGTGATTCACCACCACGTTCATTGCGAGGAACGAAGCAGCCTCCAAACTGTGCAAATCATGGAGCAGGGATTGGTTAAAGAACGTTCAGTTAAAAAAACGTGCTGCGTTGAATGTCCTATGTAGCGATTGCTTCGTTCCTCACAACGCGCGGAGAGTAAACTACCGTCTCACTGCACCCCTACTCAGAAAACGAACGAACAGAGGTTAGAGGTTAGAGGTTAGTGATTAGAGATTAGGTTTTGTGTTCAGCCCGGCGAGCTTGGTCACTGGATAATGGCGCGGCAGATACTGCTTTACCTTTGCGGGGACAGCGTCGCGAATTTTACCAGCGCGGAGAAAAGTCTTTCGGCCAATAAGAATGGCGCTGCGATATTGAAAATGGTTACCGAACGTCAGAATATGCTGCGCTATGCGTGGCTATCGGCAACGGGGCACAAGCGTCCGGGTATGCCGGTGGGTATAGCTTTGGATAGTGCGATGAGGAAATCGGGAGAGATGGGGGCGCGGGTGGATTCATTGGTGGCTGCGGGAAGGAGGTAGAGCCAAGAGTCAGGAGCCAAGAGCCAAGAGTCAGAAGCTTAGACTTTCGTATCTTGTTTCCTGATTCTTGGCTCCTGGTTCTTGACTCTAATAATGGAACCTCACAAACGCCTCCATAGCCTGATATTCAGCTAATCCCAAGCGGTCATAAGCTTGAGCAGTTTCCCGGTTACGGTCTTCGGCCCTTACCCAGAACTCCCTTGCATCATCACCCGGGAACACCGCCCTGTCTTTCTGCGACTGGTGTTTGAAAATGGCATTACGTTTTCTCAATACTTCCTGCGGGGATAGCGGCACGGCCATTTCTATTTCATAGGTATCAAACTCTTTCCAGGCGCCCCGGTACATCCATACCCAGCAGTCTTTTACCCAGTCTTCTGTTGCTCTCAGTTTTCTTAAGGCAGCAATAACAATGTTAAAACATACCAGGTGGGTACCATGCGGATCGGCAAAGTCGCCCGCTACAAATACCTGCTGCGGTTTTACTTTTTGTAACAGCTCCATCGTCAGCTCGATGTCTTTGTCCGTTACCGGGCTTTTTTGCGTTTTGCCGGTTTCGTAAAACGGCAAGGCCTGGAAATGGATATGGTCGTCATCGAGCCCGGCAAACCTTGCGCCCGAGATAGCTTCTGTTTTCCGGATAAAGCCCTTTACATTTCTGATCTCCTGGGTATCGATCTGGTTGGGCTGTTTTTGAGCAAGAAAAGCCCGCATATCTTCATACAGGTTTTTCAGGTGATTGTTATCATCACCGATGCTCTGGTTAAAGTCAATGGCAAATTCCACGTACCTGAGTACATCATCATCCCATACGGCTGTATTGCCCGAGGTTTGATAAGCGACATGTACATCATGTCCCTGATCGACGAGTCTGATGAAGGTACCCCCCATCGAGATCACATCATCATCCGGGTGAGGGGAGAAAATGATGGAACGTTTTTTGGCAGGTAATGCTCTTTCTGGTCTTTGACTGTCGTCTGCATTGGGTTTTCCTCCCGGCCAGCCGGTAATGGTATGCTGTATCTGGTTAAAGATGTCGATATTGATATTATAGACTGGTCCCTGTTCTACGGCAAGCTGGGCCATACCGTGATTGTTGTAATCTTCTTCGGTCAGCTTCAGGATAGGTTTATCAAGCGTATCTGATAGCCAGATCACCGCTTTCTTTTTTAACAGTTTATCCCATACACAATCTTTTACCAGCCATGGGGTATTAAAGCGGGTAAGGTCGGATGCGGCATCCACATCCAGCACAAATTCTACATGCTGGGAAAGTTGCAGGTAAGTAGCCGGTACATCACCTGATATTTCTCCTTCTACGGCTTTTTTAATGATCGGCGCTTTCTTACCGCTCCAGGCCATCAGGATGATTTCCCGGGCTTTGAAGATCGTACCGATACCCATCGTAATGGCTTTGGTAGGTACATTGGCCTTACCGCCAAAATCACGCGAAGCATCGTTTCGGGTCAGGTCATCCAGGGTAACCAGTCTTGTTCCTGAGTTGGGTGCGGAGCCCGGCTCGTTAAAGCCGATGTGACCCGTACGGCCGATACCGAGTATTTGTAAATCGATTCCCCCTAAAGCATTGATCTTTCTTTCGTACTCCAAACAAAAGGCAGGGATATCATCTTGCGGAAGGGTACCATCAGGGATATGCACGTTAGCTTTATCGATATCGATGTGAGAAAAAAGGTTCTCATACATGAAAGTGACATAGCTTTGAACCGCATTGGGCTTCATGGGATAGTATTCGTCCAGGTTGAAGGTGGTCACATTTTTAAAGCTCAGTCCTTCCTCGCGGTGCAGGCGTACCAGCTCGGCATATACGCCCAAAGGGGTTACGCCCGTTGCCAGGCCAAGCACTACCTGTTCGCCTTTTTCCTGCTTGCTGCGGATCAGGTCGGCTATCCGCCGGGCCACCGACAGGGAGGCTTCTTTCTGGTTTGCAAATACGCTCACCGGCAACTTCTCATACCGGGTCTCTTCCAATAAATTTAATCGCGCCATGTCAAAGGTTTTAATTGATTTGTGTGGGTGAAAGCAAATATATTAGATATGTTTGCTTATAGAAAGCTAATTTCATTTTAACTTTTAATACCCGGATGCCTGCCCTGAATCAAAGTCTGCAAAAGCTGTTTTCCATTGCCCAAAAGCCCGAAAAGCTGGGCATCGGGCTCATGTCCGGTACCTCATTGGATGGCCTGGATATCGCCCTGTGCCGTTTTAAAGGCAATGGTTTGAATACTCATTTCGAGCTGCTGCATTTTATCACCATCCCCTACAAACAGCATTTTAAAAACGAGGTGCACGAGGTGTTTTCGCGCAGACTGGTCGATCTGGAAAAGATCACTTTGCTGAATGCCTATATCGGTACTTTTCATGGTGAACTGGTATTAGAGGCATTGGCTAAATGGAGCATCAAACCCGCTGAGGTTGATTTTATCGCCAGTCACGGGCAAACTATTTATCATGCGCCCAAAAGTCTGCACAAACAAAAGGGATATCCTAATGCTACTTTACAAATAGGCGACGGCGACCACCTGGCGGTTAAAACAGGCATCCTTACCATCAGCGATTTCCGTCAAAAACACATTGCTGCAGGCGGCGAAGGTGCGCCACTGGCTTTGTATGGTGATGTACTTTTAGGCAGCAAAAAAGGTGAGGACCGCATACTGCTTAACATCGGCGGTATAGCCAACCTGACCTACCTGCCGGCTGATGGCGACGCGCATAAAGTTGTTTGTACCGACATCGGCCCCGGTAATACCCTGATAGATGCTGCTTGCCGCGAATATTTCAATCAACCTTATGATAAGGATTCATTTATCGCCCTGTTGGGATTAGTGAACGACGATCTGCTTGCTGCTTTGCTCGATCACTCTTTCTTTAATGAGAAAGCACCCAAAACCACTGGTCCCGAACTGTTCAACCTGAGCTACCTGGAAGATGCGCAGGAAGTATCGAACACCAAAGGCATCAATAAAAATGATGTGGTAGCTACACTGAGTGCCTTTACCGCTACCAGCATTGCCAATTTCATCACCAAACACATGCCTGCCGATAGCCGCATCTATATGAGCGGCGGCGGTGCCCATAATTACTTCGTGACCACTTACTTAAAACAGTTATTACCCCAAGCCACCTTAGGCAACACCTCCAGCCTCGGCATTGACCCGGATGCAAAGGAGGCAATTCTGTTTGCCCTGTTGGGAAACGAAGCTCTCTCTGGCGAGCCGATTCGCATTGGTAATAATCCGGCAGTGTTGATGGGGAAGTTTAGTTTTGGGGTGTAGGTGTGTGTTACTAAGTGTTACTAATCTCATCAATTGTTGAATTGATTAAGCAGTTGGAATGGTTATATTAGTTAGAGTAATTGCAAAATTTAACCAATACAACTAATAAAACTTTTTCAACCAGTACAACCTTTGCAGTTGATTTGACAAGGCAAGTAAGTAATCATAATTCATATGAACGTACAAGAACAAATCAAAGAGTATATTGCTAGCCAACCTGAATCAAAAGGTAGTGATATGCAACAATTACATATGCACATACTTCAAACATTACCAGGATGCAAATTATGGTTCGATGATGGCAAGAATAGTGAGGGTAAAATTGTTAGCAACCCCAATGTAGGATACGGATCTTACACCATAAAATATGCTGATGGAAAAACCAGGGAGTTTTTTCAAATTGGTTTGAGCGCCAACAAAACCGGGATCTCTGTCTATATCCTTGGTATCGACGATAAGGCCTACTTAGCCCAAACCTATGGAAAAGAAATAGGCAAGGCAAGCGTAACCGGGTATTGCATCAGGTTCAATCATCTAAAAGATATAAACATTAATATACTTGAAGCGGCAATACGACGTGGGGTTGAGCTTATAAGTGAAAATTAAAATTCAAACTGAGACACTGTTGTCAGTTGAGTGAGTTGGATTGAGTTGATTGAGTTTATTGGGAACTAATAACTTAATCAACCACTTAACTTAGTCAACGATTCAACTTAAGTAATGATGGCAAACAATTACTAATCCTCAACAAACCACTCCTTGATCTACATAGCGAGTTAACTATCGGAGGTTATAACTTAATCAACCCACTCACCGACCCAACCCCACCCCTTACCGACTTCTTCAACACCATCGCCAATAACTGATTGATGCGCCTTCACTATCGCTGTAGTTTTGGGTATGATTTAATAATTAAAGAAAATGAAAACGATCATAGAACACCCAGACAAACACCACAATAGCCGTACTATATTAGGTGCTATCATATTAGCCATTGGCTGTTTATTCCTGATCAACCAGTTTGATCTGCCATTTATTCCCGACTGGATTTTTAGCTGGCCCATCATCCTGATTGGCTTTGGTATCTACACCGGTTCACGCCACAATTTCCAAAACAAGTCATGGTTTATACTCATCCTGCTTGGTTTAGCTTTCCTGTTAGAAAATTCAGGCTTGTTCCTGAGCGAGGCGATTTGGCCTGCAACCCTTATCCTGCTCGGTCTGTTCGTGATATACAGAAACAGTTTCAGGCATAACACTACTACCATCGAAAACAACTAAGAACTCGTTCGTTCTAATCAACATAGATAAATATCCGTAATAGGGGGACTTTGATAGTCCCCTTTTTCTTTTTTACGCCAAAAGCATTAATTTGGGGGCATCAGCTTACGCCCATGAGAAAACTACTGCTTATCTCCTTCATCCTGCTATCGTTCAGCAAATTTTCCATCGCTCAAAATAAAATAGTTGTTTTTCAATCTGATTTTGGGTTGAAGGATGGCGCCGTGTCAGCCATGAAAGGCGTTGCTATGGGCGTTTCGACCGATCTGAAGCTATTCGACCTTACCCATGAAATACCTGCCTATAACATCTGGGAAGCGGCCTATCGCCTGGAACAAACCGTAAGGTACTGGCCCGCCGGAACAGTATTTGTATCTGTGGTTGATCCGGGTGTTGGAACGGCCCGCAAATCGGTCGTACTGAAAACCAAGTCAGGGCATTTTATAGTAACTCCTGACAATGGTACACTGACATTAATTGCCGAATCATTAGGTATTGATGAAATAAGGGAGATTGATGAAGCAGTAAATCGCCGTAAAGATTCGCAGAAATCATACACTTTTCATGGGCGTGATGTGTATGCCTATACAGGAGCTAGGCTGGCTTCCGGGGCTATCACCTTTGAACAGATAGGCCCGTTACTGCCTAAAAAGGTGGTAAGCATTCCCTACCAAAAGCCTGTACTAACCGGGAAGACACTTAAAGGGAACATAGCCATTCTGGACATTCAATACGGCAACGTATGGACTAACATTCCTGATTCGTTATTCAACTTTTTCCACCCAAAATTCGGCGACACCTTTCATACGGTCATCTCCCACAATGGCAAACCGGTTTACATTGTTGACGCACCTTACTGCCAAACCTTTGGCGCTGTTGCAAAAGGGAGGCCGCTGGTATATCTGAACAGTTTACTGCAATATTCGCTGGCATTAAATCAGGGTAATTTTGCTGCTGAACATCATATCGGCAGTGGCAGTGGGTGGAGTGTTGCAGTTACCCAAAAGCCAAAATGAAGTGCCTGACGCGTTTAACCAGAAACTTTTTCACCGACATTTTATATCAGCTCACCGAGATGTTAGCTAATATCGCCAATATTTGATAGGTTCGCTTGAAGTATTACCTTAGTTTTGGATGTGACTTTAATTTGCGACGAATAACATGGACAACGATATAAATTTTCAAAATAACAAGCCCCGAAACAATAAGGCACTCGCCGGTATCATTTTGCTGATAGTTGGTTTGGCCCTTTTGATTCATCAATTGGACCTTTTCTTTTTACCCGGGTGGCTGATAAGCTGGCCGATGGCGCTGATTGCGATAGGGTTTTATAATGGTGCAAAACATCAATTCAGAAACTCGGGCTGGCTGATAATGGTATTAATAGGTGTGATCTGGCTGTCTAACGAGGCTTTCCCTCATTACGATGCCGGGCGTATTACCTGGCCGCTGTGTATCATCATATTCGGATTGTGGATGATATTAAGACGGGGGAATAAATGGGATAAACACAAAGCTGACTGGGATAAATGGAAATGGACACAGGGCCAGGGACAAACTCCTCCTTCTACCGATCCGAATGCCCCTGAGAATGCCAGCGAGCCCAAAGTCGACTATAAATATAAAAACACTTATGGTGACGATTACCTTGATGCCGTTTCGGTATTCGGGGGTGTAAAAAAGACCATCCTGGCAAAAGATTTTAAAGGCGGCGAGATCGTCAATATTTTTGGCGGCGCTGAGCTTGACCTTACACAGGCCGACATCAACGGCAGGGTTGTTCTGGACATTACCCAAATATTCGGAGGAACCAAAATCGTCGTTCCGTCTAACTGGCAGGTAGTTTCCGACATTGCTGCTGTATTTGCCAGCGTAGATGATAAAAGGATACGGACAGCTGCTGCCTCTGGCAATGAGAAGATATTGGTACTTAAAGGCGTATCCATCTTTGCAGGGATCGACATCCGTAGTTATTAGAATAAACAACAATACCTATTAATAAACCTTAATAACCCGTTTTGGCAAGTTCACCGCTTACATTTTCCAAAGTTCGTGCTGCGTTTTTAGTGGGTGGCCTGGTATGGGCCGCATTGCTAACCTATTTGGTGCATGGCTTTGGCTTCGCCTGGTTTATTGCGCTGCTTGATGGTGTAATCAGTTCGGTATTGCTTGGCGCAGCCTGCTGGCTCATCAATAATAACCTTCGTTATTTTCAGCCTGGCAAGGGTAGCTATGTTAATATATTAATATGGTGTGCAGCCCTGGCTGCTGCCTGTGCTTTTGGCAGTCGCTGGATATTGCCTTATCTAACCAACAATACGGTTTACGCCAACTTTGTGATCCAATCGCTTACCATACGCTTATTTACCGATTTTTTGGCGATAGGCTGGATGGCCATGATCAGTATGATCTACTACTCTCAGTTGGATCAGAAAGAGAACGAAAAAAGGAAAGCCGAGGCGGAGAAACTTGCCCGTGATGCCGAGTTATATAATCTTCGCCAGCAGTTACAACCACACTTTTTATTCAATAGCTTAAACTCCATTAATGCGCTGATAGGCTTTAAACCCGATCAGGCCAGAATGATGATTCACCAGCTTTCAGACTTTTTGCGCGGGACTTTAAAGAAGGACGATCAGCAAAATGTAACCCTTACCGAAGAATTGGCGCACCTGCAATTGTATCTCGACATAGAAAAGGTTCGTTTCGGTCACCGTTTGATGACGGAGATAAGCTGTGATAGCAAATGCCAGGAATGCAATCTGCCATCAATGATATTGCAGCCCATTGTAGAAAATGCCATTAAATTTGGTTTGTACGATACCACCGAAAGCGTAACCGTAAGCATACGTGCCGAATGGGATGATAACTACCTGATCATCATGATCCAGAACCCCTACGACCCGACTACGGCGCGACCAAGGAAAGGCACCGGATTTGGCCTGAGCGGGGTGCAAAGGAGGCTCGATTTGTTGTATGCCCGCACCGACCTTGTTGAAACTCACGCAAATGATAATATCTTTACAACAATTATTAAAATCCCACAAGTATGAAGCGAGTATTACTAATTGATGATGAACCTTTGGCACGCATGGTTGTACTCGAATATTTGCAGGGTTTTAAAGATAGTATTGAAGTATTGGGAGAATGCAACGATGGTTTTGAAGGATTGAAAGCCATTCAGCAGCACCAACCCGATCTGATATTCCTCGACGTACAAATGCCTAAAATAAATGGCTTTGAAATGCTGGAACTGGTGGAGAATCCGCCTGCGGTAATATTCACTACTGCCTTTGATGAATATGCCATAAAAGCTTTTGAAACCCATGCGGTTGATTATCTGCTGAAACCTTTCAGTAAAGACCGCTTTAATAAAGCGGTTGAAAAGTTCCTCGCCCAAAAAGCTGCAGAGCAGCCTGCCAAACAAACCGAAAGCCTGCTCGAAGCTGCCGCACAATCACCTGCCCAGCATGAGCGTATTGTTGTGAAAACAGGCACCAAAGTAAAGATTATCCCGGTAGCGGATGTGGAGTACCTGGAGGCTGACGACGATTATGTAAGCGTGCATACCAAAGAGGGCTCGTTCCTCAAAAATAAAACCATGAGCTTTTTTGAGCAAACCCTCGACCCAGATCAGTTTGTACGTGTGCACCGCTCCTACATTATCAAAATACAGGACATCACCCGCATCGATCCATACGAAAAGGATGCCCATATCGCCATCCTCAAATCAGGCGCCAAGATACCGGTGAGCAAAACGGGATATGCGAAGCTGAAACAGGTTTTGGGGATTTAATGAGGTCAGAAATCGGATTTCAGAAGTCAGATTTATTTAGCACAAATAAACGGGGGTCATACCGAGCTCAGTCGAAATGCGATGCGGAAAGGCCTACCCACCATGCATCGAGAGCCTCAGCATGACACCCTTTTTACTGTTCGTTCTTTTTTTAAGCCGATAGCATTTGAGACAAGGCGAACACTCACCACTCACTACTGACCATTCACTACCCGACCAGCAACACCTTCCACGCCTCTTCAACCCTACCCTCATCCAACAGTTGCTTAGCTTTCAGGTGCAATTGCAACTCCCGTGTCTGACTATCGCCTATAGTAGCATCCAGTATTTCTTTTATTTCGGGCGATTGGCTGTAGCTATCAATATCGCCATCCGTTGGCAGCACCTCCACGTTACCCAGCTGACCAAGGTTATTCCCCGTCAAAACTTTTGAGTTTCGGATAGCATAGGGAATGCTGTCGACCCCAATGCCTATGGTGCGTACCGGTTTGGCTACTTTGAATAGGTTATCCTTACTAACACGGCAATACCAG
>Ga0157375_10001559_pt1 | contig 19743 bp, 17 predicted proteins | sample M35metaG_FD_115311 | JGI IMG/M metagenome (GOLD analysis project Ga0157375, IMG submission 115311) | Miscanthus rhizosphere microbial communities from Kellogg Biological Station, Michigan, USA - M3-5 metaG | ecosystem: Host-associated > Plants > Roots > Rhizosphere > Soil | place: USA: Michigan... | reverse complement strand
GTCGTCACCATGCAGCAATTGCTCGAGGCCGGGGCGCATTTCGGCCACCAGACCCACCGTTGGAACCCCAAGATGAAGCCGTACATCTTCGGCGATCGCAATGGGGTGCACATCATCGACCTGTCGCAGACCGTGCCGCTGTTCGCGCGCGCGCTCGACTTTGTCGAGCAGACCGTTTCGCGCGGCGGAAAGGTGCTGTTCGTCGGCACCAAGCGCCAGGCGCAGGATGCGATCGCTGAATCCGCTCAGGCCTCAGGCCAGCACTTCGTCAATCATCGCTGGCTCGGCGGCATGCTGACCAACTGGAAGACGATCTCCAACTCGATCAAGCGCTTGAAGAGCCTTGAGGAGCAGCTCTCGGGCGACACCGCGGGCCTCACCAAGAAGGAAGTTCTCCAGCTCACTCGCGAGCGGGACAAGCTCGAGAAGAGCCTGGGCGGCATCCGCGACATGGGCGGTCTTCCGGACATCATGTTCGTGGTCGACACCAACAAGGAAGAGCTTGCGATCAAGGAAGCCAATACGCTCGGCATTCCGGTCGTCGCGATCCTCGATTCGAACAGCGATCCTAGCGGGATCGCATTCCCGGTTCCCGGCAATGACGACGCCAGCCGTGCCGTCAGGCTCTACACCGATGCCATTGCTCAAGCCGTGAGGCAGGGCCGCACCGGCAACGCCGCCGCCCGCGGCCAGGACATCGGCGAGATGGCCGAGCCGCCGGTCGAGCCGGCGCTGGAAGCTTAATCGGACGAACTCCACATCCGTTCGTCCCGAGCGGAGTCGAGGGACGTTAGATGCGCTTCTCGACTGCGCTCGAAGCGAACGGGTTTTTGAAGGACAAACAAATGGCTGAGATCACGGCCGCGACTGTGAAGGAACTGCGCGAGCGCACCGGCGCCGGCATGATGGACTGCAAGAAGGCGCTCGCCGAAACGAGCGGCGAGATGGAAGCGGCTATCGACTGGCTGCGTGCCAAGGGGCTTGCCGCCGCTGCGAAAAAGGCGGGCCGTACGGCCGCCGAAGGCCTTGTCGGCGTCGCCGTCGAGGGCAATCGGGGCGCTGTCGTGGAGGTCAATTCCGAAACGGACTTCGTCGCCAAGAACGAGCTGTTCCAGGACTTCGTGAAGAACGTCGCGAAGCTGGCGCTTCAGCACGGAACGGACGTCGAAAAGCTCGGCGCTGCCGACTATCCGGAAGGCGGAACCGTCCAGGAGAAGCTGACCGACAACATCGCCAAGATCGGCGAAAACCAGTCGCTCCGTCGCGCAGCGGTGCTGGAAGTGACCCAAGGCGCGGTCGTGTCTTATGTTCACAACCAGGTCTCTCCGGGCCTGGGCAAGATCGGCGTACTGGTCGCGCTCGAGAGCGCTGCCCCGGCGGAAACGCTGGCGGCCCTTGGCAAGCAGATCGCGATGCACGTCGCAGCTGCTCACCCGCTGGCGCTGTCCGCCGAAGACCTCCCGGCAGAGCTGGTAGAGCGCGAGCGCTCGATTGCGATGGAAAAGGCGAAGGAAAGCGGAAAGCCGCAGAACATCATTGAAAAGATGGTGGAAGGCGGCCTCGGCAAGTTCCGCAAGGACAATGCGTTGCTGTCGCAGCTGTTCGTGATGGACAACAAGACCCCGGTCGCCGACGTCGTCGCAGCAGCTGCCAAGGATGCTGGGGCGCCCATCCAGCTGGTGAACTTCGCTCGCTTCCAGCTCGGCGAGGGCATCGAGAAGAAGCAGGACGATTTTGCGGCCGAAGTCGCTGCTGCTGCCGGCGTCAAGAAGGACGAACCAGTCGCTTAAGTACAAGAAGAACTGCTGCTAGGCAGTTGGCAACGGGGCGGCTCGGCCATAAAGGCAGGGCCGCCTTTGTTGCATCCAGGGGAAAATCGAACCGCATGACCCGACCGCGCTTCAACCGGATCTTGCTCAAGCTGTCGGGCGAAGCGCTGATGGGGCAGGGTCAGTTCGGCATCGATCCCGAAGCCGTCGCAGGCCTGGCCGGCGAGATCGCAGCAGCCAAATCGCAGGGGCATGAGCTCTGCCTCGTTGTCGGCGGCGGCAATATCTTCCGCGGAATGGCGGCTGCAGCCAAGGGCTTCGACCGGGCGACCGCCGACTACATGGGCATGCTGGCGACCGTGATGAACGCGCTAGCGCTTCAGAACGCGTTGGAGAAGCTCGGGGTTGATACCCGCGTCCAATCCGCCATTCCGATGTCGAGCGTGTCCGAGCCGTACATCCGCCGCCGCGCCCTCCGTCACCTCGAAAAAGGCCGGATCGTGCTTTTCGCGGCAGGAACCGGCAATCCGTTCTTCACGACCGACACCGCTGCCGCGCTGCGTGCCGCCGAGATGAGCTGCGATGCTTTGTTCAAGGGAACCAGCGTCGACGGAATTTATACCGCGGACCCGAAGAAGGTGGCCGAAGCGAAGCGCTATGACACCGTGACTTTCGGCAAGGTCCTGATTGACGACCTCAAGGTCATGGATGCCGCAGCCGTCGCCTTGTGCCGCGACAACAATATTCCAATCGTCGTCTTCAACATCCGCCAGTCCGGCAATCTTGCCGAAGTGCTGGCAGGACGCGGAATTGCGACGGTTGTCCAGAACGGAGAGTAGGAAATGACGACGACGATCAGCACGGACGACCTCAAGCGCCGAATGCATGGCGCGGTGGAGGCCTTCAGGCACGACCTTGGCGGCCTCAGGACCGGACGCGCTTCGACCGCCCTGGTCGATCCGATCCACGTCGAAGTGTACGGAAGCAACATGCCCCTCAATCAGGTGGCGACCGTGTCCACGCCCGAGCCGCGGATTCTCTCGGTCCAGGTATGGGACCGTTCCAATGTCCAGCCCGTCGAAAAGGCCATCCGCAATGCCGGACTCGGCATCAATCCGATCGTCGACGGACAAATCATCCGGCTGCCTATTCCCGAGCTGACCGAGGAGCGCCGCAAGGAACTCGCCAAGCTCGTTGGCCAATATGCGGAAAAGGCCCGCATCGCTGTCCGCAACGTCCGCCGCGACGGGATGGATCACCTCAAGAACGATGAGAAGAAGCACGAGATCAGCGAGGATGAGCGCAAGCGTCTCGAGCACGAAGTGCAGAAGCTGACGGACGATACGATCAAGGAGATCGACGAGGCTGCAGCCAACAAAGAAAAGGAAATCCTCGGCAAGTGACTTCAGCTCCGGCCCCCGAGAAGGGCGCGGCCGGGCTCGTCGGGGGCAGCAGGGCCCCGCGCCACGTCGCGATCATCATGGACGGCAACGGCCGCTGGGCGAAACAGCGCGGCCTTCCCCGAGCCGCCGGCCATCGCGCCGGCGCCGAAGCCGTTCGCCGGGCGCTTCAGGCGGCGGCCGATCATGGTGTCGAGGTTCTGACGATCTACGCCTTCTCGTCCGAGAACTGGCGCCGCAGCGAAGAGGAAATCTCCGACCTGACGGCGTTGATGCGCTTCTACCTGGAGCGCGAGCTGAAGACGCTTGAGAAGGAACGGGTGCGCTTGAAGCTGATCGGCGACTATTCGGCGTTCGGAAGCGAACTGGTCGAACGCTTGGAAAAGGCGGTTGAGCGAACCGCGAACAATAGTCGGCTTACCCTCGTTATTGCGCTCAACTACGGCTCCCGCTCGGAAATCGCCGGTGCCGCCCGAAGGCTCGCGGTCAGGGCCGTGGCTGGCGAGATCGATCCGTCTTCAATCGATGAAGCGGCGGTTTCTGCGGAATTGCAGACCGCGCAGCTGCCGGACCTCGACCTGCTCATCAGGACCTCGGGTGAGGTACGACTCTCCAACTTCCTGCTCTGGCAGGCTGCTTATGCCGAGCTGCTGTTCGTTGACACCTTGTGGCCTGACTTCGGCGAGAAGGAATTCGCAGACGCACTGAGCATCTTCGCTGCGCGCGATCGCCGTTTCGGTGGGCGATGAACGAGCTCCTGGTCCGAACCGTCACGGGAATCGTGATGATCGCAGTAGCGCTGCTCGCCGCGATCGAGGGTGGAAACCTGTTCGCGTTCCTGGTCGCCGCCATCGCCACCCTGATGTTCTACGAATGGACGAGGATCGTCCGGGGATGGGGCGCGGCCTGGTACATAAGCGGCTTCATCTATGCGCTCCTGCCGGCCCTCGCGCTGCTCTGGATCCGCGAACGTGACGAACACGGGCTCTATTTGTTGGTCTGGACATTCATCGTGACCTGGTCGACCGACATCGGGGCCTATTTCGCTGGACGGAGCTTCGGGAAACGCAAACTTGCTCCGACGATCAGCCCGAACAAGACGGTCGAAGGGCTTTTTGGCGGGATCGCAGCAGCTACCCTTCTCGGAGGCGCCTGGACCCTCGCAATGGGTTTGGGACCTGCGCTTCTGGCACTCGCTCCCGTGCTAGCGATCGCCGCCCAGGCGGGAGATTTGTTCGAAAGCGGCATGAAGCGCCGGGCAGGGATCAAGGATTCGGGTGCCTGGCTTCCGGGGCACGGCGGAGCACTCGACCGCCTGGACGGGCTCGTGCCGGTGGCTGTGCTGACCGCCGCCGCGCAGCTATTAGGGCTGACGTGACCCGCAAGATCGCGATCCTCGGAGCGACCGGCTCGGTCGGCAAGTCGACGCTCGACTTGGTCGAGCGCAATCCTGACCGTTTCGAAGTGGCCGCCGTCACGGCTGCGACCAATGTCGAAGCGCTCGCCGACATCGCTCGCCGAACAAATGCTCGTCTCGCCGTGATCGCAGACGAGGATCGTCTTGCCGACCTCCAAGCATTGCTGGCTGGGACGGCCTGCCGGGCTGCCGCCGGTGGTGACAGCCTTGTCGAAGCGGCGACCGCAGAAGCGGAGCTGGTGATCGCGGCGATCGTGGGCTGTGCGGGCCTTCGCCCCGTCATGGCGGCGGTTGAGGCGGGCCGCACTGTGGCGCTCGCAAACAAGGAAGCATTGGTAACCGCTGGCGCCTTGATGACAGATGCTGCGACCGCAAGCGGCGCCAAGCTCCTTCCAATAGACAGCGAGCATAATGCTATTTTTCAGTGCCTTGCGGGCAGTCGCGCAGAAGATGTCTCAAAAATTATCCTGACTGCAAGCGGCGGCCCGTTTCGAACCGCGTCCGCTGAGACGATCCGCACGGCGACACCCGCCCAGGCGGTGGCTCACCCGAACTGGTCCATGGGCGCAAAGATCTCGGTCGATTCGGCCACCTTGATGAACAAGGGACTGGAGCTGATCGAAGCCCATTATCTGTTTGGACTGCCGTCGGCGCAGCTGGATGTGGTGATCCATCCCCAGTCGGTGATCCATTCCATGGTCGAGTTTGTTGACGGCTCGGTCCTCGCCCAGCTCGGCTCGCCGGACATGCGGATACCGATCGCATCTGCTCTGGCCTGGCCGGAGAGAATGCCCACGCCGGCCCAGCGTCTGGACCTGACGGCCATTGCGAGGCTCGATTTTGATTCGCCCGATCTCGACCGGTTTCCTGCGCTGAAGATTGCCCGCCTTGCCCTTGAGGCGGGCGGTTCATCGCCGGTTGTGCTCAACGCGGCGAATGAAGTTGCCGTGGCAAGCTTCCTGTCAGGTGAAATCGCTTTCCCCGAGATCGTTCGAGTCGTCGAAGAGGCAATTGGTGACGCGGAATTCGACGCACCGCGCTCAATTGGGGATGTATTGGAAATCGACCGGGTGACGCGTGAGCGGGCCCAGGCCATGATGAAGGCGAGCTGTTTGTAAATATGCTTCCCCAACCTCCTGTCTGGCTGATCCTGGTTGCTTTCGTTTGCGCCTTGGGACCGCTCGTCTTCTTCCACGAGCTCGGCCATTACCTCGTAGCTCGCCTGTTCCGGATTCCCGCGGAAACCTTCTCCATCGGCTTCGGGCGGGAAATACTGGGATGGACCGATCGCCAAGGTACTCGGTGGAAGGTCGCATGGTTGCCGCTCGGCGGTTATGTGAAGTTCGTCGGCGACATGGGTCCGGCGAGCACTCCAGCAGACGTCGAACGCATTCCCGAACATCTGCGTGATCGCGCCTTCCAGCTGCGCCCGGTTTGGCAACGTTTCCTGGTGGTGCTCGCGGGTCCGGTGGCGAACTTCCTGCTCGCGATCATCATCTTTGCGGCATTCTTCTCGCTGGTCGGAACACCGCTCGGCAACGTCGTGGGCGCGGTAAAGCCCAAATCCGGAGCCGCCATGGCCGGGATCCGGCCGGGCGACCATATCGAGTCTATCGCGGGCCGGAACACGCCGACCTTCAACGACATCATGAACGTCGTGGCCGTGCGTCCCAACGAGACTGTGATGATCCAGATCGATCGCGGCGGCATCAGGCAGGACGTCATCGCCAGGCTTGGATCATCCCTTGTCGACAATGGTACCGGCAGGAAGATGCAGACCGGCGTCCTCGGGATCAGCGCAACGACTCAGGTCGGGGATCCGGTGCCCGTCACGAAGGCAATCCCACTGGCAGTCGATCAGACGGCTCGACTGACACGGTCGATTTGCGATGGCCTTATCCAGCTTATCCGAGGGCAGGTATCGGTGAAGCAGCTGGGAGGGCCGATTACCATTGCCAGGGTGGCCGGGCAGGGTGCCGAGCTCGGCTTTTTCCCCTTCATCGGACTGCTTGCCCTGCTCTCAATTAATCTCGGATTCATCAACCTCTTGCCAGTCCCGATGATGGATGGAGGGCATTTGTTTTTCTATGCAATCGAGGCCGTCCGGCGCCGTCCGCTCAGTGCCCAGGCGCTGGAATGGGCCTTTCGCGGCGGATTCGCGCTTCTCATGGCACTATTGGTCTTCGTAACCATCAACGATTTGGGCTCACTCGGCCTGTGGGACCGCCTTCAACGCTTGATTGGCTAGGAGGGTTGGGGCAGGGCAGTAACCGGGGCTTGGCGGCAAAGCGGCCGCTGCACCTTTTGCACACAAGGCGGGGACGCGTGATTTCAAGGTCGAAGAGTTTTAGCCGGCGCGCCGGCGCAGTCCTTCTGGTGGGTACCGTGCTCAGCGGTGTCGCGATGCCATTGTCCGCGCAGACGGCTCAGCCGGCTCAACCGCCGGCTCCCCCGCCCGCACCGGCGCAAGCGGTCCCGGCGCCTGCTCCCGTCGAGCGGATCATTCGGTCGATCGCCGTCAAGGGAAACCAGCGTCTCGAGCCTGAAACGATCCGCGCCTACGCCAACCTCTCCCCGGGGCAGACCTACACGGCAGGAACGCTCGATCAGGCGCTGAAGGACCTCTACGCGACCCAGCTTTTTGCCGACGTCACGATCAACGGCGGCGACACCGGCGACCTGGTCATCAACGTTCGCGAGAACCCGGTGATCAACCGCATCATCCTTGAGGGCAACAAGCGGCTCAAGGACGACAAGATCACTCCGGAGATCAAACTTGCTCCGCGCCAGATATTCACTCGTGCCGCAGTCCGGTCCGACGTCGACCGAATCCTGGAGCTTTACCGGCGGCAGGGACGCTTTGCTGCGCGAGTCGAGCCGAAGATCGTCCAGCTCGACCAGAACCGCGTCGACGTGGTGTTCGAGATCTACGAGGGCGACCTCGCGAAGGTCCGGGCGATCAATATCCTCGGCAATTCAAATTTCTCCGACGAGCGCCTGCGCAAGGAAATGTACACGCGTCAGACGGGCGGCCTGCTGGGCTTCCTGAAGTCGAACGACACCTATGATCCGGACCGTCTCGCCGCCGACCAGCAGAAGCTTCGCGCCTACTATTTGACGCAGGGCTATGCCGATTTCCGCGTCGTACAAGCGCTGGCCGAGTTGACGCCGGATCGGCGCGACTTCGTCATCACCTACGTGGTGGAGGAAGGGCCGCGCTATCACCTCGGGACAGTCGAGGCCGACAGCGCGCTTCGCGATTTCCCGAACGCCCAGGTCCTGCAGATCGCCAAGCTGCATCCGGGCACCTGGTTCAACGCGAAGCAGGTTGAGGATGCAATGACCACCCTCAACGAGGCGGCCGGAAACCTCGGATACGCCTTCGCGGACATCAATCCCGCCTACAATCGCGACGCCGAAAAGCGGGTCATGAACCTGACCATCAAGGTCGCGCCGACTCCGCGCGTCTATGTCGAGCGCATCGATGTCACGGGCAATACGTCGACTCGCGACAAGGTGATTCGGCGCGAATTCCGGATCAACGAAGGCGATGCGTTCAATGCGCTTAAGGTGAAGCGCAGCCAGGACCGCATCCAGAGCCTCGGGTTCTTCCAGGACAAGCTGGAGGTCAAGCAGACCGAAGGTTCGGCGCCCGACCGCGTCGTGCTTGGTGTCAATGTGGAAGAGAAGCCGACGGGCCAGCTATCGCTGTCGGGCGGCTATTCGAGCCTTGAGCGGTTCGTTGTGCAGCTCGCGGTCAGCCAGAACAATTTCATGGGCAAGGGCCAGTCACTCGACGCTTCGGTGAACTGGTCGCAATATTCACGCTCGGTAGAAGCCGGGTTCGTCGATCCGTATTTCCTCGACAAGTCGATCCTGTTCGGCGGCAACATCTATCACCGTGATTACCGCAGCTTCAATTTCGTCGGCAACAACCGGAACACGACCTATTCGCAGATCAGCAACGGCGGAGTCCTGCGGATGGGCTTCCCGATCACGGAATATTGGAGCTTCGGCGGCCGCTACAATCTGGTGCAGGACAATATCACGCTCGACGAAAACCAGTTCTTCACCGATCCCGATGGGGCCGGGCCGCTTCCGCCCGTCTGCGACCCGATCAAGGCCGGACGTTATCTCTGCGACGAACTGGGCAAGCGGCTGACGTCGCTGATCGGTATTTCGACGATCTACGACGACACGGACGGCCTTCATCCGACACGGGGTCGCAGGCTGACCTTGTCAGAGGATTTCGCCGGCCTCGGCGGCGACGTGAAGTATATCCGTTCGCGCGTTGACGCGACCCAGTACATGAACATCGGCAGCGGCTGGATCTTCTCTGTGCACGGCGAGGGGGGCTACATCGCCCCGCTGCAGAAGGCCCCGGAGCCCGATGCCGACGCTGTTCGACTGACCGACCGTTTCTTCGATCCTGGCCTCAGGGGCTTCGATATCCGCGGCATCGGTCCTCGCGTCGTCAGAGTTCCGTACAATACGGACGGGACGCTTCAGGAACTCGACATCAACAAGAACGTGACCGACGCGCTCGGCGGACGCGCTTATTACATGGGCCGCCTGGAGCTCGAATTCCCGGTAAGCTCCGGCCTCAAGAGCCTCGGGCTGAGGCCTTCGGCGTTCGTCGATGTGGGGTCGCTCTGGCATGTCAAGCAGCCCTCGCTGCTGGACATTGTCAACATCTGCACCCCGCTCGACTCGTCGACGGGCCTTACGCAGAAATTCCAGGGGCCGGGCGATCCTGCCTGCGATACGGCGATCTACAGCGTTTCGCCGGGCTTCAAGGAATTCTTCCTCGGCAATTCCGCCAAGCCGCGCCTGTCGGTCGGCATCGGCGTCAACTGGGTTTCGCCATTCGGGCCGCTGCGGCTCGATATTGCGAAGGCGATCCTCCACCAAAAGGGGGACGATACAAAATTGTTCAGCTTCAACGTAGGAACTCAATTCTAATGAAAAAACTTCTTCTATCCGCTTCGCTTGCCGTGTCGGCGATCCTGCCCTCGGCGGCTCAAGCCCAGGCAATTCCGGGCGCAATCATCGCAGTCGTCGACCTCGACAAGGTCACCAGCCAGTGCAACGCGTGCAAGACTGCCGCGACGGCTTTGCGCAGCCAGGCCACCGGCTTCGAGAACCGCCGTCAGGCGCTAGCCGCTCCGCTGCAGACGGAAGGCAAGTCGATCCAGGCGGCCGTCGATGCGCTTCAGGGCAAGGAGCCCGACGCCACGCTCCAGCAGCGCGTGCGCGCATTCCAGGCCAAGCAAGCGCAGGCCGAGCAGGAGCTCGCCGGCCAGCAGCAGCAGATCCAGCGCAACAACCAGTACATCCAGAAGCAGATCGCGGATAAGCTGGGCCCGATCTACACTCAGGTGATGCAGAAGCGCGGTGCGAACATGTTGGTCGAAATCGGCCAGACGCTTGCCAGCGGTGCCAACCTCGACGTCACGAACGATGTCGTCACGGCGCTGAATGCAGCTCTTCCGTCGATCCAGACCACGGCTCCGGCCGCGGCTCAGCAGCGCCCGACGAACCAGCCGCAGGGCCGCTAAGACTCAATGAACGATCAGCCGGCCAGCGCTGCCATCGGTCCGCTCGATATCAAGCGGGTCATGGCGGCGCTGCCGCACCGCTATCCGATGCTGCTGGTCGACCGGGTAGAAAGTCTCGATCCGGAGAAGGGCATCGTCGCGATCAAGGCGGTGAGCATGAACGAGGAGTTCTTCCAGGGACATTTCCCGGGAAGGCCGATCATGCCCGGCGTGCTCCAGGTCGAGGCGCTGGCCCAGGCCGCCGGCGTTCTTGCCGTCGAAAGCTTGGGCCTCGCTGGTTCGGGCAAGCTGGTCTACTTCATGTCAATCGACGGCGTGAAGTTCCGAAAGCCGGTAGAGCCGGGCGTGTTGCTTCGGCTTGAAGTCGAATTCCTCCAGAAGAGGTCCCGCGTCTGCAAGTTCGCGGGGAGGGCGCTCCTCGACGGTGAAATCGCGACCGAGTGCGAATTCACCGCGATGATCGCGGATCCCCCCGCGGACTGACGCTTAGCGGCTGAGCCGCACACCTCCGTAGATCGCCCGCTCCTCGGTCCGATAGCCGAAGACGTCCTGATAATGCTGATTGAGAGCGTTGCTCATGCGAGCATAGAGCTCAACACCTGGACGGATTGAAAAACCGACCCGCGCATCGGCGAGCCAATAGGAACCAAGCGCAACCCGATCGAATGGGAAGGTGTCGCGCTGGTCGAAATGCTCGCCGACATAAGCAACGGACCCGCCGTAAGTGAATTTCCCGCTCGTTCCATCGAGGGCGATCGAACCGCTGTGCTTCGGCCGCCTGAGCTCATGGACCTGCGTTAGCGTCGTCTCGTCCGGCTGCGTTGCCTTCAGGTAAGCATAGTTGGCGGACAAGCGCAGGGACTGTGCAAGCTGCCAACCAGCAGTCGCCTCAACCCCTGCGCGCCGGCTCGTCTCATGCCGATTGGCGGTGCTGAACAGGAAAGTATTGAAGTCGAAGACGTCAATGATCTCGGCGTGAAGACGCTGGCGATATCCGGTGAGCGACGCATCGATCAGCCCCCTGCGAAACCGGACGGATGCTTCGAACCCGCGCGAACTTTCTGGCTTAAGCGATGGGTTTCCAAGGAAATTGTTTGGAAAGAAGCCATAAAGGTCGAAGAAGGTCGGTTGGGAGATCCCCTCACCATAGGAACCGGCGATCGAGAATCCTCCACCGAGCTGGCCGAGCAGCGAAGCGCGGACGCTGGTCGCGTCCTTGAACCGATTGAAAATGTCGTGGCGGACAGCGAGGTCGGCCGTGACCGCTTTCGTTTCGCCGCGCCACTCGAACGTCAGTGCCTCGTGGTTGCGGTTGCGATCCTGGTTCGACAGGCCGCCATAGATCGTGTCGCGCGCATGGAAGGATTCATGTTCAAGATCCGCGGCGCCGATCACCGTATGGGCGATCGCGCCCGTCGCGAAGCGATGCTCGACCTGAAACGCGACATTGCCTCGTTTTCCGCGCGTGCGGTTCTGAAGCACGTCGTCCAGGTAATTGCGGTTGGTCGAACCCAGCAATGTTCCCGCAATCTGGCCGCGCCATGGGGTCGACGTCGTCCCCAGGCTCGCCCAGATCCTTCCGGCGGCAAGCTTGTTCCGGCTGCTGTCGAGCGTGTCGGTGTGGGCGAAGGTTACCGGATCGAAACCGTCGAACTCGGTCCGTCCAGTGAGCGCGATGGCAGCCACGCCAATTTCGGCATTGGGGGTAGGGTGCCACGTTCCGCGCAAGCGGCCGGAAAGGTTGCGATACCCGTCCTTGTCCCCGTCGCCATTGAAGCTGTCGATGCCGGCCGCGCGCTGGAAGCCAACACCGCCGGCCAGCGAGGCCTTGTCGGTCACCGCCGCGCCCGAAGCGCTTGCTCGCGCGAACCCAAACGAGCCGCCCTCGAGCTTGCCCTGATAGCCGGCACTGTCGTCGAGTCCGTTGATCGCGATGACGCCGCCGATCGCTTCCGATCCCCACAGGGCGGATTGGGGGCCGCGAACCACTTCAACGCGCGAGGCGAGGTCTGAATTGAGCAATTCGAACCGCGGAGCATCGCCCGAGGCGGGATCGTTGATCTTGATGCCATCGATGAACAGCAAGCTGTGATTGGCTTCGGCGCCGCGGATGCGAACTTCGGTGAGCGAACCGGATGGTCCGGACGTCGTGACGGAAGCTGACGGCGTGAGGCGGAGCAGATTGGCGACCAGCGGCTCATCGAGGCGCTCGATCCGTTGCTGGTCGATGATGGTGACGCTTGCGGGCGTGTGCGCCTCGCTTTCGGGCGCGCGGGAAGCGGTAATGACGATTTGGTCGGCGTTGATGGGCAGTGCTGCGGGCATGAAACTATCCTCCTTTTGACGAACGAGTCGTCACAGAGGGCAGCGAGGCCCACGCCCCCGCGGCTGGTCCCGGCCGGGGAAACGGACGACGGACCAAGGCAGGTTCCTGACTTTGCCGCCAAAGGTCTTCGACCCCGTCGGCTTCACAGTTGCGGGCACAGCGCCGGAATCTCGCCGGCTTCCCTTTGAACCGTCCCCGCCGAATTGGATCAATTCGTGGACGGCACCCTGGTCGGCGGCCCTGCTAGAGCCAGCGTGGATGGGGTGTCAAATTCCATTCGACGTCGTTAATGGGGTCAACATGAACGCCAATAACAGCCGCATTATCGCACTTCTGTCCGCGATCGTTCTGGCCGCCGCGTTGCGCCTGGTGCCACATCCGCCCAATTTCACGCCCATCGGCGCGATGGCGCTGTTCAGCGGTGCATATCTCGGCCGGCGAGCGCTGGGTTTTGCAGCTCCGCTTTGCGCTATGGCGCTCAGCGATGCCCTTCTCGGCTTTTATTCCGGCTTCTGGATCACCTATTTGGCGGTCGCGCTCATCGTCGTGATCGGTTGGATCGCGCTTTCGCGAGTGACCGTCCTGCGCGTTGCCGGTGCGGCACTCGCCAGCTCGATCCTGTTTTTCCTGGTGAGCAACTTCGGAACCTGGCTGATGAGCGGCATGTATCCGCACGACTTTGCCGGCCTCACCGCTTGCTACGTCGCGGCAATTCCATTTTTCCAGAACACCGTCGCTGGCGACCTTTTCTATGCAACCCTCCTCTTCGGCGGCTTACGCGTCGCCGAGTTGCTGTTGCCGAGACTCGCCGCAGGAAACCCGCAAGCGGCCTGAGCATCGATCGATTTGCAACTTTTGACCTCTCCCTGTAGAGGCGCCGCTCAACTTGTCGCTGCTGGTCGGAAACCAGCGGCTAACTCAAGGAAAAGTAACATGAAGTCCGGTATCCATCCCGACTACCACATGATCAACGTCGAAATGACCGACGGCACCAAGTTCCAGGTCCGGTCGACCTGGGGCAAGGAAGGCGACACCCTTCACCTGGACATCGACCCGAAGGTGCACCCGGCCTGGACCGGCGGCAATACGCGGCTCATGCAGGAAGGCGGCCAGGTCGCGCGCTTCAACAAGCGCTTCGGCGGCCTTACCCTCGGCAAGAAGTAAGCTTGTTCCATTCGGCGCCGACGCTCGAAACCGAGCGTCTGATCCTGCGCGATTTTCGCAAGGACGACCTCGACGCTCACGCGGCGACGCTTGGCGACGAAGAGGTGATGCGCCACATCGGCGGCAAGCCCATGAATCGGGAGGACAGCTGGCGACGGCTTCTCTCGGGCGTCGGCATGTGGTCGCTCATCGGAATGGGCCCCTGGGCAGTCGAACTGAAGACGGACGGCCGAATGGTGGGCCATTGCGGCTTCTTCCAGTTCGAGCGCGATATGAACCCGTTGATCCTCGGTGAGCCCGAGATGGGCTGGATATTCGACACTTCGGTGCACGGACAGGGCATTGCCTTCGAGGCTTGCAGCGCCGCCGTGTCTTGGGCGGAAGATGCGATTGCAGCCGCGTCATATCCGGCGATCATCGATCTCGATAATGCCCCGTCTATGAAGCTCGCGGAAAAGCTCGGCTTCGTTCGCCAGGCCGACGCGGTCTATCGCGATTCGCCGATCGCCTTCTTCCGGCGGCCCGGACGCCTACCAACCGCCACCGCCGCCGCCACCCCCACCGCCGCCTGAGAAACCGCCACCGCCAGAGCCGCTGCTCGAGCCGGGCGCAGTCGAGGCCGAGCTGATCGTGCTCGACAGCGAAGATCCGACGTCATCCGCAAAGCCGGTGGGATTGCTCCACGGATTGCCGGATCCGGAGTACCAGACGAATCCCTGACTGCCCTGAGCCGCTGCTGCGGCAGCAAGGACACCTGCAAAACGGTCGGCCCAGCGGTTCTCGACACCGAGCGCAATTGCGTAAGGCAGATAGCGTTCGAATACCCCTGGCGTGTCCTTGGGTGCCGTCATGCGGTCGAGGCGTTCCCGTTCGGTGATCGACAAATATTGTTTGAAGCCGGCGATGTGGTCGAGGACCGCGCGGCCTTCCGCCGTTGGCGCAGAGATCCACCAGAATGCCGACAAGACGAGGGGCAGGGCCAGGGCGGGGAAGATCAGGGGCTGCCACCAGCCGCTGTTCAACGCGTCCATGATGACTGGCATCCCCAGTACGAAGGCCGAGGACAAGGCGACGAAACCGACCAGCGAAAGCAGGCACTTTCCTACGGCCGAATCGTGAAAGGCCAACCAAAGGAGTCCCGTGGCCGCCAGGATACCGAGGACGACGCCGATCTGCCACGAATAGGATCCGTCGATCGCAACATCGATTGCGCCGGCCGTGGTCCAGAGGGCAGCGGCAAAAAGGAACAGTCCCGCGGCGGCCCACCCAAGATTGCGCTTGAACAGCTTTCCTTCGTACTTGGCCTTCAAAACCTCGCTCAAGGCGCTCTTTGCAGACGAAAAATTATCATGGTTCTTCTGGTCCATCATGATTTCTTCGCCGGGGCGGCAGAGGCAATCGAGTGCAGCCTGCTCTTCGGGCGGCAGCGAACCGCCGGAGCCGAGCCGCTCGAGCCTCATCTTCTTGCCCGAAAGCCAGCCACGATCTTCCTCGACCAGCTTGATGTGGCCGCGGACGCCCATGTCGACGAGCGCGGCCGCGAAGCTGCGATCGTCCGCAGCCATCTTGGTCACGTAGCGCATGCCAGCAGGCGTCAGATCGTCCGAAGGGGAGAAGATCGGTACCACCGTTCCAGCTCGAGGATCTCGGCCTGCGCGCCTCCAAGCAAAAAAGTAGAATAAGCAAAGGCTGATGAGCCCGAGCAGCCCGACGAGCGGCGGGCCATTGTCGCCGAACCATTGGGAAAGCTTTCCGGACGCAGGCAGGTCGGCGACGACGCCCTTGGGGAAGGCGGCTGCGATCGTCAGCCCTTCTCCGGGCCCTAGCTCCCGCGTCGTCCGGAAGCGGATCTCACCCGGCTTTTCATCGGCAACTTCGGCATCTGACGACGATGAGCCGAATGACCCCGTATAGGCGCTCCGCTGTCCGAAACTCACCGCCTCGGGAAGGCGGATGCGGGCCTCCGCAACATCGATCGGAAAGATCCAGCCGTTGCCGGTCGCGTTCCAGTAGAGCTCGTCATAATCCTTGAAGCGGCCGATCTGACGAGTGGTCCTATAGCGAAGCACGTAATTGTGCTCGCCGATGTCGACGAACTTCTCGGAATCGCCCACCTTGATCCGAACGCCGTTGCCGACGCGATCGGTAGTTGCTGGCACGGGCAGACCGTCAAGCGTCGCGCCTTCGAACGTGAAGCCGACGCGGACCTGTCCGCCGTTCCGGCCCCGATAGCGCGTCGGGAAATCGCGATAGATGCCGTGATTGATTCGGTCGTGCTCGACGCGAATGTCGATCGTTTCCGCGACCTCGAGCGTCCCGTCCTTCTGGACCTGGACGTCGCTCAGATAGCGAAGAATCCGCTCTTCCGCCTGTGCCGACGTGGGCACGACGACAAGGAGGAGAGCGAGGAGGGAGCGCCAAGCGCTACCCATGTCAGGCAACCGGCTTGGCGAACGACACTTTCGGGGCGTTTTGAATGGCGGGATCGTCATCCTGGTAGAACGGCTCTTCAATGAAGCCCATCGGACGCGCGATCAGTACCGGCGGGAAGCTCTGGATTGTCGAGTTCAGGTCCCGGACGGTGGCATTGTAATAACGTCGGGCACCCTGCAGCTCGCTTTCTATTCCCGCGAGTTGGTCCTGCAGCTGCAGAAAGTTCGTGTTCGCCTTGAGCTCTGGATAGGCCTCGGCGACAGCGAATAGCCGCCCGAGCATCCCGGTGAGCTGGGCATCGGCCTGTGCAGTCGCGGCGACGCTTCCGGCATTCACCGATGCAGCGCGCGCCTTCGACACTTCCTCGAACACCTCACGCTCGTGGGATGCATAGCCCTGAACCGTTTCGACCAGATTGGGGATGAGGTCGGCTCTCCGCCTCAGCTGGACGATGATCCCGCTGAAGCCTTCCTTCACCAGCGCTCGCAGGCGAACCAGCCGGTTGTATGTCGCGACAAGGTACAGAAGGACCAGGACGACAACGCCTAGGACAATCCAGCCGATCATGATTTTCCCCCAAATGCCCGCGGGAGCATAAGGAGAATTACAACCGTTCGCTAGAAGGCGGACAGCCCGGTGATCGCGCGGCCCATGATCAGCGCGTGGACGTCGTGCGTACCCTCATAGGTGTTGACCGTTTCGAGGTTCGCAGCATGCCGCATGACCTGGAACTCGGCCGAAATCCCGTTGCCCCCATGCATGTCGCGGGCGACGCGGGCGATATCCAGGGCCTTCCCGCAATTGTTGCGCTTGATGAGGCTGATGGTCTCGGGGATGAGCTCGCCCGCTTCCAGACGGCGGCCGACGCGCAATGACGCCTGAAGGCCGAGCGTGATCTCGGTCACCATATTCGCCAGCTTCAGTTGGACCAGCTGATTGGATGCGAGGGGCCGGCCGAACTGCTTGCGATCAAGCGTATATTGCCGCGCAGCGTGGTAACAGGCTTCTGCGGCACCCATCGATCCCCAGCTGATGCCGTACCGGGCGCGGTTGAGGCAACCGAATGGGCCTTTCAGGCCCTCGACGTTCGGCAACAGAGCATCTTCGCCGACCTCGACACCGTCCATCACGATCTCTCCGGTGATCGAGGCCCGGAGCGAGAGCTTCTCCTTGATCTTGGGCGCGCTGAGGCCCTTCGCGCCCTTCTCCAGAACGAAGCCGCGGATCTTGCCGTCATGTGCATCCGACTTGGCCCAGACGATGAAGACATCGGCGATCGGCGAATTGGTGATCCACATCTTGGTGCCGGTGAGGAGGTAGCCGCCCTGCACTTTCTGGGCGCGTGTACGCATGCCGCCAGGGTCCGAGCCGGCGTCGGGTTCGGTCAGGCCGAAACAGCCGATCCATTCGCCGGTTGCGAGCTTCGGAAGGTACTTCTTCCGCTGATCTTCCGACCCATAGGCAAAGATCGGGTACATCACGAGGCTCGACTGGACCGACATCGCTGAGCGGTAGCCGCTGTCGACGCGCTCGACCGCCCGCGCGATCAAACCATAGCTGACGTAGCCAAGGCCCGCGCCGCCATATTCGTGCGGGATGGTCGCCCCCAACAGTCCAAGCTCACCGAACTCGTTCATGATCTCGCGGTCAAATCGCTCATCGAGATAGGCCGAGGTCACCCGCGGCAGGAGCTTCTCCTGTGCAAACGACTCCGCAGTGTCCCGAACGAGTCGTTCCTCGTCGGAAAGCTGGTGATTGAGATCGAACGGATCCTGCCAGTCGAATGGCAGGATGGTGGGCTCGGCCACGATAAAAGCTCCATGGAAAAGTTGACGAGGCCTTAGCCGGACTCCGGGAATCTTGCAAAACAGCCGTTTTTTCAATGCGTTGTTGCCGTCCCGCAACGGGACGCGGGATTATGAACAAAATGTTAAAAAAGCGCTTTGCGAACAAGAATCAAAGGTTAGGTTCGGTGGGTTGGAGCGCGAGTTCCTTGCTCTCCACCGCGTACCGAGGAGGGGCCTGTGATGACGAACCGTACCTGCGCGACCCGCGTCGCGCTTCTTGCTGCAAGCTCGTTGAGTGCAATGATCCTGGCGTCGCCGGCAGCCGCCGCCGATGCGATCCCGATGACGGCAAGCACTCCGTCAATCATCGTCAACAATAACATGAATCCCAACGCGACCGGTCCCAACGGAGCGCTCGATGTCAGCGGCGTGACGATCGGCGCAGCAACCGGCGTCAATGGCATTGGTCAGATGACCATCTCGGTCGATCCGAAAACGACGGGATTGCTGCTCTGCACGGGAACCTTGATCAACCCGCGAACGGTCATCTTCAACGCGCACTGCGTGAATGAGCAGCCGGCTTCCAGCTACGGCGTGAACGGCACTGCCTTCGGACCATGGGCGAACGGCACTCCGATGGCGTTCGGCTTTGGCGCCAACAACCGGCCGGCATTGCTCGATTGGTTCGGGCTTACGGGAATTCCGGGAACGAAATTCTCCACGAACGCCAATCGCGCGCTCTATGAGGTCGAACAGGTGTGGTATGACCCGCGCTCCGTCGCACCTTCATCATGCACATCTCCCACTTCCTGCTTCCTGGAAGCGGACATCGCGATTGCCACGCTCGACACGCCGGCGTTCGGGGTTCCGGCCTGGGCAATGCTGTTCAGTCCGTTGACGGCTGAAACGCACGCAACTGTCACGGGCTACGGAGTCTCCGGCACATCGGCTGCGATTGCCGGAATCGATTTCCGTCGGAGAGCGGCGGAAAACATGGTCTCGACCTTGTCCTCGCTCGACGACCAGGATGACTGGCTGTTCGGCGAGAATGGCGGAAATCCGCAGAGCCTGTACCAGCTGGACTTCGACAGCCCGGCTGGGGAGGCCGCCTTCAACCCCGGGGCGGGCCGCTTCGACTTCGACATCTATGACGGCGCCGCGCTGCCGCATGAGGGAATCACGGCCGGTGGCGATTCCGGCGGTCCCTTGATCGTTGATCAGAAATATTCGCAGCCCGTCGTTGCGGCGACCCTTTCCGGCGGAACGCGGTTCTTCAATGCCCAGGCTTCAGGAAGCTACGGTACTACGAGCTTCTACCAGCCCTTGTTCCTGTTCTGGGACCAGATCGTCGCCAACAATCCTTACGTTTACGCCGGCAACAAGGCTGGCAACGGCAATTGGGAAGACGGCACCCATTGGGTCAGTCTGATGGACCCGTCCTACATGGTCGACCGCAATGGTGTCCTTGTGAACGACCTTCCTGATACGCCGGCGCTTGGCGTGTCGGGCAACACGGTCAAGTTCGGAAACATCTGCTTCCTCAGTGATTGCACCGACGTTTCCGAGGATGACGAGGCAACCGCGCTTCCCGTCGGATCGGGTACGGGCCTTCACATTCCGGGAGGGCCAGGAAGCACGAACTTCGTTCCGAACAACGTCGTGGCCAACCCAAAGGCCGGGATCAACGCGCGCTACTATAATGTGACGCTCTCGGCCGCGGGAACGACCACCTTGTCGTCCTCAGCAACGATCGACGAGCTGACGCTCAACGGCCCGACGAAGCTTTCGATCGCGAAAGCAGGCTCGCTGAACGTCCTCGGCGACATCACGCAGGTGCAGGGCTGGACCAATGTCGACGGCCTGCTGAAATCCGGCTCGGACATGCTGTT
>Ga0157375_10001558_pt1 | contig 19744 bp, 19 predicted proteins | sample M35metaG_FD_115311 | JGI IMG/M metagenome (GOLD analysis project Ga0157375, IMG submission 115311) | Miscanthus rhizosphere microbial communities from Kellogg Biological Station, Michigan, USA - M3-5 metaG | ecosystem: Host-associated > Plants > Roots > Rhizosphere > Soil | place: USA: Michigan... | reverse complement strand
TCGCTGACGCGGCGATCGGCCTGCTGCACAAGCTGGCCGAGCGGCTGGGGTACGACCTCGGCTAGATGAGGCAACCGGTTTCGGATCTCGCGGCGGCGGTCCGCAACGGCGACCGTGCGGCGTTGCCGAGGGCCATCACGCTGATCGAGTCGACCCGGCCCGATCACCGCGCACAGGCCCAGCAGCTGCTGCTGGCATTGATGCCGGAGGCGGGCAGCGGGATGCACGTCGGCATCACCGGGGTGCCGGGTGTGGGTAAATCCACGGCGATCGAGGCGCTCGGCATGTACTTGATCGAACGGGGTCATCGGGTGGCGGTGCTGGCCGTCGACCCGTCGTCCACCCGTACCGGCGGTTCGATCCTGGGCGACAAAACCCGGATGGCCCGACTGGCGATGCACCCCGACGCGTACATCCGGCCGTCGCCCACGTCCGGGACCCTCGGCGGGGTCGCGAAGGCCACCCGCGAGACCATCGTGTTGCTGGAGGCCGCGGGATTCGAGGTGATCCTGGTGGAGACCGTGGGTGTCGGCCAGTCCGAGGTGACGGTTGCCAACATGGTCGATACGTTCGTGTTCCTGACGCTGGCGCGCACCGGCGACCAGCTGCAGGGCATCAAAAAAGGAGTGCTTGAACTCGCCGACATTGTCGTGGTGAACAAAGCCGACGGGGAACACGCCGTGGAGGCCAAAGCGGCTGCGCGGGAGCTGACTGGCGCGATGCGGCTGATTCATCCGCGCGAAACACTTTGGCGCCCTCCGGTTCTCACGATGAGCGCGCTCGAAGGCAGGGGCCTGGCCGAGCTGTGGGACACGGTGCTCAGGCACCGCCAGACGCTTACCGACGCAGGAGAGTTCGAGGCCCGCAGGCGCGCGCAGCAGGTGGACTGGACGTGGTCGATGGTCCGCGACACCGTGCTGGACCGGGTGCTGTCACATCCCGGCGTGCGCAAAATCCGCGCCGAGGTGGAACGCCAGGTGCGTGACGGCGAGCTGACGCCGGCACTTGCTGCGCAACAGCTCCTTGATGCTGCGAATCAGCAGTGATGTAACTGTTTGGCAACACTTTGATAATTTGCCGGGGTTGCAGGTAAATTCAATAAATTGTGACGGGTGTCAATAACCGGGACCGCAGCGCAGCGCTCCCGCACGGCGTACAAGGCGCGGCAGACTCCCGCTTCGCCTGCACAGTGCGCGCCTTCTCCCAGCTGTTCCCCGGTCGGCGGTTCGGCGGGGGCGCGCTTGCCGTCTACATGCACGGCGAACCCGTCGTCGACGTCTGGACCGGGTACGCGGACCGACGCGGCACCGAGTACTGGACCGCCGACACCGGCGCGATGGTGTGGTCGGTGACCAAGGGCCTGGCGTCGACCGTCATCCACCGGCTGGCTGACCGTGGCCTGATCGATTACGACATCCCCGTCGCCGAATATTGGCCGGAGTTCGGCGCCAACGGCAAGGCCGACATCACCGTCCGCGAGGCGATGCGGCATCGCGCCGGGCTGTCTCAGCTCAACGGCGTGAGCAAGGCCGAACTGATGGATCACAAGGCGATGGAGTCCCGGCTCGCGGCGGCATCGGTGAACCGCATCTTGTATGGCAAGCCGGCGTATCACGCGCTGACCTACGGCTGGCTGATGTCAGGGCTTGCCCGCGCCGTCACCGGCAGGGGCATGCGCGACCTCATCCGGGAGGAGCTGGCCGAACCACTGAACACCGACGGGCTGCACCTCGGCCGTCCGCCGCTTGCTTCGCCGACGCGCGCCGCGGAGATCCTGGCGCCGCAGGGCGCGTTCAGCAACCCCGTGTTCAACTTCGTCGCACCGCGGGTCGCCGCGTTGCAGTACTCCGGGGTGTTCGGCTCGATGTACTTCCCGGGGATGAAGGCCGTCGTGCAGGGCGATACCCCGTTCCTCGACTCCGAAATACCAGCGGCGAACGGGGTGACCACGGCGCGCGGCCTGGCCAAGATGTACGCGGCGATCGCCAACGGCGGCCGCATCGACGGCACCCAGTTCCTCTCCAAGGAGCGGGTGGCCGGGCTCACCGGACGGCCCAGCCTCTATCCGGACCGAAACATCTTCGTGCCGTTGAGCTTCCACCTGGGCTATCACTCGCTGCCGTTCCCGCCTGGGCTCATGCCCGGTTTCGGGCACGCGGGCCTGGCCGGTTCGGTGGGTTGGGCGGATCCTGCGAGCGGGCTGTCGTTCGGGTTCGTGCACAACAGGCTGCTCACGCGAATGGTGCTCGACCAGGCGACGTTCGCCGGAATTCATGCGCTGATCCGCCGCGATGCAGCACAGGCCCGCAGGCGCGGTTATCAGACAATGCCGGCGTTCGGTGCTCCGTACGACGTGCCGAGGCCCGTGGCGGGCTGACGCGGCATCAACGACTGGCGCGGGTGAACCACTTGGTCTTGATGCGCCAGGACTGCGCGGAGGTCAGCGCGAATCCGGCGCCGCATCCACAGGCGAAGATCCACACCAGGGTGCCACCCTCGATCGTCTGCAACGGAGGCACGTACGCGGTGATGATTCGCACGATGCACGCCATGATGCCGCTGGCGGACGCGACGAGATAGACGTTGGCGATCTTCCGCGACCGCGGGTCCTTCCGGAGGATCAGCAGCGCGCGCGAACCGTAGCCCAGCAGATAGATGAGTATGCCGCAGAGCAGCAACCAGTAGAGAGCCAGCCAGAAGTCTGTAGGCACCTCGAAGAAGTCGGACCGGTACACGCGTGCGCCGTTGCCGATCGAGAACGTCACCAGCAGCAGCGGAATGCATAGCGTCGCGGGGCGCTCAACGTACTGTTTGAACGACACCTGCATGTGGTGGTCGTCGGCGAGCCGTCCGAGCGCGTTGTAGACCACCGCGGAGGCGGCGACGATATAGGCGTCGTGACCGATGTAGTCCTCGAGATTCCACATGCCGGTCAAGGCATGCAGCCAGTGGCCGAGCGTTTCCGAGGCCAGCGGGGACATGAGGATCACGGCGATACCCTGCAAAGCGATGTTCAGGGTGGCGGCGACCTCCCACCGACAGGACCACGTGACGCGCCGAATCCACAAACTCCAAGAGATACAGGCCAGAGTGATCGCTATCAGAGTTGCCAGAGCCATGGAAATCGCCTTTGTGCTAAAGCGCGTTTAGCAAAGTGTACGGCTTGTCGGGATTAAAGAGGAGGAGCGTCAGCTCGCGGCTTCAATTCGGACAACTTCGGCGGGCGCGTTGTCCGCTTCGTCTTAACCGCTTCCTGGACTGCCATCGCCGAGAACGGTGCCGATTCGATGTAGCTCCACACCTCTTGGCGACTCATCAAGCCGAATCGGATCTGCAGGTCGGGATAGCTGAGCGCGAATCTGTCGGCGACGCGCCGAAGCTCTTCGGCGTTTGGATAGTCGTCTTCTTTGATTCGCCGGTAATACGTACTGCTGGAGGTGGCCAGCGCATCGTAGATGTCCTTGGCATCGATCTCTCCGTCGAGGAGGTAGTCGAGCAACGCTTTGAGCTGTCTGCCGTTCTCATCGGTGCGGGGCATCCATAGAGGATAACCCTCATCCGGGGTTGGGCAGCAACCGTCGCAATTCAGAATTATTAGCCATTATTGACACGAGCGTCACAGTTTTGGGAGGAGTCTCCCATTCCTGGGAAAGAGGTGTACGGTTAGCTGCATGGTGGCTCCGTATTTAGCTGATCAGAGCGGTGACTTGACGTATCCGGTCGACAAGCTGGGCTTTCCCACGTTGCGGGTAGTCGACCACGACATTGCCGAGGGGACCTTCCCGGACCTAAACAAACTGTCCATGCTCCCTTCCGAAGAGGTCACTGCGGAAGTTGACGGAGCAACCGAATGGCTCGGGGTGGCGGCCGACGAGATTCTGCTTGCCGCGCTCGGTCGGGCGATCGCTCGAACCGTCGGTGATGGCGTCGTCGCGGTCGACGTCACTGGTGAACGTCGTTGGCTGCTGCACGCCATTCCGCTGCTCTGCGCGACCTCTCAGCAAGCGAGTGCCACGGAAATGCTGGGTACCGTGCACCGCATGCTGAGCGCTGTGTCGGCGCACGCCACCTCCTTGCCGTCGGAGGTCCTCGTCAACTACATCGGCACCCTGCCCGCGGGAAGCACCCCGATGTACGAGACGCCGCCCGGCCTGGGATACGCGCTCGAGTTGCGGGTGTACCGGGGCGACGGGCTGCTGCACCTGGACTGGTGGTACGACGCGACCCGGTTTGACCGCTACACGATCGAAGAGCTCATGGAGCAGTTCCCGTTGGCGCTCTTCGAAATGACCTCAGACGCCGCTGCTCCGGTGTGAGGTCATCGAGCACCTTCCAGCCGGAACCCCACTTTGAGGGTGACTTGGAAATGTCCGATGGCGCCGTCCTGAAGGTGGCCTCGCACTGACTGCACCTCGAACCAGTCGAGGCCGCGCATCGTCTCTGATGCCCTGGATATGCCATTGCGGATTGCCGCGTCGATGCTGTCGGGAGAACTGCCGACGATCTCGATGATTCGGTACGTGTGATCACTCATGGCGCGACGCTACGCGGTTTAGGGTGCGGCTATGCCGGACTCCGCAAGCGCGCGTGTTCCACGGTTGCCGCTGAAGGAGGCCAAGGCCGCCGCCGACCAGGCAATCAGTGGGTGTCCGCGTACTTCGGACCTGCACCGCCGAGCGGCGAGGACGACGAGCCACCGCCGTTCTGATTTGCGCCCGTCACTAGAATTGGTCTCAACGGCACCGATCCGGCCATCACCGGGGAGCCTTCGGAAGAACAGCTGATCCGGCCAAGTAGAACCGAACGGGTGGGCCCGTCATCGCCCACAGTTGAGCGGCGCACACGAGTGTGCGCAAGCGGGGTGGTACCGCGGCGCTCGCGCACCGGCGCGACGTCGTCCCCGTGCCTGAGACTTGGCTTCGGAGCTGCGAAGTCAGCGACATATGGCACAGGAGACAAGTGACCGCCTATCCGAAGCCGGCATCCGGGGCTCCGAAATTCCCGGATCTCGAACTCGACGTCCTCGACTACTGGGACAAGGACGACACCTTCCGTGCCAGCATCGAGCGTCGCGACGGCGCACCGGAATACGTGTTCTACGACGGCCCGCCGTTCGCCAACGGCCTGCCGCACTACGGGCATCTGCTGACCGGCTATGTGAAGGACATCGTGCCGCGGTATCGCACCATGCGCGGCTTCAAGGTGGAGCGCCGCTTCGGCTGGGACACCCACGGCCTGCCCGCAGAGCTCGAGGTCCAGCGCCAGCTCGGCATCTCCGACAAGGCCCAGATCGAAGAGATGGGCATCGAGAAGTTCAACGACGCCTGCCGGGCGTCCGTACTCAAGTACACCAACGAATGGCGCGCGTACGTCACCCGCCAGGCCCGCTGGGTCGACTTCGACAACGACTACAAGACGCTCGACCCAACCTTCATGGAGTCGGTGATCTGGGCGTTCAAGCAGTTGTGGGACAAGGGCCTTGCCTACGAAGGCAATCGGGTGCTGCCGTACTGCTGGAATGACGAAACACCGCTGTCCAGCCACGAACTGCGGATGGACGACGACGTCTACCAGAGTCGCCAGGACCCGGCCATCACTGTGGGCTTCCGGGTCAGCGAAGGCGATAACAAGAAAGAACTAGCGGGGGCCTTCCTCTTAGTCTGGACGACCACGCCGTGGACGCTGCCGTCGAATCAGGCGGTCGCGGTGAACCCCGACGTCACCTATGTCCTGGTGCATGGTCCAGACGACAGGCGCTATCTACTCGCGCAGGCTCGACTTTCGGCCTACGCCCGCGAGCTCGGCGAAGAACCCGAAGTTCTGGCCACCTACACCGGCCGGGACCTGCTCGAGACGCGGTACCTGCCGCCGTTCCCGTACTTCATGGACGCGCCGAAGTCGTTCCGGGTGCTGCCCGCTGACTTCGTCAGCACCGAGGACGGCACCGGCATCGTGCACATGTCGCCTGCCTACGGCGAGGACGACATGACGACCACGCAGGCGGCGGGCATCGCCGCGGTGACACCGGTCGACCCGAGGGGCCGTTTCGATCAGACCGTCCCGGACTACGCCGGCCAGCATGTGTTCGACGCCAACCCGCAGATCATCCGCGATCTGAAGAACCAGGGTCGGTCGGCGGCCGTCAACGGTGCGGTGCTGCTGCGTCACGAGACCTACGAGCACTCCTACCCGCACTGCTGGCGCTGCCGAAACCCGTTGATCTACCGCGCCGTTTCGTCGTGGTTCATCAAGGTCGCCGACGTCCGCGACCGTATGGTCGAACTCAACGAGGACATCACCTGGTACCCCGAACACGTCAAGGACGGGCAGTTCGGCAAGTGGCTGTCCAACGCACGAGACTGGTCGATCTCCCGAAACCGGTACTGGGGCAGCCCGATTCCGGTCTGGAAGTCCGACGACCCCGCGTATCCGCGCATCGACGTCTACGGAAGCCTCGACGAGTTGGAGCGCGACTTCGGTGTGCGCCCGACGAATCTGCACAGGCCCTACATCGACGAGCTGACGCGGCCCAATCCCGATGATCCGACCGGCAAATCGACGATGCGGCGGATCGAGGACGTCTTCGACGTCTGGTTCGACTCGGGGTCGATGCCATACGGGCAGGTGCACTATCCGTTCGAGAACCAGGATTGGTTCGAGACGCACTTCCCGGGTGACTTCATCGTCGAGTACATCGGCCAGACCCGCGGATGGTTCTACACGCTGCACGTGCTGTCGACTGCGCTTTTCGACCGGCCGGCGTTCAAAACCTGTGTGGCGCACGGCATTGTGTTGGGCAACGACGGCCAGAAGATGAGCAAGTCGCTGCGCAACTACCCCGATGTGACCGAGGTGTTCGACCGCGACGGTTCGGACGCGATGCGGTGGTTCCTGATGGCCTCACCGATCCTGCGCGGCGGCAACCTGATCGTCACCGAACAGGGCATCCGCGAGGGCGTCCGGCAGGTGCTGTTGCCGCTGTGGAACGCGTACACGTTCCTCGCGCTGTACGCGCCCAAGAAGGGCACCTGGCGCACCGACTCGTCGCACGTGCTCGACCGCTACATCCTGGCCAAGCTCGCCGAGTTGTACCACAGCCTGACCGAGTCGTTGGACGTGTGCGACATCTTCGGCGCCTGCGATCAGCTGCGCCAATTCACCGAGGCGCTGACGAACTGGTATGTGCGGCGGTCGCGTCAGAGGTTCTGGGAAGAGGATCCCGACGCGATCGACACACTGCACACGGTGCTCGAGGTGACCGGCAGGCTGGCGGCGCCGCTGCTGCCGCTGATCACCGAGGTGATTTGGCGCGGGGTGACCGGCGAGCGGTCGGTGCATCTGACGGATTGGCCGGAAGACGGCGTGGTGCCTGAGGATCCGGAACTGGTCGCGGCGATGGATCAGGTGCGCGAAGTCGCGTCCGCGTCGTCGTCGTTGCGCAAGGCGAAGAAGCTGCGGGTGCGGTTGCCGCTGCCGAAACTGACTGTGGCGGTGGAGGATCCGCAGCGGTTGGCGCCGTTCACGGATTTGATCGCCGACGAGCTCAACGTAAAGAAGGTCGAGCTCACCGACGACATCGACACCTACGGCCGTTTTGAGCTGACCGTCAACGCCAAGATCGCCGGACCGCGTCTGGGCAAGGACGTGCAAGCCGCGATCAAGGCCGTCAAGGCGGGGGAGGCAGTCGTCAACGCCGACGGCACACTGACCGCGGGTCCGGCAGTGCTGCAGCCCGAGGAGTACAGCTCGCGGCTGGTCGCGGCCGACCCCGAGTACACCACTGCGCTGCCCGACGGGGCGGGACTGGTGGTGCTCGACGGCACCGTGACGCCCGAACTGGAGGCCGAAGGCTGGGCCAAGGACCGCATCCGTGAGTTGCAGGATCTGCGCAAGTCCACCGGTCTCGACGTGTCGGACCGGATCCGGGTCACGATCGCGGTGCCCGACGACAAGGCGCCATGGGCGCGGACGCACAGTGATCTGATCGCCCGCGAAATCCTTGCCACCACTTTCGAATTCGGTGAGCCGGTCGACGGCACCGAGATCGGCGACGGCGTGCGGGTGGCGATAGCCAAGGCCTAGTGGGGCGGGTGAATGTCGTCCACCCACTGCACGTGCTCGGGATCGGCTTCGATATCGGGCAAGTCGAGGTTGACGACGACCGCCTCCTGGTCGCTGCGGACGACGACGCACGACAGCGGTGCGTCGGGACTGGCGTTGATCTCCTGGTGCGGCACGTACGGCGGGACGTAGATGAAGTCGCCGGGCCCGGCTTCCGCGGTGAATTCGAGATTGTCGCCCCACCGCATCCGGGCCCGTCCCGCAACCACATAGATCACGCTCTCGAGGTGTCCGTGGTGGTGCGGTCCGGTCTTGGCGTCGGGGTGGATGACAACCGTGCCTGCCCACAGCTTGTCGGCGCCGGCGCGTGCCGCGTTGATGGCCGCGGCGCGATTCATACCGGGCGTCTGCGGGGTGTTCGGATCCAGTTCGTTCGCGTGCACGATCCGCACGCCGTGCAGGCGGTAGTCAGAACCCTCAGCCGTCACGAACGTCAGGCTAGCGCCCTAGCATCGGCGATTGTGGAGTCTCGCTGGGTGCTGCACTTCGACATGGACGCGTTCTATGCGTCCGTCGAGCAGCTGACCCGGCCCACCCTGCGCGGGCGGCCCGTGCTGGTCGGCGGGCTCGGCGGGCGTGGGGTGGTCGCCGGTGCCAGCTACGAGGCCCGGGTGTACGGCGCCCGGTCGGCGATGCCGATGCATCAGGCCCGTCGCCTCGTCGGCGCTCCTGCCGTCGTGCTGCCGCCGCGCGGCGTGGTCTACGGCGTGGCCAGCCGCCGCGTGCTCGACACGGTCCGCGGCGTCGTGCCCGTCCTCGAACAGCTCTCCTTCGACGAGGCCTTCGGCGAACCCCCGGAGCTCGTCGGGACGTCGGCAGAGCATGTCGAGGCCTTTTGCCAAGATCTGCGGGCCAGGGTCCGCAAGGAAACCGGGCTGGTCGCCTCCGTCGGCGCCGGTTCAGGCAAGCAGATCGCCAAGATCGCCTCGGGGCTGGCCAAGCCCGACGGCATCCGCGTGGTGCGCCGGGGCGAGGAAAGCGTTTTGCTGCAAGGTCTTCCGGTGCGTCGGCTGTGGGGCATCGGCCCGGTAGCGGAGGAAAAGCTGCACCGGCTCGGCATCGATACCATCGGCGCCTTCGCCGAGTTGTCCGACGCCGAAGCCGCCAACATCCTGGGGCCCACCGTGGGTACCGCGCTGCACCGGCTCGCTCGCGGCATCGACGACCGCCCCGTCGCGGAAAACGCTCCTGCCAAGCAAATCAGCGCCGAGTCCACCTTTCCCGAGGACCTGACGACCCTCGACCAGCTGCGCGAAGCCGCGGGTCCGATCGGCGAACACGCGCATGCGCGTCTGGAGAAGGACGGCCGCGGCGCCCGCACCGTCACGGTCAAGCTGAAGAAGTCGGACATGAGCATCCTGACCCGGTCGGCGACGCTGCCGTACGCGACGACCGATGCGGCGACCCTGATCGCGACGGCCAGGCGGCTGCTGCTCGACCCCATCGATATCGGCCCGATTCGGCTTGTCGGCGTTGGCTTTTCGGGCCTATCCGACGTCCGCCAGGAGTCGCTGTTTCCGGATCTGGATCTGGTGGCCGAGGAAGTGTCGGATACGCAACTCCCGCAGACCCTCACCGACCTCGCCGCGACCCCGCCCGCATGGCGCGTCGGCGACGATGTGACGCACACCGAGTACGGCCACGGCTGGATCCAGGGCGCGGGCCACGGCGTGATGACGGTGCGGTTCGAGACCCGCAGCACCGGACCCGGGCCGGTGCACACGTTTCCCGACGACACTCCGGGGATCGAGCGCGCCAATCCCCTCGACAGCCTGGACTGGCCCGACTACATCAGCGAGTTGAGCCGCTACCAGAGCTCACCGTAGGCGCCGGAGAGCACGAATCCGTGGCTGTTGTAGGTCTCGCAATGCACGGTGCCCTGGTGGGCGACGGCGCAGGTTGCGCCCCAATTCTCCAGCCGGTGCCCCTCCGGCAGAACGTCGACCTCGCGCGTGAACGACGCGGTGTCCGAGTGGCGGTATTCCGCAGGCGCCCAGGTGTTGACGACTGTCTGATTGGTCCCTGGCGGCGCGTCAGCGGGAACGGAGTCGCATCCCACCGGACCTCCGTTCGGCCCGATCCCGCATGACCGGCCGTCCGGCGTCTTGAAGAAGACGAAGTAGAAGTCGTTGGGGGTGGTGTAGTTGCCCGCAGCGACGGGATAGCTGCGGATGTCTTCAACGGGCGGTGGATCCGCGTGGGCCGGCGGCGTCGCGGACAGTGCCAGACCGACGATCCCAGCGGCAACGGCGACGCTCGGAATGTTCACAGATCCAGTATCAGCCCCAGCGGCCAACGACGGGCTCGACTGATGAGCCCGCCGCCAAGGCGGCCATCACCAACACCCGCGCCTGCGCCGCCGGCAGCCGCGCCACCACCACCGCGCCCGCCTCCAGCAACTCCCGGCCCGGCCCGTAGCCTGCGCTGACCTTCCCGCCCGGCACACGTGTCGACACCGCCACCGCCACGCCGTTTCGGCAGTGCCGCCGCACGCCCTCGATCACCGCCGCGCCCGCGTTACCGGAACCGACCGCTTCCAGCACGATGCCGCGCGCGCCCGCCGCCACGCACGCGTCCATCGCGACCGCGTCAGCGCCGGGGTACACGGCGACGGTGTCGACCCGAGGGGCGTCCACCGCCGCCAACGGGCCGAGAAATGGCCGATCCTTCGATCGCTGCGCGGTGAACCGGCCATCGGCGATGGTGCCGAGCACGTCGCCGGTGAAGCCGCGCAGATCACCTGTCGCGGCCTTCTGCAGGCCCAGCGGCTGCCACACCGTGCCCGCGAGGGTCACCAGCACGCCGACGCCGCGGGCCTCCGTGCTGCCCGCCAGCGCCAGCGCGTCGCGTAGATTCGCTGGTCCGTCGGCGTCCGGCGCATCGGCACTGTGCAGCGCGCCGGTGAGCGCCACGGGCGTTTCGCCGTCGTAGGTCAGCTCGAGCCACAGCGCCGTTTCCTCCATGGTGTCGGTGCCATGGGCGATGACCACGCCATCGGCTCCATCGTCCCTGATTGCCGACTGAACCGACGCGCGGATCTGGTCCCAGTGCGCGGGTGTCAACTGCGAGCTGTCCATCGCCATCAGGTCGATGACCTCGACGTCGAGCCCGGCGGTCAGGTCCGCGCCGCTGCGGGTGGGCCGCTTGACTCCGGCGTCGTCGCTGCTGGTGGCGATGGTGCCGCCAGTGGTGACGACGACGAGGCGACCCATGGGGGAAATCATTCCCCATTGGGACTAATGGATGATGGGGGAGTGACTGACGAATCCCCTGGGACGGCCGAGCCCGTGACCGACCAGGTCGACGAGGCGCCGCAGGCCGCCCCGAGGCGCCGGCTGCGGCTGCTCCTCGGCATCGCGGCGGTGGTGCTGGTTCTCGACATCGTCACCAAGGTTTTCGCGGTGAGGCTGCTGACACCCGGCCAGCCTGTGTCGATCGCGGGCGACACCATCACCTGGACGTTGGTACGCAACTCCGGCGCGGCGTTCTCGATGGCCACCGGATACACGTGGGTCCTCACCTTGATAGCCACCGGCGTGGTGATCGGCATCATCTGGATGGGCAGGCGGCTGGTGTCGCCGTGGTGGGCCATCGGCCTCGGCATGATCCTCGGCGGCGCCATGGGCAACCTGGTCGACCGGTTCTTCCGCTCGCCGGGGCCGTTGCGCGGGCACGTGGTGGATTTCCTGTCCATCGGCTGGTGGCCCGTGTTCAACGTCGCCGACCCCTCGGTGGTGGGCGGGGCGATCCTGCTGGTCGCCTTGTCGCTGTTCGGTTTTGACTTCGATACGGTCGGCCGCCGCAAGGCCGACCCGTCAGAGTGACGACGCGCTCGATGCCGGTCCCGGAGGGACTGGCGGGGATGCGCGTCGACGCCGGGCTGGCGCGCCTGCTGGGGCTGTCGCGGACGGCCGCAGCCGCGTTGGCCGAGCATGGCGGCGTCGAGGTGGACGGCGCCCGCGCCGGCAAGTCCGACAAGCTGATGGCGGGCGCGTGGCTTGAGGTGCGACTGCCGGAAGCGCCTGCGCCGGTGGAGAATACGCCCGTCGAGATCGAAGGCATGGCGATCCTGTACTCCGATGACGACATCGTCGCGGTCGACAAGCCGCCTGGCGTCGCCGCGCACGCGACCGTCGGATGGCACGGCCCGACGGTGCTCGGCGGCCTCGCCGCGGCGGGTTTCCGGATCAGCACGTCGGGAATCCACGAGCGGCAAGGCATCGTGCACCGCCTGGACGTCGGCACCTCGGGTGTCATGGTGGTGGCGCTCTCCGAACGCGCCTACACCGTGCTCAAGCGGGCGTTCAAACAGCGCACCGTCGAAAAGCGTTATCACGCACTGGTGCAGGGCCACCCTGATCCGTCGAGCGGCACCATCGACGCGCCGATCGGCAGGCACCGTGGGCACGACTGGAAGTTCGCGGTGACCGAGCACGGTCGCCACAGCGTCACGCACTACGACACGTTGGAGGCGCACCAGGCGGCCAGCCTGCTCGACATCGAACTGGAAACCGGTCGCACCCACCAGATCCGAGTGCACTTCGCGGCGCTGCACCACCCATGCGCAGGCGACCTGACCTACGGCGCAGACCCAACGCTCGCGAAAAAACTTGGACTCCAGCGCCAATGGCTGCATGCGCGGTCGCTGGCGTTCGCGCATCCCGCGGACGGCAGGCGCATCGAGATCACCAGCCCGTATCCGCCCGACCTGCAGCATGCGCTCGACGTGCTGCGTAAGCACGAACTGTGAGCGACACACGTCGGTCAGGGTTGTCGTTCGGTATAGGCGCATACGCGTCGTGGGGTCTGTTCCCTGCGTTCTTCCCACTGCTCAAACCCGCGGGGGCGTTCGAGATCCTGGCCCACCGGATCGTGTGGTGTTTCGTGCTGATGGTCGTGGTCGTCGCCACGGTGCGCCGGCTCGGCGACCTCCGCACGATCAGCCGCCGCACCTGGCTGCTGCTCACGGCTGCGTCGGCCCTGATCTCGGTGAATTGGGTCATCTACATCTACGCGGTCAACAACGGCCACGTGGTGGACGCGGCGCTGGGCTACTTCATCAATCCGCTGGTGACGGTGGCATTGGGGCTGCTGATCTTCCGCGAACGGCTCAACCGCGCGCAGTTCGCGGCGTTGGCGATCGCGGTCATCGCGGTGGTGGTTATGACGTTGGAGGTGGGCGAGCCCCCGATCATCGGCCTCGGCCTGGCGCTGTCGTTCGGCCTGTACGGCGCGGTCAAGAAGGTGGTGCCGACCGATCCGCGTGTCAGCGTCGGGGTCGAGGCGGCAATCGCGACGCCGTTCGCCGTGGCGTTCCTCGTCGTGTTGCAGTTCACCGGTCACGGCACATTCACCAATCACGGCGCAGGCCACGTTGCGCTGATGATTCTGTCCGGCGTGCTGACGGCGCTGCCCCTGCTGTTCTTCGCCGCCGCCGCGCAACGGCTGCCGATGGTCACGATGGGTCTGCTGTTCTACCTGACACCGGCGATGCAGCTGACGTGGGGAGTGGTGGTAGGACACGAGCCGATGCCACCCGCACGCTGGCTCGGCTTCGCGCTGATCTGGCTGGCGCTGCTCGTGTTCAGCGCCGATGCCTTCTGGCGCGCCCGTGTCGATCGGCGCGACCTCGAATCGTCATCCCTGCGATGAGCGCTCGCGCGAAGTGGGGGCACTCCCCTCGCAAGCTGGGGGCCCACCCGCCCGAAGGGCAGGGGGACAAAGCGCCGTCACCATCGATTCGTGAAAGGAACCAGTCATGCGGTACTGCCTTTTGATGCACTACCAGGAGGGCCCCGACGTAGGACTGACCGAAGAGGACATGGCGCCCGCCATGGCGGCCTTCCAGCAATACGCCGACGACCTGTCGGCCGCCGGTGTGCTGATCGACACCGAGGTGCTCGAATCCGTCGTCGCCAGCACCACCGTCACCGCCCATACCGGCACCGCCGAGATCCAGGACGGTCCTTTCGCCGACACCAAGGAGAAGCTTGGCGGCATCTTCGTCATCGAGGTCGACAACCTCGATGAGGCGCTGAAGTGGGCGCAACGCAACCCGGCCAACGGCTGGGGCTGGATCGAGATCCGCCCGGTGGCGCGGACATACGCCGCCGACCGCGGGTGGTACAACCCCTAGCCGTGCACGCCCGGGTGGCCGAGCTGACCCGGGACTCCTATGGCCGACTGCTGGCCGTCCTCGCGGCGCCGACCCGCGACATCGCCGCCGCCGAGGACGCGCTGGCCGACGCATTCGAGCGCGCGCTGGTCCGCTGGCCAGGCGACGGCATACCGGCCAATCCCGAGGGCTGGCTACTCACCGTGGCACGCAACCGATTACGTGATCTGTGGAAGTCATCGGGCTACCGGATGACCGAATCGCTAACCGAAAGCGACTGCGCTTCAACATCTTTGGACGATGACATGCCCGCAATTCCCGACCGGCGGCTCGAGCTGATGCTGGTCTGCGCGCATCCCGCCATCGCGCCGAACATTCGCACGCCGCTGATGTTGCAGTCGGTGCTCGGCGTCGAAGCCGCGGCGATCGCCACGGCCTTCGCGGTCGAGCCGGCGACCATGGCGCAGCGGCTCGTGCGGGCAAAGAAACGCATCCGCGACGCGGGCATCCCGTTCGCCCTGCCGGAACGCGACGACCTGGCCGAACGGCTGCCCTCCGTGTTGGAGGCGGTGTACGGCGCGTACGCGATCGATTGGCAGCTCGCCCCACAGGGCGCTCCGATCGAATCGCTGTCCGCCGAGGCCCTGCACCTGGCGCTGGTGCTAGCAGAGCTGCTGCCGGATGAGCCGGAGGTGCTCGGTCTGGCCGCGCTGGTGTGCCTGTCGGAGGCGCGTCGTCCGGCGAGGCGCACCGCCGACGGCGGCTTCATCCCGCTCGACGGGCAGGACACCCGGCGCTGGGACTCGGTGCTGATCTCGCGTGGTGAGGTGCTGCTGCGCCGCGCCCACGACCACCGCAGGCCCGGCCGCTTCCAATACGAAGCGGCGATCCAGTCGGCCCACTGCACCAGGGCCACCCAGGGCAGAGTGGACATGACCGCACTGCGGAAGCTGCATCGCGCGCTGTTGCGGGTGGCGCCGTCGCTCGGCGCGGCCGTCGCCTCGGCGGCCGTCGACGGCGAGATCGACGGCGCCGACGCTGGGCTTCGCGCACTGGACGCGATCGACGACCCGGCCGTCGAGCGATTTCAGCCGGCCTGGACGACGCGGGCTCATCTGCTGGCCGAGGCAGGGCGGGTCACCGAGGCCGCCGGGGCCTATCGCCGGGCCATTGAGCTGACCGCAGACTCCGGGGTCGCCGAGTATCTCTTGCGGCGTTTGCGTTCGATGAGCGGTTGACCCGGGCGCTAGCAATGCCATAGCGTTTGCTCGTGGGGAGCGATGCTGGGCCTTCGCCCACTGGCCGCGGGCGGGGCCGCCCGATAGGTTCCGACTCGGCCGAGACACGGGCTCGCATTCTTCGCGCGGCCGATCAACGAACGCGGATATGACGCGGCCAATTTCCAGGCCATCGCCTCGCGCGCAGGTCTGAGCCGCCCGACCATGCACTACTACTTCCACACCCGCGAGGAGATCTACGACCGCCTGGTGGCAGAGACATATTCGATTGTCGTCGATTGCATTGCACGGGCGAACCGCGAAGACACGCTGCTGGACCAGCTGTCGGCGTTCGTGACGGCGGCATACCGATCGGGTCTCGTTGACGGCTCGATGATTCGCTTCACCGTGATGGCCCGCCCGTCGGGACCCGTCGTCGATGCCGTGCGAGGGTTTTATGCCTCGATTGTCGACGACGCGATCGCGCGAGGTGAGATTCCTGCTGACACCGATGCCTCGGCAGTGGTGAGCATGGTGCTTGCGATGTTCCTCGGAATGGCTTTCTATGCCGGATTCATTGGCGATCAAAATGACATGACGATGATTGCCAAGCAACTCTACCGACTGATGGCTCACGGCTTGCGGGATCGGCAGCGGAACGGCCACGCGCTCACCATGACTCCGGTCGCGCCGGTCACCGGGTAGCTGAGGGAAACATTTCTTTTTAGAGGGAAACACCCGATTCATTTCAGGCCGGCCGGTAATACCGTGCTGACCATGGTCGGGATCTGGTTCGCAATGCTCGTCGCCGCGTTCATTTCGGCCGGGGTGCTCGCCCAGCTGGGCTGGGAGGTGCCGCCGAGGCCCACGTTCAAACGCGTGCTGCGGCGGGGACGGTCGCGGGTGGACTAGCCCCGCGCGACGCGAGTCACGGTCGCCCATCGGTCGGCCCAGTCCTGAAGTGGCTCAAGAGCGGTCATCAGCGCACGGCCCTGCTCGGTCAGCCGGTACCCGCCCGCGTCGTGATCGACGATGCCGAGCTCTCGGAGCTCTTTGAGCCTGGTGTTGAGCGAGCCAGGATTGGTTTCGCAAACGTCCTGAAGGGCGCGGAACGTCAGGGGATCACCACGCAGTTCCCACAGCACGCGCAGCGCCCCCCGCCGGCCGAGCACGTCGAGCGCCGCCATGATCGGCCTGCCTGACTTCGAGCCACGTACCCGCGATCCGATCTTAGGTGAAGTCATGCTTCACATTTTGTAGCAAACGCGCGTAAAGTGCCACACATGATTAGCTATAAAAACCATAGCGCGCGAATCGCTCCGGCGTCGCCGCCGCTGGACCGCGACGTGCAAGAGGCAATCGACACGATCATGCGCGGCGCACCGCCGCTGGTCCTCTTCACGACGATGGCCCGCGACCGACGGCTGTTCTTCAAGTTCTTCAATTCCGGACTGCTCGACAGGGGCAACCTGACGATCCGGCAGCGCGAGATCGTCATCGACCGGGTCACTGCGTGCTGCGGAGCCGAATACGAATGGGGAGTGCACGTCTCCGTGTATGCGGCCAAGGCTGGGCTGACGGAGACTCAGATCGCCTCGTTGGCAACAGGCGGACCCGACGACGACTGCTGGGCCGACGAAGACAGGGTGCTCATCCGGTTGTGCGACGGCCTGCAGCAGAGCAGCACCGTCGACGACGATGTCTGGGCGGACCTGAAGGTGCACCACAGCGACGAAGCGATCCTGGAGCTGCTCATGCTCGCCGGTACCTACCGGACCGTGAGCTATCTCGTGAACGGATTGCGGCTGCCGTTGGAGCCGGGCGCAGGCCGGTTCCCGGCATAGGCAACCCCGGCAAAGACACGCATCGCGACACGCCGCGAAGTGTCGGACCGCGGTCATAGACTGGCGTCCCTATGAACTCCTTCGTGCACCTCCACAATCACACCGAATATTCGATGTTGGACGGTGCCGCGAAGGTCAAGCCGATGCTCGCCGAGGCTCAGCGGCTGCAGATGCCCGCGATCGGGATGACCGATCACGGAAACATGTTCGGCGCCAGCGAGTTCTACAACAGCGCCACCGAAGCGGGCATCAAGCCGATCATCGGCATCGAGGCCTACATCGCGCCCGCGTCGCGCTTCGAGACCAAGCGGATCCTGTGGGGCGACCCGAGCCAGAAGGCCGACGACGTCTCGGGCAGCGGGTCGTATACGCACCTGACCATGGTCGCGGAGAACGCCACAGGGCTGCGCAACCTCTTCAAGCTCTCTTCGCTGGCCTCGTTCGAGGGACAGCTGGGCAAGTGGTCGCGGATGGACGCCGAGCTCATCGCCGAACACGCCGCGGGCATCATCGCGACCACTGGCTGCCCGTCCGGCGAGGTGCAGACGCGCCTGCGGCTCGGTCACGATCGCGAGGCCGTGGAGTCGGCAGCCAGGTGGCGGGAGATCTTCGGCGCCGAGAACTATTTCCTCGAATTGATGGACCACGGTCTCGACATCGAGCGCCGGGTGCGCGAGGGCCTGCTCGAGATCGGCCGCAAACTCGCCATCCCGCCACTGGCCACCAACGACTGCCACTACGTCACCCGCGACGCGGCCCACAACCATGAGGCGCTGCTGTGTGTGCAGACCGGGAAGACGCTGTCGGATCCGAACCGGTTCAAGTTCGACGGGGACGGCTACTACCTCAAGTCGGCAGCGGAGATGCGCGAGATCTGGGACGCCGAGATCCCCGGCGCCTGTGACTCCACCCTCCTGATCGCCGATCGGGTCCAGTCCTACGCCGACGTGTGGGAACTGCGCGACCGGATGCCGATCTCCCCCGTCCCCGAGGGCCACGACCAGGCGTCGTGGCTGCGCCACGAGGTAGACGCCGGGCTCGCGCGGCGGTTCGCCGCCGGCGTGCCACAGCAGTACGTGGACCGGGCGGCCTACGAGATCGACGTGATCTGCGCGAAGGGCTACCCCTCCTACTTCCTGATCGTGGCCGACCTGGTGAGCTATGCGCGGTCGGTCGACATCCGGGTCGGGCCGGGTCGTGGTTCGGCGGCCGGCTCGCTGGTCGCCTATGCGCTGCGCATCACCGATATCGACCCGATCGAGCACGGTCTGCTGTTCGAGCGCTTCCTGAACCCCGAGCGCGCGTCGATGCCCGATATCGACATCGACTTCGACGACCGCCGCCGCGGCGAGATGGTGCGCTACGCCGCCGACAAGTGGGGGAGCGATCGGGTCGCCCAGGTCATCACGTTCGGCACCATCAAAACCAAAGCGGCGCTGAAGGATTCGGCCCGCATCCACTACGGCCAGCCGGGTTTCGCGATCGCGGACCGGATCACCAAGGCGCTGCCGCCGCCGATCATGGCCAAAGACATTCCGCTGTCCGGGATCACGGACGCGAACCACGATCGGTACAAGGAGGCCGCCGAGGTTCGCGGGCTCATCGACACCGACCCCGACGTCCGCACCATCTATGAGACTGCCCGCGGACTGGAAGGCCTGATCCGCAACGCGGGTGTGCACGCCTGCGCCGTGATCATGAGCAGTGAGCCGCTGACCGAGGCCATCCCGCTGTGGAAGAGGCCGCAGGACGGCGCCATCATCACCGGTTGGGACTATCCGTCGTGCGAGGCCATCGGCCTGCTGAAGATGGACTTCCTCGGCCTTCGCAACCTGACGATCATTGGCGACGCCCTGGAGAACATCAAGGCTAACCGGGGAACCGAGCTCGACCTCGAGTCCGTCCCGCTCGACGATCCGGCCACTTACCAACTGCTCGGCCGCGGCGACACGCTCGGCGTGTTCCAGCTCGACGGCGGCCCGATGCGTGACCTGCTGCGGCGCATGCAGCCCACCGGCTTCCAGGACGTGGTCGCGGTCATTGCGCTGTACCGGCCCGGCCCGATGGGTATGAACGCCCACAACGACTACGCCGACCGCAAGAACGGTAAGCAGGCCATCAAGCCGATCCATCCCGAGCTCGAAGAGCCGCTGCGCGACATCCTCGCCGAGACGTACGGGCTGATCGTCTACCAAGAGCAGATCATGCGCATCGCGCAGAAGGTGGCCAGCTACTCGCTCGCCCGAGCAGATATTCTGCGAAAAGCCATGGGCAAGAAGAAGCGTGAAGTGCTGGAGAAGGAGTTCGAGGGCTTCTCGGAAGGGATGAAGTCGAATGGCTTCTCGGCGGGTGCCATCAAGGCGCTGTGGGACACCGTGCTGCCGTTCGCCGACTACGCGTTCAACAAGTCGCACGCCGCGGGCTATGGGTTGGTGTCGTACTGGACG
>Ga0157375_10001556_pt1 | contig 19758 bp, 23 predicted proteins | sample M35metaG_FD_115311 | JGI IMG/M metagenome (GOLD analysis project Ga0157375, IMG submission 115311) | Miscanthus rhizosphere microbial communities from Kellogg Biological Station, Michigan, USA - M3-5 metaG | ecosystem: Host-associated > Plants > Roots > Rhizosphere > Soil | place: USA: Michigan... | reverse complement strand
GTTTGTGTCTTCACCTTCCGGGTGTCCTCCTGGGTCGTTGCGAATACGTCGGCAAACCGCATTCTCAAGACCCAAGAGGACGTTCCCGGAAGGCTTCCTCAGGTCGTTACTGGTAGATCCGGGTTAGTCGCGCTCTAACCTGCTCGTTAGGTGCCTGGGCGCCCTCAAGCGAGTAGACCAGCAAGCTCTCGGGTATCTGAAACGTGCAAACGACTGAAGGGACTCGATCGCTGATGACCACCACCCCACTCGAAGGGACCGTTGCGCTGATCACTGGCGCGAGCAGTGGCATCGGTGAGGCTACGGCGCGGGCGCTGGCGGAGCAGGGGGCGAAAGTCGCGGTGGCGGCGCGGCGGCTGGAGCGGCTCGAGCGGCTCGCCTCGGAGATTGGCGGCAAGGGCCACACGGCCCTGGCGATCGAGTCCGACATCGCCGACCAGGAGCAGGCGATCGGTGCGGTCGATCGCACCGTCGACGAGCTGGGGCGCCTCGACATCGTCGTCAACAACGCCGGCGTGATGCTGCTCGGGCCGATCGAGGACGCGCCGACCGAGGAATGGGACCGCATGATCGATCTCAACCTCAAGGGGCTGATCAACACGACCCATGCCGCCCTCCCCCACCTGCTCGCGGCCGCCGAGGAATCCGAGCGGGGCTGCGCCGACGTGGTCAACATCAGCTCCGTCGCCGGCCGCGTCGCCCGCTCCGGCTCCGGCGTCTATAACCTGACCAAGCACGGGGTCGGCGCCTTCAGCGAGTCCTTCCGCCAGGAGTTCGCCGATCGCAAGGTCCGCTCGACGCTGATCGAGCCCGGTGCGGTCGACACCGAGCTGACCGACCACCTCCGCGACGGCGTCAAGGAGCAGACGATCGAGCGCCTCTCCGGGATGCGCAAACTCGAGGCCTCCGACATCGCCGATGCGATCGCCTTCGCGGTCACGCGCCCCTGGCACGTCTGCGTCAACGAGATCCTCATCCGGCCGACCGAACAGAAGATCTGAGCGATCAGCCGACGCACAGCGACGGGTCCCGGTTAGGGTTTTGCCCGGGATTGCCCGGCAAATGGGAAGGGGAGAGACGTGAAGCTGGTGATCGGCATCGTGCGTCCGGAGAAGGCGAACGACGTGCTGGAGGCCCTGTACCGAACTGACGTGCGCGGGATCTCGATGAGTCGCGTCCAGGGCCACGGCGGTGAGCTGGAGCGGGTCGAGACCTACCGCGGCACGACCGTGCAGATGGGTCTCTCCGAGAAGGTCCGCTGGAGATCGCCGTCTCCGACGAGTTCGTCGATGCGACCGTCGGCGCGCTCTGCGAGGGCGCCCGCACCGGCGAGGTCGGCGACGGCAAGATCTTCGTCGTGCCGCTCGAGCAGGCGGTTCGCATCCGCACCGGCGATACCGACATGGGCGCCGTCACCCCGGTTGACAAGCGATGAGCACGCTGATCCTGGCCGCGGCCGCACAGGTCGACACTGGCGACACCGCCTGGATGCTGGTCGCCACCGCGCTGGTCCTGATGATGACCCCGGCGCTGGGGCTCTTCTACGCCGGCCTGGTGCGCTCGAAGAACACGCTCAACACCTTCATGATGTGCGTCGCCGCGATCGCCGTCGCCACCGTCACCTGGGCGGCGGTCGGCTACTCGATCGCCTTCGACGGCGACGGCAGCATCGTCGGCGGCCTCGGCAACGCCTTTTTGAACGGGGTCGACTTCCTGCCCCGCGAAGGGACGACGATTCCCGAGCTCGTCTTCATGGCCTTCCAGGCGACCTTCTGCATCATCACCGTCGCGCTCGTCTCCGGCGCGGTGGTCGAGCGGATGCGGTTCGGCGCCTTCCTCGTCTTCGCCGCGCTCTGGTCGGTGCTCGTCTACGCCGTGCTCGCCCACTGGGCGTTCGGCGGCGGCTGGCTGCAGGCGGGCGGCACGCTCGACTTCGCCGGCGGCGTCCCGGTCGAGATGGGCTCCGGCTTCTCGGCCCTTGCCGCGGCGCTGGTCGTCGGCGCCCGCAAGGACTACGGCCGCCAGGCGCTGCTCCCCCACAACGCCGTCTACGTGCTGCTCGGCGCCGGCCTGCTCTGGTTCGGCTGGTTCGGCTTCAACGGCGGCAGCGGCTTCTCGACCGGCAACGCCAGCGTGCTCGCCTTCACCAACACCCTGCTATGCCCCGCCTGCACGCTCGTCGTCTGGTTCGCCCTCGACCTGATCCGCGGGCGCAAGGTGACGGCGATCGGTGCGGCGACGGCGATCGTCGTCGGCTGCGTGGCGATCACCCCGGCGGGCGGGTTCATCAGCCCGGGCTGGGCGATGGCGCTGGGCGCCCTCGCGGCCCTGCCCAGCTACGCGATCATCGTCTGGCGCACGCGGACCCGGGTCGACGAGACGCTCGACGTCCTCGCCGCGCACGGGATGGCGGGGTTCTTCGGCATCCTCTTCATCGGCTTCTTCGCCCAGTTCGCCTGGAACGGCGCCTCCGACGGCCTCCTCTACGGCAACGCGGCCCAGCTCGGCGACCAGGCGCTCGCGGCGCTCGCCGGACCTGCGTACGCCTTCACCGTCACCTTCGCGCTGCTCAAGCTGATCGGGCTGGCGATGCCGCTGCGGGCGAGCGAACACCAGGAGGCGATCGGCATGGACGTGATCCAGCATGGCGAGGAGGCCTACGTGACCGGCGAGGGGGCGATCCTGATCACCCCCGAGTCGGGCATCGAGGCGGAGCTGCCGGTGGCGGACCCGGCCTGAGGACTCGGCCCCCGCTTACGGCGTCAGCGCGCTGACCAGGTCGGCCGCCGGGCGCACGTCGGCGACGCGCGCCACCGTCTCGCCCGCATAGAGCGCCCCCGCGTCGAGCAGCGTCTCGGGACCGTCGTCCGTCGGCCCGGCCGGGGTGAGCAGCCGGCTGCCCGGGCGCTGAGCGCGCACCATCCGGCTCTGGAGGGCCGACGGCGTGTAGCGCGCGCCGGGAGCGAGCAGGCGGTTGAGCAGCCGATTCAGGGTCGGGCCGCGCGGGTCGTCGCGCAGCCACCGCTCCGTCGCCGCGTTGGCGACGACGCGATGAGGCGCCGGCCAGCCGGCGCCGAACAGCTCGGTGAGGATCGTGTCCTCCGCGGCCAGCAACCGCTCTCGGTACCCGGGATGCGCGCGGCTCTCCTCCGACATCAGGAAGCGGGTGCCGGCCACGGCGGCGCTCGCCCCCGCCGCCAGCGCCTGGCGCACGTCGCCCTCCTCGGCGATCCCGCCGGCGAGCAGCAGCGGATAGCCATCCGGCAACGCGTCCTTGACCCGGTCGAGCAGCTCCAGCGCCGGCGTCGTCCCGCGCACGTGCCCGCCCGCCTCGACGCCCTGGACGATCACCGCGTCGGCGCCCGCCGCCTGGGCCGAGCGCGCCTCGGCGACCGAGCCGCACTGGTGCATCCAGACGCCGGGCGTACGCCTCCGCGGCTTGCCCCAGAAGGTGACGACGACGTCGGCATCCGCCGCTGCCGCGAACCAGTCGCGCCGGGCGAAAGGCAGCAAGAGGTTGACGGCGACCGGCCGTCCGGTCAACGCCCGCGCCGCCGCAAGCTCCCTGCCGATCGCCGCCGCGCTGGCAACAGCGATCGTCCCAAGCCCACCGGCCTCGGACACCGCCGCCGCCAGCTCATGGCGGCTGAGCCCGCCGCCCATCCCCGCCTGGACGACCGGCACGTCCATCCCGATGCGCTCGAGCATTGACACGATGTAAGATACTATCTTACCCCGATGAGAACGACCGTATCCACCAAGGGACAGATCGTGCTTCCGGCCGAGCTTCGCCAGCGGGATGGCATCGTGCCCGGACAAGAATTCGAGGTCGAGCGCCTCGACGCGGACGAGTACCGGCTGCATCGGGTGGCGCCATCGCCCAACGAAGGCCTGGTGGACTGGCTCCTCGCCTGCCCCGACAAGGGCTACTTCGTCGCGATCGAATCTGAGTCGACCGACACGCTTTGAAGCATCTCGTCGACGCCAACGTCCTCTCGGAGGCAACCAGGTCCGAACCCGACCCGCGGGTGGTCGAGTGGCTGAGGAGGAACGAGCGTTCGATCGTCGTAGATCCAGTCATCATCGGCGAGGTGCGCTTCGGCATCCTGTTGCTCGCGCACGGAGCGCGGCGCACCACGCTGGAGCGATGGTTCGAGGAGGGAGTCGGTCGAATCCAGTGCCTTCCCTGGGACTCGACCGTCGGGCTGCGCTGGGCACAGCTCCTGGCCGACCTACGCCGTCGCGGACGACCGATGTCGATCAAAGACAGCCTGATTGCCGCCAGCGCCCTCACTCACGACCTGGCGCTCGTCACGCTCAACCAGCGTGACTTCAAGCCGGCGCAGGTGAAGCTCATCGACCCGTCGGCATGACAGCTCCGCGGATTAGAGCGTCTGCACCCACGGTCAGCCTTCGATTCGTCGCTGCCGCTCGACCTCGGTGAGATTCGCTATGTCGTCCAGGTCGCCAGGCCGCCCGGCGGCGCGCTTCATCCGGATCAGGTCGTCCAGCGAGACGATCGCGACCGCCACACCGTCCAGGTCGACGACCAGCGCTCGCTCACGCATCTCATCGAACGTGCGGGCTCCCTTCGGTTCCTTGAGGATGTGAACCTGACCGTGCCGCGTGAGCAGCGGCGGAACGATCGCGGCGACGGCAAGGCGCTCCGGATCGGCGACCGGAATCTCCCCCTCCTCCACATCCTCCACAGGACGAGCATCTAGCTCGGTAAGCGCCGCACCCAACCGGCGCAGGTTCTCGGGGTCGGGGTCGGGCGTGAGATCGAGGTCCATCGTCGTGCGCCGGTGACCGTGAACCTGGGTTGCCACCCCACCGATCACGACGTAGTCGACGCCGTGGTCGGCAAGGACCGCTATCAACTTGCTGATATCGAGCGGACCCTCTGCTCCCACTTCGCCCTTTTCACTCATCGCTCGTGCCCGGCGGTGGCGGGATGGCCTTCGCTTCGCGCCTGCTCGCCGGCGGCAGAGAGCTGCGCCGCCATCCGATTCCAGCTCGATGCCTCACTCAGGCGCCGGCCTGGAGACATCGCACCGGACACCGAAAGCTCCGACTGCGGCACCGGGCCCTCAAGCGGCTCAACGCCAAGCACCGGACGGCGGCCCAATACCAGCAAGAGCTGGCCGAGGCGCTCCAACGTGGGCGCCTCGGCTCCGCGCTCTATCCGACTGATCGCGTCCTGACTGGTTCCCGCCCGCAAAGCAAGGCGGCGCTGACTGAGCCCTTGCTGCTCGCGTGCTTCACGGAGAACGCTGCCGACCTCGAGGCTATCTTGACACCGCATAAGGTGTCATCATACTCGGCTGGGCTCCTTCCTCCCTGGAATAATCGCGAAGAGGCCCAGCTCAGAACCTGACGCTGAACCCCGGCGGGTCGTACTTGCTTGCCAGGCGGGCCAGGGTCAGCGCGCCCAGCATCAGCCCGAAGTCGCGCAGGGCGATGTCGTAGTAGCCCGAGTAGGTGAGCAGGTTGACGATGATCCCGTCGAGCCAGGCCGCGACGACGTAGGCGCCGTAGCGCGGCTTCAGCGCGACGAAGATCCCGGCGACGATCTCGACGACGCCGACCAGGTGCATCGCGGTCGAGGCGCTGCCGGGGACGATGTCGTTGATCCAGGGAGCCAGGTAGGTCTCCCAGTCGACGAGGACGTTGAAGAACTTGTCGAGCCCGAAGACGATCGGCGCGACGGTGAAGGCGATCCGCAGCAGCAGGAAGGCCTGGTAGGCGGGGTCGCTTTTGAGACGCTCGCCGAACGTCGGCGCGAGGCTCGCGGCGCGCGGGTCGAGAGTGGCCGTGACAGTGGACATGAGACCTCCAAACGGGTCGATGGTGGTTGGTTGCCCTTGTCTGCGTCGGCCTCGGCCCGAGTCTTACCTGAGGCGCGAACTTTTCCCCAGGGTAAGAACCGGCGGGCCCGGCGCGCTAACAATGCATGGCAGCGGCGACGATGACGATGCCGATCGAGACTCCAGCTGGGCAGGCGACCGAGGCCGGCGACGACGCCTCGCGGCTCTGGTTGGACCGGCTCGCGGCCTCCGGGGCGAGGCGCGACGAAGCGGTGGTCGAGCTTCACGCCCTGCTGCTGAAGGCAGCGCGCTTCGAGGTCGACCGCCGCCGCGCCGCCCTCCCCCACCTGCGCGGCGGCGACCACGAGGACCTCGCCCAGCAGAGCGCCGACGACGCGCTGCTGGCGGTGCTGGGCAAGCTCGGCGAGTTCCGCGGCGAGAGCCGCTTCACGACCTGGGCCTACAAGTTCGCGCTGCTCGAGGCGGCGGTGAAGGTGCGCCGCCGGGCCTGGCAGGGACGTGAGATCCCACTCGAGGACGGCGCCTGGTCCGTGCTGGCCGACCGCGCGAGCTCAGCCGGGAGCCGCGCCGAGGACGCCGAGCTGTTCGCGGCGATCCGGGAGGAGATCGAACGCAGCCTCAGCGAGCGCCAGCGCGAGGTGCTCGTCGCGGTGACGCTCAACGACGTGCCGATCGACGTCCTCGCCGAGCGCCTCGCCACGACGCGCGGCGCTCTCTACAAGACCCTGCACGACGCCCGCCACAAGCTGCGCGGGGCGCTTGCGCGGCGCGGCTTTCAGGTCAGATCCGGCGGAGAGGAGGAGCGATGAGCAACGACAGGCAGCAGACGGGCGAGCACGATCGCGTGCTGGCGCGAGTGCTCGGCCCCGAGGGGCCCGAGCTGAGCTGCGAGGAGTGCTTCGCCCAGCTCGACCGCTACGTCGAGCTGGCGCTGGCCGGCGACCCCGCTGACGAGAAGGCGCCGGGAATGCGCGCCCATCTCGAGGGATGCCCGGCCTGCGCCGAGGACTTCCGCAGCCTGCGCGACCTCGTCTCCGGGGAGACGGGGGCGGAGAGTTGAGCGAGCCGGCGCTCGCCGCATGGAAGCTGCCGCCGATCGTGGCGGCGATCGCGGTCTCGATCGTCGGCGGCTTCTACCTCGGCGGTCCCGGACTGGGCATGGCGGTCGGGGCGCTGGCCGCCACCGCGATCGTCGTCATGGCCGTCCGCCATCCGCCGATCTATCCGATCGACCCGCCGGCGGCGGATGACTTCCGCCGCCACATCCTGGTGGTCCTGAGCAGCCCGCTCGGCGAGGGCGAGGCGCTCGAAGCGCTCCTCCGCACCGCGGCGGCGACCGCCGAGGATCACCGCGAGCCGGAGATCCTCGTCGTAGCCCCGTCGCGCCATCGCTTCCTCGATCGCTGGACCTCGGACTCGCGACCCGGGCGCGAGCGTGCCCAGCGGCGCCTGGTCCTCAGCCTCGCCTCGCTCGCCAAGGCCGGGATCGAAGCCGGCGCCCGAATCGGCGACGAGGATGTCGTGCAGACGACGGAGGACGAGCTGCGCAGCTTCCCCGCTACCGAGGTCGTCCTGGTCACGGGGCCACCGCACCAGGACACCAGAGGCGAGGCGGCGGCCGCGGAACTGGAGTTCCGACTCCGAACCCCGCTTCGCCGCCTTTGCGTCGGCGCCGGGGAGGTGCCCCGCCCCACCGGCGCCTCAGCGCTGACCAGCGTCTAGGAGTCCCGCGAGCGGTCAGATTCGGGCCGGGACCCGCGCTCGCGCTCGGCTGGGCGCCCTGTCCATATGATTTACAGCTCGATGCGACCTCGGTGGATCCACGCGGCGGTCGCGATGCTCGCTTTCGCCGCTGTCGTGGCGCCCTCGGCAGCCCTCGCGAGCACCGCGGACGTGAGCTTCAAAGGGGGCGACCTGATCGACCTGACGATCGACCCGGCGTTCGGTCAGGCCTCTCTTCAGAACCTCTCCTACAGCTATGAAGATTGCGGCACCGAAGCGGCAGAGGCGACCTGCACCTGGGAGCTGCGGATGAGCCTCTACTCCGATCCCGCGCGGCGCTGCGTGGCCGGCACCCCGGAATCGCAGCTGCTCTGGGACAGCGGTCAAAGGTCCGGCAACAGCACGGTGGAAAGCGGCCCGGTCAGCTTTGCGCTCGAAGGCTGCAAAGGGCAGATCCTCAGCGTCTACTACGAAGAGAGAAAGACGTTCAATCCCGAAGAAGAGGAAGGCCCCTGGTGGAAAGTGCTCTCCTCGGGCTCATCCGCCACTCTGCTCCGGCTCCAAATCGGCGGCGAATCGGTTGAAGAAATCGAACAGCAAATCCGCGAAGCCAGCCCAGCTTCGCACCCGACCCTGCCGCCGCCGCTACCGACGCTGGCGGTCAGCGCCAACTGCCGCTCGTTGAAGATCGGCAGCAGCCGCTACTTGTTCGCCTACCGTCGAATGGGATGCGCGAGAGCAACCGATCTCGCGGCGATGGCCCACGTCTCCAGGGCCGCCCCGAACGGATACGTGTGCGAGGGCCTGCAAGGAGAAGGGGAGCGCTGCTGGCGGCGACGCCATCCCGAGAAGTACGTCGAATGGCGCCTGCCCTCGCACACGTCTCGGCAAGCCCGCTGACCAGCGACCATCGGCTTCCGCTCAGCGCTGACCGGCGTCTAGAAGTCCCGCCACCAGCGTGGCGAGGCGCTTGCCGCGACTCGTCAGGCGGTACTCCGTGTGCGGGGGGCGGCCCGGGACCAGGCGTCGCTCGACGATCCGCTCGGCCTCGAGCTGCTCGAGGCGGTCGGAGAGGGTCGTCGGCGAGACGCCCGGCAATGACTGGCGGAACTCGTTGAAGCGGACGGCGCCGCCGGCCGCGGCGTAGATCGTCGCCAGCGTCCAGCGGCGCTCGAGCAGGCTGGCCGTCGCGCGCAGCTCGGCCGGGACCGGCGCGCAGCTACGACAGCGCGGCGACATCCGCCCCGCTCTCGGCCGGCTCGAGGGCCAGCTCGAGCACCTCCTCGATGCTCATCACCGGGTGGAAGGTCATCTGCTCGCGCACCTCCTCGGGCACCTCGTCGAGGTCGCCGCGGTTGCGCTCGGGCAGGATCACCTCGGTCAGCCCGGCCGCGTGGGCGGCGAGCACCTTCTGCTTCAGGCCGCCGATCGGCAGCACCCTGCCCTGCAGCGTCACCTCGCCGGTCATCCCGACGGTGTGCTTGACCGGCCGCCCAGAGAGCAGCGAGACCAGCGCCGTCGTCATCGCCGTGCCGGCGCTGGGGCCGTCCTTGGGAATCGCCCCGGCGGGCACGTGCAGGTGGAACTCGCGCTGGAAACCGCCGTCGTCGATGCCGAGCTCGGCGCTGTGCGAGCGCACGTAGGAGAGCGCGATCCGCGCCGACTCCTTCATCACGTCGCCGAGCTGCCCGGTCAGGACGAGGCCCTTGTCGCCGTCCATCGCGGTCGCCTCGATGAAGAGCACGTCGCCGCCGGCGCCGGTGACGGCGAGGCCGGTCGAGACGCCGGGTATCGCCGTGCGCTCGACCGACTCCTGGAAGAAGCGCTGGCGGCCGAGGGCGTCGTGGACGGCGTCGGCGTCGAGCACGATCGGCTGCTCGGCCTCACCCGAGGCGATCCGCGTCGCCGCCCCGCGCAGCAGCTTGCCCAGCTCCCGCTCGAGCTGGCGCACGCCTGCCTCGCGGGTGTACTCGGCGATCACGCGACGCAGAATGTCGTCTCCCGCCTCCACCTCCTCGGGCTCGAGCCCGTTGCGCTTCAGCTGGCGCGGCAGCAGGTAGCCGCGCGCGATCGCCAGCTTCTCCTCGGTCGTGTAGCCGTCGAAGGCGATCGTCTCCATGCGGTCGAGCAGCGGCGCCGGGATCGTGTCGGTCAGGTTGGCCGTGGCCAGGAAGACGACCTCGGAGAGATCGACCTCGACGTCGAGGTAGTGGTCGCGGAAGGAGTGGTTCTGCGCCGGGTCGAGCACCTCCAGCAGCGCCGCCGAGGGGTCGCCGCGCCAGTCGGCGCCGACCTTGTCGACCTCGTCGAGCAGGACCACCGGGTTCATCGTCCCGGCGTCGCGCAGGGCACGGACGATCCGCCCGGGCAGCGCCCCTATGTAGGTGCGGCGGTGGCCGCGGATCTCGGCCTCGTCGTGCAGGCCGCCGAGGCTGATGCGGACGAACTCACGTCCCAGCGCGCGGGCGATCGACTCGCCGATCGAGGTCTTGCCGGTGCCGGGCGGCCCGACCAGGGTCAGGATCGCGCCGTTGGCGCGGCTGTCGTCGTCGACCCCTCGCTCCTCGCGCAGCTTGCGCACTGCGATGAACTCGGTGATCCGCCGCTTGACGTCGTCGAGACCGGCGTGGTCGGCGTCGAGCACCTCACGCGTGTGGACGGGGTCGAGCCGCTCCTCTGAGCGCTTGGCCCACGGCACCGCGATCAGCCAGTCGAGGTAGCTGCGGATCATCGAGGACTCGGGCGACTGCTCCCCCTGGCGCTCGAGCCGGCGCAGCTCCTTCTCGGCCTGCTCGGCGACCGCCTCCGGCATCTCCGCCTCGGCGATCCTGCGCTCGTACTCCTCGATCAGGCTGCCCGCGTCCTCGCCCAGCTCCTTGCGGATCGACTCCATCTGTTTGCGCAGGAAGTAGTCGCGCTGCTGCTTTTGGGCACCGGACTCGACGTCGTCGCGGATGCGGCTGCGCACCTGCAGCTCGGCGAGCCGCTCGCGCTGCAGCTCGACCGCCAGCTCGAGGCGGGCGGTGACGTCCAGCGTCTCCAGCAGGCGGAGCTTCTGCTCGGCCGAGAGGTCGGGGCTGAGGCCGGAGGTGTCGGCGAGCGCGCCCGGCTCCTCCACCGAGCGCAGGAAGGCGGCGACCCTGCCGTCGTCGCCGCGCAGCTCGAGGATCTCCTCGACCACGGCGCGGTACTCCCGCTCGAGCTCGTGCGTGTGCTCGTCCTCGGGATGCCCGTCGTAGACCTCCTGCACGTCGATGCGCAGCGAGTCGCCCTCGCCGGCGACCGCCTGCCCGGCGATCCCGCGATGCAGGCCGAGCACGGTCGCGACCGGCGCGCCGCCGCGCGAGCGGCCGCGCTCGATCACCTCGGCGACAACGCCGACGCGGCCGAACTCGCCGTCGGAGCGGGGCAGCAGGAAGACGCGCTCCTCCTCGCCGACGTCGATCGGCAGCGTGGCGGAGACGGTCGGGAAGACGATCGTTTCGTCCAGCGGAATCAGCAGATAGGCCATGTCTAAGTCCAATTTCTGTAGTTAGTCTCAGAACAGGATAGCGCCACGGTCGGCCCGGGTCCAGCCGGACGGGGGTTGTGGCCTCTCGGTGCGGAGCGGCGAGCCGATCCCCGACGGCGCCTCGAGGCCGTCCCCACGGCCGAGCTCACGGTCGAGGAGCAGGGGCCCGGGGCTCGCGGGTAACCGCGCAGGCCGGCGTGCCGCCCGGCAGGCGGTAACGATTCGCAGCGATCAGCCGGTAGGCCCGCGCCGCGAACCACGAGATCCCCGGCAGCAGGACCACCCGGCCGGCCACCCGCCAGATCCCACCGGAGACGATCAACACCGCGGCGATCGCCTCGTGGCCCGAGCAGATCGTTCCATCGCTCCGCACCCACTGCAAGGCCTCTATCGCCTGCTCCTCGGTGATTCCCAGCGCGGCCAGATCGGTCAGCTGCCAGGCGACGATCTCCGCCTCGGGCCCGATCCTTTCCAGCAGGCGCACGCACGTCGTGCAGAACCCGCAGTCCCCGTCGTAGACGAGAACCGGTCTATGCCTCGCGACCTGCTTAGCGTCCATAGGGCATCGTTGGGACCAGGATAGGCATGAGGCTTCCCAACTCCGCACACGAATCCCGACCCTGGCGGATCCGCGAGATCGCGCCCGATTTCATCCTCGAGGACGTCTGGGCCCTGCCGACGCCGGGCGGCGCCGATGACTTCCCCGCACTGCTGCGGCTGATGGCCGCGTCCGACCCGGCCAACTCGAGCTCCCTCCCCACCCGCGTCCTCTGGCGCGTTCGCGACCGCCTCGGCAAGCTGTTCGACCTCGGCGGAATCTCGGCGCCCACCGGCAGCGACCCCGACGGAACCACGGGCAAGCTGCCGATCCCGGGCACGAACGATACCTCGCTGGCCGAGCGCCTGCCGGAGGACCTGCGCGGCACGGCGGCGGGCATGGACTTCGGCTCCCTGCCCTTCATACCGCTCTACCGCACCGCCGACGAGTTCGCCGCCGAGCTCTCGAACCGGACCGTCCATGCGGCGATGCACCTGGCCTGGGTCGACCAGGGCGAGGGCCGCTACCAGGGACAGATGGCCGTCTACGTAAAGCCCCGCGGCGCCTTCGGCAAGGGATACATGACGCTGATCAAGCCCTTCCGCCACCTGATCGTCTACCCGGCGCTGATCCGCCAGACCGAGCGAGCCTGGAACAGGCGGCGCTGAGCACCTCTGCGACGAACGCTTGCGCGTACGTCGCGAGAGCAGATGGAACAAACGCGTCGAGCAAACGCTCAGGCGAAATCAGGCCACGGTCAAGCAGGCCGACACCGATTGGTCGATTGACCCCCGCATAGGGTGGCAAATCGACCAATCGGCGCCGCTGCCCGCCGCGGAATCAGCGATCTACTTGCGCGAAGGCGCGATCGCCGAGCGGGCGCCGGCTGCCTTGACCGCGGCTGAGAGCGTTTCGATGTCGTAGGCGCCGTCGTGGCGGCGTTCGTTGACGAAGAAGGTCGGAGTGCCGGTGACGCCGCTGATGTCGGCAGAGTCGACGTCTTCCTCGATGCGCGGCGCATGGGCGTGCCGCTGCAGGTCGTCGCGGAAGCGGCCGGGGTCGAGGTCGAGCTGCTGGGCGTAGGCGTGGAGGTGGCGCGGCAGCAGCTCACCCTGGTGGTCGAGCAGCAGGTCGTGCATCTCCCAGAACGCCCCCTGGGCGGCGGCGGCCTCCGATGCCTCTGCCGCCAGCTCGGCGTTCGGGTGGACGTCTGACAGCGGCAGGTGCCGCCAGACGTAACGGACCTCGGCGAAGTCGGCGAGAAGCTCGCGCACGACCGGCTCCGCCCTGCCGCAGTACGGGCACTCGAAGTCGCCGTACTCGACCACCGTCACCGGCGCCTCGGCCGGCCCGCGCAGATGGTCGCGCTCGGGATCGACCGGCACCCCCAGATCGACCAGCGTCTCCGAGGTGCCGAGCAGGGCGCGGATGCGCGCCCGCCAGGGCAGCATCGCGGTGGCGCGGAAGACGAGCCAGGTCAAGATCGAGGCGACGAGCGCCGCGCTCAAAACGCCGAGCTTCGCCTCGCGCAGCTCGACCCCGTGAAAAGCCAGTGCCGCGATCAGCAGCGAGACCGTGAAGCCGATCCCGGCGATCGCGCCGCCCCCGGCGGTGGCGGCCCAGCCGACCGGCGGCCGCAACCGCCCCCTGCTCAGCCAGGTCACCAGCGCTGCGACCCCGGTCACGCCGACCGGCTTGCCGAGCACGTAGGCGAAAATGATTCCCAGCACGATCGGCGAGGAGTAGGCCCGCGAGAGGAAGTCGCCGTCGATCGCAATGCCGACGTTTGCCAAGGCGAAGAGCGGCACGATCACGTAACTGGTCCACGGGTGGTAGAGCTGCAGCAGGCGGGCATTCGGCGAAACGGCCGCGCGCAGCCCGACCCGGGCGGAGCGGGCCAGCTCCGGCGTCGGCTGCTCGCGGAAGCTGCGGAACAGGTTCGTCGCCCGCTCCAGCTCGCCGCGGCCCGCCGGATAGGCGCCGACGATCAGCCCGATCGCGAGGCCCAGCACGACGGGATCGACGCCCGACTCGAACAGCGCCACCCAGGAAGTCGTCGCGAGCAGCAGGTAGAGGAGGTTCTGGCGGATCCGCAGGGCGACGGCGATCGCGGCCAGGCCGAAGACCCCGGCCGCGATCAGCAGCGGCCCGAGGGCCACGTCGTGGCTGTAGGCGATTGCGATCACGAGCAGCGCGACGACGTCGTCGACGACGATGATCGTCAGCATGAAGCCGCGCAGGCGGTCGGGAAAGCTCGGCCCGACCAGGGCCAGCATGCCGAGGGCAAAGGCGGTGTCGGTCGACATCGCCACCCCCCACCCCGAGGCCGCGTGCCCGCCGCCGTTGAAGGCCAGGTAGATCGCCACCGGCACGGCCATGCCGCCGAGCCCGGCGAGCACCGGCAGGGCGAGACGGCGGCGCTCGCGCAGCTCGCCGACGTCGAACTCGCGCCGCACCTCGAGCCCGACGACGAAGAAGAAGAACGTCATCAGGCCGCTGTTGACCCACTGGCGCAGGCTCTGCGAGATGCCCGAATCGCCGACCTGGATCGAGAGCTTCGTGCGCCAGACGCTCTCGTAGGAGGAGAGATCGATGTTGGCCCAGGCCAGCGCCGCCAGCGCCGCGGCCAGCAGCACGACGGCGCTGCCCGTCTCGGTGGTGAGAAATTCGCGCAGCGGCTCCTGCAGGCTGCGAGCCCAGGCGGTGCGCCCGCTGAATGCCGATCTGACCCGAGAGCCGCTCACCGCGGCAAGCTTGCCATCTGTGGGACGCTGCCGCGCATGCCGGGCGTCGCCATCGTCACCGACAGCACCACCTACCTGCCCCCCGACCTGATCGAGCGCTGGGAGGTCGAACAGGTGAACCTCTACGTCGGCTGGGGCGACGAGCGGCTGCCGGAGCCCGATTACGAGCTCGACGCCTTCTACGCGCGGCTGCGCGACTCGCCCGATCTGCCCTCGACCTCGCAGCCCTCCGTCGGTGACTTCCTCGCCTGCTTCGAGCCGCTCGCCGAGGCCGGGCGCGACGTCGTCTCCGTGCATATCGCCGGCGGCCTCTCCGGCACCTGCGAGAGTGCGCGGGAGGCGGCGCGGGTCGTTGCGGACAAGGGGCTTCCGGGCCGGGTCGAGGTTGTCGACGGCCAGACCGGCGCCGGCGGGCTCGGCTGTCTCGTGCTCGCCGCCGCGGGCGCCGCCGAGGACGGCTCGTCGGCGAAAGACGTGGTCGACGCGATCCGCCGCACCCGCGAAGGACTCGACATGTGGTTCTGCCTCGATACGCTCGAGTACCTGCGCCGCGGCGGACGCATCGGCGCCGCGCAGGCCCTGGTCGGCACGGCGCTGAAAATCAAGCCGATCCTCACCTTCGGCACCGAGATCTCACCGGTCGGCCGCGTCCGCACCCGGCAGCGCGCCCGGCAGAAGATGATCGACTACCTGCACGAGCTCCACGACCGCGGCGCCGGCGAGTGGTTCGTCCAGCACGCCCAATCGCCCGAGGAAGCGACAACCCTTGTCGCCGAGGGCACCGCCATCTTCGGCTCTGGGCCGCTCTTCTGCACCGAGGTCGGGCCGGTGCTCGGCGCCCACCTCGGCTCCGGCATGCTGGTCGGCGGCACCGGCTGCGAGCCGCGGCCCTAGCCTCCGCTGGGAGCTGTGCTCCGCCGTTCCGGCTGCGCGGGGCCACTAGCATCGAGGCGTGGAGATCCTGGTCGTCGAGGACGAGGGGGCAATCGCCGACTTCCTGGCGCGCGGCCTCGGCGCCGAGGGCTTCGCCGTCCGCACCGCCGCCGATGGCGTCGAGGGCGAGCGCCTTGCGCTTGGCGGCGGCTTCGACCTGGTGATCCTCGACCGGATGCTGCCCGGCCGCGACGGGCTCGATGTCCTCGCCGCGATCCGCCGTGAGAAGCCGACCCTGCCGGTGATCGTGCTGACCGCAAAGGGCGAGATCGCCGACCGGGTCGAGGGACTCGATGCGGGAGCGACCGACTACGTCGCCAAGCCCTTCGCCTTCGAGGAGCTGCTGGCGCGGATCAGGGCGCACCTGCGCCAGGCGAGCGCGGAAACGACGACGACACTCGAAGCGGGCGGCATCCTGCTCGACCTGCTCTCGCGCCAGGCAGAGCGCAATGGCATCTCGGTGCGACTGCCCGAGCGCGAGGCGGAGCTGCTCGCCTTCCTGATGCGGCGGGCGGGTCAGGTCTGCACCCAGCGTGAGATCCTCACCTCGGTCTGGGGGTACGACCACGATCCGGGCACCAACGTCGTCCAGGTCTACATCGGCTACCTGCGTCGCAAGCTGGGGCGGCCTGGCTCGCCGGCGCCGATCGAAACGGTGCGCTCGGCGGGCTACCGCCTGCGGGGCAGCCGGTGAGGAGAGGCTGGGCGAAGCTCGGCCTGCGGGCCCGGCTGGCGATCTCGATCGGCGGGATCGTCGTCGCCGCCTTCGCTCTCGTATTCGTCGCCGTGCGAGCCGACATGGCGGACGAGTCGAGGTTGATCGGACACGAGGAGTCGCGCGAGGCGGCCGGCCTCGGACCCGCAACCGGCGACACCGGCGAGGGCTCGGCGATCTCGCCGATCGCCGACGCCCAGGACGAGGTCGAGAGGACGTTCCTGATCGCCGGCGGCGCCGCTCTGCTCGCCGCACTGCTGGCCGGCTACCTGGTCGCCGCCCGCACCGCTGCGCCGCTGCGAAGGATCGCGTCGACGGCGGCCGCCGTCGACGCCGGCGATCTCACGCCGCGCCTGCGCCCGGAGGGCTCGACGCCCGAGCTGCGCACCGTGGTCGAGGCCTTCAACCACATGCTCGACCGGCTCGACCTCGCCTTCTCCCGCCAGCGGCGCTTCGTCTCCGACGCCTCGCACGAGCTGCGCACGCCGCTGACGGCGATCCGCGGCCAGCTCGAAGTGCTGGCCCGCAAGGAGGCGCCGAGCACCGAGGACGTGCACCGCGCCGAAGCACTGGCGATGACCGAGATCCACCGGGTCGAACGGCTGGTCGACGACCTGCTCGCGCTGGCCCATCTCGACGAGGGCGCAGAGCCCCGCCTGCGCGACGTCGAGGTCGCTCCGCTCCTGCGCGGCCTCGCCGAGGCGGGCCTCGAGCGCACCGAGATCGGCGAGCTGGTGGAGGGTGCCGTCCCCATCGACCCCGACCTGATCGCGCAGGTCGTCCGCAACCTGCTCTCCAACGCACACCGCCACGCCGGACCCGAGGGCCGCGTGGTCCTCTCGGCGAGGGCGGAGCCCGGTCGCCTCGTCGTCGCCGTCGACGACGACGGCCCGGGCGTGCCGGCGGCGCGGCGGGAGCAGGTCTTCGAGCGCTTCCACCGCAACCAGGCGGCGCGCGACCGCTCCTCCGGCGGCAGCGGCCTCGGCCTCGGCATCGCCCGCTCGATCGTCGACCTGCACGGCGGCCGCATCTGGATCGAGGACTCGCCGCTGGGCGGCGCCCGCGCCGTCTTTGCGCTGCCCCGCTTTATGCCGGGGACGAGAAATCCTTCCCGCCGCGGATGAGAGATCTCTCACCCGGCGCTTAGGCGCCGGCAAGCCGCCGCGCCGAGCATGCGGCCCGTGTATCGCCCGGAAGCGACTCGAATCCGCGACGGCGTCGCCGGCAACGCGCGCCTGACCGGCGGCATGGCAGTCGTCTTGTTGGTGCTGCTGGCGGCCGAGGGGGCGACGATCCCCTTCATCGGCCCGCTCCTGCAGCCCCACATCCTGATCGGCATGCTGCTGATCCCCCCGGTGGTGCTGAAGCTCGGCAGCACCGGCTACCGCTTCGTCCGCTATTACGCCGGCTCCCCGGCGTACGTTCGCAAGGGCCCGCCGCCGCTGTTTCTGCGGCTGCTCGCGCCGGGCGTCGTGCTGACGACCGTGGCGCTGTTCGGCACCGGGGTTGCCCTGCTCCTCGCCGGACCGCCGGGCAACACGCTCGTCCTCGCGCACAAGATCAGCTTCGTCGCCTGGGTCGCGCTGATGACCCTGCACGTGCTCGGTCACCTGCTCGAGGCGCCCCACCTGGCGCTGGCCGACTGGCGCCGCGCCGGCCCCCGAGAGGCGCAACTCGCCGGCGCGGGAACACGGATCTCGGCGCTCGCAGCCTCGATTCTCGCCGGCGTCGCCGTGGCCCTGCTCTCGGTTTCGGCTGCCGGATCGTGGCCATAGTGGACTCCTACGAGAAGATCGAACGCAAGCGCAATGCACGGCGGCGCCGGCGTGCACAGCAGCTGCGGGCCGGCGCGCTGCGCAGCCGCGTCGTCGCGATCTCGCTGGCCTGCTTCGCGCTGCTGTGGGGAATCGTCTTCGTGCAGATGGCGACCGGCAACGATCCGGTCCTCGGCCCCGCCGCGCCACACGGATCGCGCACGGCGTCGCGGCCGCGGAGCTCCGCCGCGAGCGGCTCTCCCCCGCTCGAATCCCGCCAGCCCGAAGTAGTCGAACCGGAACCGGTGGAACCCGAAGTCGTCGAACCGGAAGTCGAAGTCGAAGAACCGCCGGTCGAAGAAGAATTCGTCGAACCCGAAGCGGTCGAACCGGAACCCGAACCCGAACCGGCGCCCGTCGTCACGAGCTCATCTTGAACGTCGCGCCGCACCTCTTCTGGATCACGAGCCGGGCGGCCGGCGGGGCGGCGCTGCTGCTCGCCAGCGCCAGCGTCGGCCTCGGGCTGATGATGGGCTCGAAACGCAAGACGGAGAACAAGCGCGACTTCCGGGCGGTCCACGAGGCGCTCTCGCTCACCGCCCTGGCGATGGTCGCCCTGCACGGCCTCTCGCTGCTCGGCGACGCCTGGCTCAATCCCGGCCTCGGCGGGATCGCGATCCCGTTCGTCGGAGCCTACCGGCCGCTCTGGACCGGCCTGGGGATAGTCGCCGGCTACGGCCTCGCCGGGCTGGGCATCTCCTACTACTTCCGCAACCGCATCGGCGCCGCCCGCTGGCGCAGAGCCCACCGCCTCACGGCGGTCTTCTGGCTGCTCGCGATCGTCCACACGATCGGCGCCGGCAGCGATGCGGCGCAGGTCTGGTTCCTGTTGATCAGCGGCGCGCTCGTCGTCCCCGCCGCCCTGCTCCTCGCCCTGCGCTGGCTGGCGCGGATCGGCGGCGCCGGCGAGTCGCCGCAGCGCTTCCCTATGGCGGCGTCATCAGCGCCACCGGCACGCTGAGCCCAGCTGAGCGCCGCAGGGTGGCGATCCGACGACCGGGTTGGACCGCGAGACGGATCTCGCCGGCGCGATCCCCAAGCCCGGCGACGGTCGTGTCCAGATCGGGGGCGACGAGGGCGAGTCCCCAGAAGAAGGCCGGGTGGTCGCCCCCGGCGCGCTCGATCGCCTCCGGCGGCTCCTGGACGACCTCGAGAATCGTCGGGCCGAGCCGGAAGAACGCCTGGCGGGGAGCGCCGGCGGGCGTCGGCTCCTCGCGGACGCGGCGCAGGTCGAGCCCGGCGCCGCACAGCGCCGCGACGGTGCGCTCGAGCGCCGGCGTGATCGCGACGACGTGATCGATCGCGGTGACGCCGTTGGGGTGTGTCGACGACTCCTCGGGCGGTTGCCGGTCCGACCGCCTCGTCGCCAGCCCGTCCAGCGCGCTGCTCCCGAGCTCGCGCAGCGACCAGCCGGTCAGCCCTTTGCCGGCGTCAGTGCCCGTCAGGCGGATCCGCACATCCCCGACGACGCAGACGCCGTCATCGACTTCGAACCCCAGCGCCGACCAGGCAGCGGGCGCATCCGCGACCTCCAGCTCGTCGACCGTGGGACTCACACGCGAACCGTAGCCGTCGCTTCAAATCAGCGTGAGCTGATCCTGCTCCGGATCGCGCCCCCGAGCAAAGCCGGCGATGTCGCAGCCGTCGAGATCGAGCGAACGACCGGGGAAGTGAACGCCGCTGACGCCCTGTGGCCCACCGCTCACCGTCAACGGCCCCAGCGGACTCTCGTAGATGGTCCATTCGGAGGGTCTGCGGGTCGATTCATATCCCTGTCCCCTTCCAACGACAGGCCTGCGCGACGCAGAGGGTCACGACTCCGCGCACGGTTGGGGCCGACCTCCCGGCGCCGAGTGGTCGATTGACCCCCGCATACGGGGGCAAATCGACCAGTCAGCGTCGCGCCGCCCCACACGGACTGCTCACTCCGAGCTGGGAAGGGTCAGCACGGCG
>Ga0157375_10001553_pt1 | contig 19770 bp, 14 predicted proteins | sample M35metaG_FD_115311 | JGI IMG/M metagenome (GOLD analysis project Ga0157375, IMG submission 115311) | Miscanthus rhizosphere microbial communities from Kellogg Biological Station, Michigan, USA - M3-5 metaG | ecosystem: Host-associated > Plants > Roots > Rhizosphere > Soil | place: USA: Michigan... | reverse complement strand
CGAACATTCCTTCCCGTTTCGCGAAACACCGGATCAGCTCAAGGCCATTACCGACACAAAAATCGACATGGAACGCGCGCGCTCCATGGATCGCCTGATCTGCGGCGATGTCGGGTTTGGCAAAACCGAGGTTGCCATTCGCGCCGCCTTCAAGGCCGTCCTGGAAGGCAAGCAGGTCGCGGTTCTCACCCCGACCACCGTGCTTGCGCAACAGCATTTTGAAACTTTCCGCCAGCGCATGCTCGACTACCCGGTGCGGATCGAAATGCTAAGCCGTTTTCGCTCCCACGCTGAGCAACGCAAGGTGCTCGCACAACTGCGCGACGGCAGCGTGGATGTCGTGGTCGGAACGCATCGACTCATCTCCGGTGATGTCATATTCAAGGATCTCGGACTGGTCGTGATCGACGAGGAGCAGCGCTTCGGCGTTCTGCACAAGGAAAAATTCAAGGAGCTCTTCAAGCTCGTCGATGTCCTCACCCTCTCCGCGACGCCGATTCCGCGCACCCTCTACTTGTCGTTAGTCGGGGTAAAAGACATGTCGACGATCGAAACGCCGCCGCTCAATCGCCTCCCGGTCGAGACCGTCATTTGTGGGTACGACGAGCGCATCATCCGCGACGCAATCAATCGCGAGTTGGAACGCCAGGGCCAGGTTTACTTCCTGCACAATCGCGTCCTGTCGATCCAGCGCGTGCGCGATCGGATCGCAGAGCTTTGCCCGGAAGCGCGGGTCGAATTCGGCCATGGGCAGATGGACGCAGACGAACTCGAAGCGGTCATGCAGCGTTTCGTGGCAGGAAAAATCGACGTGCTCGTCTGTACCACGATCATTGAGAGTGGACTCGATATTCCGAATGCCAACACCATCATCATCGATCGTGCCGACCGCTTTGGGCTGGCGGATCTCTATCAACTGCGCGGCCGGGTCGGACGGGCGGAGCACAAGGCCTATGCCTATCTGCTACTTCCGCGCGAGATGATGACGGTGGGCGCGGCCCGCAAGCGGATCAACGCCATCCAGCAATACAGCTCGTTAGGGGCGGGCTTCCGCATCGCGATGCGCGACCTCGAAATCCGCGGCGCGGGCAGCATCCTCGGGACCGCCCAGAGCGGCCACATTATGGCAGTGGGCTTTGATCTTTATTGCCAGCTTTTGAAGCAGGCGGTCGCACAACTGCAGGGCGAAAAACTGCGGCCCCGGCTCGAGGTGGAAGTGCGGCTCGACTTCCTCGCCAGCAACGAAGGCGAATTCGTCGCGGCCGGCCCGGATAAGCTCGTGCCCGCATTTATCCCGGCGGCCTACATCAGCGACGGCGCGCTCCGCATCCAGGCCTACCGCGCCCTGGCTGAAATCACCACCACCGAGCAGCTGCAACGTCTGCGTCGTGACTGGCGCGACCGTTTTGGGAAGTGGCCGGGCGCGGTTGACAATTTGCTCCTTCTCAGCGAAGTGAAACTAGCCGCCGCCCGGGCTCGCGTCAGTCGAGTCGAGGTGCGCGAAGCGAAATTGATGCTTACCCGGCGAGGCGATTTTATCCTTGTCGGTGGCAAATTTCCCCGTTTAATTTCCGTTAGGATCGATCTCAACCTCCCTGAGGTACTGCAATGGCTAAAGCAACTTTGAACTTCATTTGGCATTATCCGATGGCGGCTCTGCTCGTCTTCTCCTTCGGCGTGGCCGCGACCGCGTCGCCCACCCGGGGGGCGGAGTCGGTGAACGGCATCGCCGCGATCGTGAACGACAGCGTCATTACCTACTCCGAGGTCCGCGAAGTAGTCGAGCCGCGCGAGCGCCTTCTTCGCTCCCAGTATTCCGGCGCTGAGCTGGTTAAGAAGATCACCGAATTACGTAAGGCCGCGCTGCAGGATCTGATTGATCGCCAACTCATCGTGCAATCCTTCGAAAAAGAGAAGCTCGCCATTCCGCCGCACTTTATCGATGACCGCATCGACGAGGTGATTAAGGAAAGCTTCGGCGGCGACCGCAACGCGTTTATCAAGACGATGGAGTCGCAGAAATTTACGATGACGAAATTCCGCGACATGGAGCGGCAGAAAATCATCGTGCAGGCGATGCGAGCCAAGAATGTGAAATCGAACCTGCTCGTGCCGCCGGCGAAGGTGGAGGAATATTATCGTCAGCACAAAGACCAGTTCTCGAACAAGGCTCAGGTCAAACTGCGCATGATCATGATCCCGGGCCACGCCGATAGCGGCGGGAGCACAACACAAAAATCGATGGCCGACGAGATTCGGGCCAAGCTCATTACCGGAGCGGATTTCGACAAGATGGCGCAGATGTATTCGGAAGACAGCACGCGCGACCTGGGCGGCGATTGGGGTTGGATCGATGACAAGACGCTGTCGCCGGAACTCTCCCGCGTTGCCTTCAGCCTCAAGCCCGGTGAGATCAGCAAAGTCGTCGACATCGGCGGCAACAATTACATTCTCAAAGTGGAAGCGCGCCAAGGCGGCGAAGTGAAGCCACTCAAGGACGTGCGCGCGGACATCGAAGCGAAGTTGCGGCAGGAGCAGGCGCAGCAGTTGCAGGAACACTGGCTCGCCAGTCTGCGTTCCAAGGCTTATATCAAGACCTTCTAGGAAGGCTGAGGCCAAGCCCGCCGCGCATGACGCGCCCACGCATCGGCCTCACCCTGGGCGACCCCGCCGGCGTTGGACCCGAGATCGTGCGCGCGGCCCTCGCCTCGGGCCGGTTGCCCGAGGCCGATTACCGCGTCCTGGGCGAGACGGAAGGCCACTCGTTAGGCAAACCGACTCCGGCTAGCGCCCGCGCGGCCCAAGGCGCGCTCGAGGACGCGGCTGCTCTTGCCCTTGCCGGCGAAATCGACGCGGTTGTGACCGGTCCCATCCACAAAGCCAGCATGTACCAAGTCGGCTTTGCTTTTCCCGGCCAAACGGAGTTTTTCGCCGCGCGCTGCGGAGTGGAAAACTACGCCATGCTCCTGACCGGCGGCCGTCTCACGGTCGCGCTCGTTACCACGCATATTCCGCTCGCCGCGGTGAGCGAAAACCTGCGCGGTGCTGAGATCGTGCGCGTGGGTTTGCTCCTGGAAAATTTCCTCGACCGCCGCGGCCTCTCGCGGCGGATCGCGGTCGCCGGCCTCAATCCCCACGCCGGCGAATCCGGCGCGCTCGGGCGCGAGGAGATCGAGATTATCGCGCCGGCCATCGCAGAATTGAATCGCTCGTCGCTCGTCACTCGTCATTCGTCACCCTCTTTCTCCGGCCCACTGTCACCCGACACCGTTTTCCATCGGGCGGTCGAGGGCGAATTCGACGCCGTGCTTTGCCTGTATCACGATCAGGGCTTGATCCCGCTGAAACTGCACGCCTTTCACGAAGGCGTGAACGTCACCCTTGGCCTCCCGTTCCCGCGCACCAGCCCCGATCACGGCACCGCGTTTGCCATCGCTGGCGCCGGGATCGCGCGGCCCGACAGCATGATCGCCGCGCTTCGACTCGCCGTCGAACTCGCCAGAACGCCCGCCAGATGAACACGCGCATCTCGCCGCTCCATCTCGCGTTGCTGGCCGCAACTGCGCTCGTCTTTGTCTGGTCTGCCTGGAGACCCTATGGCCGCCTGACGTGGTGGCTCGAAGTCGCCCCCGGCATCCTCGGGGCCGTTCTCCTTATTGCGACCTACAGCCATTTTCGTTTCACCACTCTGGTCTACACCTTGATCGCGCTGCACATCATGCTCCTCTGCGTCGGTGGGCACTACACTTACGCGCGGGTGCCGCTGTTTGATTGGCTCGAGCCCCGCCTTGGCTGGCACCGGAATCACTTCGATCGACTCGGGCATTTCATGCAGGGATTCGTCCCGGCGCTGATCGCGCGCGAATTGTTCATCCGGCTGCGCGTGGTCACCGCCGCCGGCTGGCGCTTCGCCATTATCATTCTCATCTGCATGGGAATCAGCGCTCTTTACGAACTCTTGGAATGGGCCACCGCGCTCACTTCGGGCGCGGCCGCCACGGCCTTTCTCGGCACGCAGGGCGACGTCTGGGACACGCAGAAAGACATGTTCATGGCTCTAATCGGTGCGATTTGCGCCCTCCTCTTCATGAGTTTCTGGCAGAATCGGCAGATGCGACAACTCCCCAGCCGCTGGTGAGATAGCCTAACGATGCAACCGCAAAAATATCTTACCGTCTTCAATCTCGGGATCCAGAACACGTTTGTGTATCGCTGGAATTACCTCCTGCGCGCCATCTTCGGGATCATTCCACTCGTCGGCACCGTCTTCCTTTGGCGCGCGATTTTTCGCGAGAGCGGGGGCGGCATGCGCGGCTACGACTACGGCGCGATGATCTATTACTACCTGCTCACAATTCTGGTCAGCAACCTCGTCACTCCGACCGAGGATGAATGGCAGATCGCGGCCGACATTCGCGAAGGCCAGATCAATTCGTTCCTGACCAAGCCGGTCAACTATCTCGGCTACCGTTTCAGCATTTTCCTCAGCGGCCGGTTGGTTTACACCGCCGTCACGATTTTCCCGATTGTGGCGATCTTCTTCTATTTCCGGCGGTATATCGTCTTGCCTAACGATACTCTGACCTGGCTGGCCGCGCTCGCTTCGCTCTTCATGTCGGCGTTCATTCAGTTTTTTCTCACCTATGCGCTCTCCATGATGGCCTTCTGGATTCTTGAGATCTCGACTATCGTATTCATCGTTTACAGCTTCGAATATTTCCTTGGCGGTCAAATGTTCCCGCTCGACATCATGCCGCCCGCGATCCAGGCGGTGATGAAATGGCTGCCGTTTTATTACGAACTCTTTTGCCCGATCGCGATTTTCCAGGGGCGCCTGCAAGGTGCGGCAATGTACGGCGCGCTCGTCATCCAATGCGGCTGGATGCTGGCGATGTGGGCCGCGGCCAACCTGATGTGGAAACGCGGCCTCGGGCATTACCAGGCAGTCGGGGGCTGACGACTACCGGTGCCAGGGCGACGGGTTTATCTGCGTTAGCATATTCCTACCGCTTAGGGAAGCTGCCGTCCTGTTTTCTACTGCGAGAATTTCACTTTTGCCGTATTTGAGCAGGTCCCGCTGCCAGCTTCACACACCTGATAGGTGTAGCGCGCTCGGCCGGTGTCGCCCGTCGAATCCCGGTAGGAGCCATCATTAGCCGTGCTCACGATGAGGACGGAATCGCGGTAGACATCGATCTCGGTCGAAGTCGCCCCGCTCCAAGTGAGACTTACCGTATTGATTCCTCCTACCTTTTTCGCCTTCGCCTCGAGCGTGATCGTTGGCGAACCGGCTTGCGCGCAGTATCTGCCACCGGTGTTCAGAAGGTGAGGGGGTGGGTTGGCGTTGTTGAGTCCACCCCACACGATCATTTCACTACTAGTCAAGACTGCCGTGTGAAAGCCTCTGGCGGTGGGCGCGTTCGTCGTGTTGGTCGCCGTCCAGCTATCCGTGCCCGGATTATATCTCGCGCCGCTGTTCAAATAAATGCTGCCATCATATCCACCCCAGACGATCATTTCACTGCCAGTCCATACTGCCGTGTGATTGTATCGGCCAGTGGGTGGATTGGTGATCGTGGTGGCCGTCCAGCTATCCGTGCCGGGATTATATCTCCCGCCCGTGTTCAAATAACTGCCGTTAAATCCACCCCACGCGATCATTTCACTGCCAGTCCACACTGTCCTGGGACGCAATCGGCCAGTGGGCGCGTTAATCGTGGTGGTGGCCGTCCAGCTATCCGTGTTGGGATTGTATCTCCCGCCCGTGTTAAAATACGTGCTGCTGCCATCAAATCCGCCCCAGACGATCATTTCACTGCCAGTCCACACTGCCGTGAGATCAAACCGGGCAGTCGGGGTGTTGGTCGTGCTGGTGGTTGTCCAACTATCCGTACCGGGATTGTATCTCCCGCCGGTGTTCAAATTCGTGATGCCATCATATCCACCCCAGACGATCATTTCACTGCCAGTCCACACTGCCGTGTGAAAGCCTCGTGCGGTGGGTGCGTTGGCCGTGGTGGTGGCCGTCCAGGTATCTGTGCCAGGATTATATCTCCCACCCGTGTTCAAATAGGGACTTGAGTCGATTCCACCCCAAACGATCATTTCACTGCCAGTCCACACTGCGGTGTGATTGTATCGGCCATCAGGTGCATTGGCCGTGGTGGTGGCCGTCCAGGTATCTGTGGCGGGATTGTATCTTCCGCCAGTCCTCAAAAAGTCGTCGCTAATACCATTTCCGCCCCAAATGATCATTTCACTGCCGGTCCAGACTGCCGTGTGAAAATATCGGTGATCGGGCGCTCCGGTCGTGCTGGTCGCCGTCCAGCTCGCATCGATACACTCGCTCGGCTGGTCCGATATTGCGGGTAGCGTGTAGTTAGTAGCTGACGCTGCCACGATGTTCGGCATCTGGTCTTGCGTCCTGGCGCTCCAAGGCTCCAAATTCTTTTGGTCCTGAGCGTTGGAGTTTGTTACCAAGCGCTCAGATAGCAAAGGTCTGGCAAGACACTCGGCGATCACAAACGGATCGTTGCCAAGCGCGGCAAAGAGCTCGCGGAGGACCTCGGGCTGTTTGGTGTTACTGGCCATGCGCTCCATCTCAGCCTGCAATCGCTCGGCCGTGATCGGCTTTTGCCACCCCTGTTCGAGTAACTCCGACTGTCGCAGGCAATCCTGAACCTTCTGCTCGATCGTTGCCTGAGACATGACCGCATCGAGCGAGGGCTTGTGATCAGGACGCTCCTTGGGCCAAATGCGGTGGCGCCAGTAGACTTCTTCAATTGCTCGCTGGTAAGCGACACGATCCTCAAAGTCGAGTCGGTATAAACTGAATCCATCACCGAGCTTGGCCGTGGCAAAAGTGGCGCCGTTGTCGAGCATGCCCACTGGCTGCCAAATGTGGTTGACAGTATCGTTGGCGAGCGACCAGGACAGAACCTCCGGTGGCGGTGGGGCAGAGGCGGCGCGAGCGAGTGTTTGGATGCCGACGAGCAAAACAAAAGCCGGCAGAATGCCAGCCAACGCGAGACGAAACATTTTCATATTCAGATCTCCGATTGAAGTTGAGTAAGCCGATCGATCTTTCGATGGCTTCACTTCTTAGGGTTTCAGGCTGCGCGGAGTTTTACCACAACAAAACTGCGGAAATCAAGGCGGGTTGGGAAGCCTAACTTCAGTTCAGTTAGATTTCGGTTGCGTCGCCGCGCGTCATTTCTCAGATTCGCGGCACCGTGGATTTGAAAGATTATCTTGTCGCGCGCCAAAAGGAAGTTGATCGCGCACTCGACCGCTTTCTGCCGAAAGCGACGACCAAGCCCACCACGATTCATAAGGCGATGCGGTATTCGCTTTTCGCCGGCGGGAAACGATTGCGGCCGATTCTTTGTCTGGCGGCCGCGGAAGCCTGTGCTGGCCTAACGAAAAGCGCCCTCCCCCTCGCCTGCGCGCTCGAGTGCATCCATACCTATTCGCTGATCCATGATGATCTCCCGAGCATGGATAACGATGATTTCCGCCGCGGTCGGCCGACCTGCCATAAGGTCTTTGGTGACGGGATCGCGGTTCTGGCCGGGGATGCATTGCTCACGATCGCATTTGAGATTGCTGCGGAAGCGAAAGGGTGGCCGCGCTACGATCTGCGCGCGATTTTGCGCGAAATCTCTGTCGCCGCCGGCAGTCGCAAACTGATTGCCGGTCAAGTGGCGGACCTCGAAGGTGAAGGAAAGAAGCACAGCCTGGCGCAACTGCGTTACATCCATCAGAACAAGACCGCTGCGCTTCTCACCACTGCGGTCCGGCTCGGCGCGATGAGCGCCAACGCAACGCCGACGCAGCTGCGCGCTGTGTCCGATTTCGGCTACGCGCTTGGACTCGCGTTCCAGGTGATCGACGACATTCTCGACGTCACGCAGACGAGCGAGAAGCTGGGCAAGAGCGCAGGCAAAGATGCCGCCGCGCAGAAAGCGACTTATCCGGCGGTGATGGGACTTGAGAAATCGCGCGCCGAGGCGGGACGGCTGACGCGCCAGGCGCATGCGGCTCTGAAGCCGTTAGGCAAGACGGCCGAGACACTTCACGCGCTCGCGAATTACCTCCTCGAGCGCGAATACTGATTCCGACCCTCGCATCGCCTGAAGAAAAGTTCGGAGCTGGAACAGCGCGGCCAGCACACGGGGCGTGAGCGCTACCCGGGCGAAATCTTATGCGAGCACGAGGTTGGGGTTAATCTCAGCCGTTAGGGGGGTCGTTTCACCTTGCTCCAGCCGAAGGATGGCGGCGAAGCCAATCATGGCAGCGTTGTCAGTACAGAGGCGCGGCGCGGCGAATCGCAGCTCCAAACCGGCTGCTTCGCAGCCTAACGACATTTGGGCACGCAGTTCGCTGTTGCAGCTAACCCCGCCGCTCACCGTGACGAGCCTGCGGCCGGCGGCGCGCGCGGCCGCTACCGTCTTGGCAACCAAGACATCGACCACGGCGCGCTGGAACGAGGCGCATACGTCGCGGTGATCATCCTTGCCGATCTTCGGCAACGAATAGCGCACCGCAGTTTTCAATCCGCTGAAACTAAAATTGGAGTCGCCCGAGTAGAGCATGCTGCGCGGCAGATCGAAACGCGCTGGATCGCCGCCCTTCGCGCAGTGCTCGATCTCCGGTCCACCCGGATAATCTAGCCCAAGCATTTTCGCGACCTTATCGAAGGCTTCCCCGGCCGCGTCATCGAGCGTCCGCCCGACTACCCGGTAGTCCCCCACCCGGTCGACTGCCACGAGCAAGGTGTGTCCGCCACTGACGACGAGGGAAACGTTAGGCGGGATAGAGCGCTCGCGTCGGCCGAGGTCGCCGACGCCGGCTGGAGCGTCGCCGAAGAAGGGTGAAAGCAAGTGACCCTCGAGATGATTGATCGCGAGATAAGGTTTCTCGAAGCCAAGCGCGAGCCCCTTGGCCAACGAAACACCGACCATGAGCGAACTGGCCAGGCCCGGCCCGCTTGTAGCCGCGAAAGCATCGATTTCGCCTAACGAAATCCCGGCGGTCGCGACGGCGCGCTCGAGCAGTTTCGGGGCGTGCTGGAGATGATGGCGAGACGCGATTTCGGGCACGACCCCGCCGTAGGGTTGATGGGCAGCGATTTGGGAGGCAACTTCACTCGCGAGCAGCTCGCGACCGCGCAGAACGGCGATGGCCGTTTCGTCGCAGGAGGTTTCAATTGCGAGCAGCAACGATTTCATTTAGCCGCAGAGAACGCCGGGGCGGCTGAGAAAGCAAAGAAGACGGATTAGATAAATTCCCTTCCTCTGCGATCTCTGCGGTTAATTTCCGCCGCCGCTACTTCTTGACCGGCTCACCTTTGGGCGAGGTTTCCTGCGCGTATATCATAACGCCCTTGAGCGCGTCTATCCCGCGCATCATTTGCAGGTCCTTCGATTTGATAATGCCGTTCGCTTCCGCCGGTTGAACCTTGTCGTTGTTACGCAGCGCTGCCACCGCCCGGCCTTGTTCGCTCGAGAGCGGGACGAGGATGTTCGGCACCACCCCGTTGCCTTGGATGACGACCTTGCTGGGCGTGTAATATTTTGCGGTCGTGAAGCGCAGGGCCGATCCGTCCGGCAACTGCATCACATTCTGGACCGATCCTTTGCCGAAGGTCGTTTCGCCCACCACGATTGCGCGGTGCAAATCTTTGAGCGCGCCGGCCACGATCTCGGAACCGCTTGCGCTCCCTTCGTTGACCAACACAACCAACGGAAAACGCGGCCGCTCCTTCACCCCGCTCGGCGTGGAGTAATCATGCTTTTGCGACGCGGCGCGCCCCTGGGTCGAGACAACCTTGGTGTTCGGCGGCAGGAATTGCCCGAGCACATCCACCGCGCTGTTAAGCAGGCCGCCCGGATTGTTACGCAAGTCGAGCACGAGTGCCTGCATCCCCTGCTTCTGCAAATCATCGAGCGCTCTTCCAAATTCATCGGCGGTCGGTTCGTTGAACTGGACGATTCTCACATAGCCAACCTTAAAGGGGCCGGTCAGCTCCGGATCGAGTAGCCGCGCGCCTTTTACGCTCTGCACTTTGATTTCTTTTCGCTCGAGCGCGTAATCTTTGATCTCCTTCGAGGATGGCCGCAGGATCGTGAGATTGATTTTCTGCCCGGGCTCGCCGCGCAGGACGTTGACCGCATCTTCCAATCCGAGTTTATCGGTGGCAACGCCGTTGATTTTTAAAATCTGATCGCCGGCCAGGATCCCGGCCTTAGCCGCGGGCGTATCTTCCATCGGCGTAACGACGGTGAGCACTCCATCGCGCACCGCCACCTCGATTCCGAGCCCGTTGAAGCGGCTCCGCGTGTCGTCCTGCATGTCCTTGAAATCATCCGGGTCCATGAACTGGCTGTGCGGATCGAGCGACGAAAGCATGCCTTTCATGGCCGCGTAAATGAGATCGTGATAGCTCACCTTGTTGGCATCGACGTAATCCTGCCGAATCAACTCAACCGCCTTGGCAAAAGTCGCGATTTCGGAATAACCCGTGTCCTCGGTCGGGGCGGGCGTAGCCGGCTGCGGCTCGGCAGCGGCGACGGCCCCGACGGAGAGGAGGAAGAAAATTCCGGCGATGGCGAGCGAATTAGACGCGCTGGACGGCAGAGAACGCTTCATAAATATCATGTTTGGACGCGATCGGGACGATTGTCGTTCATTCTCGTGCGTTTGCCAATGATGGCGATTGCAGCCCGGCAGCGTTGACCCCGGCGCCCGACTGGGATTGCTGGATTTTTCCCTCGGCCCCGCGGTCACCGCCCCCGGCTACAACAGGGCCGTTTTACAACCGCCCAATTTCGTCTGATACAGTGCACGCACCCATGAAAGCGATTGTTCGGCCGCTTCTATTGCTCCTTGCCTTTTTGTCAGGCAGCATCTCGCTCCTGCCGGCGCAATCGCCTTCTCCCGCCAAATCTGACGCGGATTTCGACAAGATCGCGCTTAATTTTATCAGCGGCTACCTCGCGGCCCGGCCCCTCCAGGGTGTGGCCCTGGGATTTCATCAATACGACGGCAAGATCGCGGATTATAGCCGGCTCGCGATCGATGCCGAGGTGGAGCGGTTGCAACGCTTCCAGGATGAATTGAGCAAACTCGATCCGAAACCGCTGAGCAAGGTCGCCGAGATCGATCGGCGCATCCTCCTGGCCGCGATCGCAGGCGAGCTTTTTCAAATCCAGGAAATGGGGATTTACGACAAGAATCCCATGACTTACGCCCGCGCCCTGAATGTTAACATTTACATCAAGCGCGATTTCAAGCCGCTCGAAGATCGGATGCGCGACATCGTGACGATCGAGGACCAGGCCACCAATATCATGACCGCGGCCAAGACGAATCTTGCTCTAACCCTGCCGAAACCCTACGTCGAGCTGGGCATCCAGGTCGCCAACGGCTCGGCTGATTTTCTGGAGAAAGATTTGGTCAGCGCGCTGCAGGATGTGAAGGACGAGCAACTCAGGGCCGCTTTCGACGATGCGAACAAGAAAGCGGTCGCAGCGTTGCGCGATTTCGCCACCTGGCTAACGAATGAGAAGCTGCCGAAAGCGACGCCCGACTTTGCCATTGGCCCGGGGAAGTATCGGCGCATGCTCGCCGGCGCCGAGCTGGTTGATCTGGCGCCGGACAAGGTGCTCGCGATCGGATTACAGCGCCTCAGGGAAGAGCAGGATATTTTCTCGGCCGCGGCCAAAATCATCGACCCGCAGAAGAAACCGATCGACGTCTTCAGGGATATCCAGAACGAGCATCCCAAGCCGGGCGAGCTCGTCGCCGACGTCGCGAAAGACCTCGACAGGATTCGGCAGTACGTCGTCGATCATCACCTTGTCACGATCCCATCCGATGTGCGCGCCACGGTGCAGGCGACGCCGCAATTTGCTCGCGCCACCAGCTTCGCTTCGATGGACACGCCCGGGCCCTTCGAAAAAAAAGCAACCCAGGCCTACTATTACGTCACGCCGGTAGAGGCTAACTGGACGGATCAACAAAAGAATCAATGGTTGACCTCGTTTAACTATTACACCATCGACGTGGTCTCTATCCACGAGGCGTATCCCGGACACTACGTGCAGTTCCTCGTCCTTAATACTTCGTCCGCGACTCAGATCGAGAAGATCTTCGGCAGCTATGCCTTTGTTGAAGGCTGGGCGCATTACACTGAGAAAATGATGCTCGACGAAGGCTTCGGCAGCGCGCCGAACGCGAGTCCGGAGCAAAAATTGCGGGCCGCGAAATATCGCATGGCGCAGGCCGATGAAGCGCTTCTGCGTCTCTGCCGGCTCTGCGCGTCGATCAAAATGCATACCGAAGGGATGTCCGTCGCGGAGGCGGCGAAATTTTTCCACGAGAATTGCTACTACGAGGAGAAGCCGTCGCTGGCGGAAGCGATGCGAGGGACCTTCGATCCAGGCTACCTCAACTACACGTTAGGCAAACTCGAAATCCTCAAGCTGCGCGAGGATTATAAAGCCCAGGAAGGGAAGGATTTTTCGCTCGAAAAATTCCACAAGGAGGTGCTGAGCCACGGCATGCCGCCGATTCGATTGCTGCGCGAGATAATGCTCAAAGATTCCGCGCAGTGGGGTACGGTGTTGTGAACTGGTCCTGCCGAAGCGGGACGCTGCGCAGGGATACGCTTACGCGTCCTCTTCGATGTCGTTAAGCAAGAGCTCCGGCAACATCGGCTCCGGATTGCTCGGCGAACCTTCCACATCGCGCAGCTTTTTGTTTAGGACACGGGAACGCTGATCTACTTCCTCGATCTTGTTGGAAGCTTCCTGCAGCTTCTTTTTCACCGCGTCGAGCACGCCGCCAAATTTCCCAAACTCCGTTTTCACCGCCGCGAGTAGATTCCAGACTTCGCTGGACCGTTCTTGGATGGCGAGGGTGCGAAACCCCATCTGCAAGCTATTGAGTAATGCCGCCAGCGTCGTCGGCCCGGCGAAAATCACCCGGCATTCGCGTTGCACCTGCTCGACCAGGCCAACCCGCCGGATCGCCTCGGCATAAAGTCCTTCGGTCGGCAAAAACATGATCGCGAAATCCGTCGTGCGCGGCGGGCTGATATATTTGGCGCAAATGTCTTTCGCACTTTTCCTCAGCTGGCTTTCCAAATCCTTCATTGCCTCCTCGGTTGCGCCAAGATTCGCAATCTCCTGCGCCGCGATCAGGCGCTGGTAATCTTCGACCGGAAACTTCGCATCAATCGGCAGCCAGACCGAATTGCCATTTTCAGCGCCCGGCAGTTTGACCGCGAACTCCACGGTCTCGCCGCCGCCCTCGCGTGTCTTGACGTTGCGCGCGAATTGCTCCGGCGTGAGCACCTCCTCGAGAAGCGCGCCGAGCTGCACTTCGCCCCACCCGCCACGCGCTTTCACATTCGTGAGGACGCGTTGCAAGCCGCCAACGTCGGTTGCTAGTTGCTGCATCGTGCCCAACCCGTGATGCACCTGTTCGAGCCGTTCGCTCACCAGCTTGAAGGATTCACCGAGCCGTTTTTCCAAGGTGCCCTGTAACTTCTCGTCGACGGTAGCGCGCATTTTTTCGATCTGCTGCGCGTTGTCTTCCTGAAGTTGTTTCAAACGCAGATCGACGACCGCGCGCAAACTCTCCAGTCGCGCTTCGTTCGACTCGGTGAGCTTGCCGGTTTGGGTAGCCACCGTTTCCAGTTGAGTCTTAAGGATCTTCCCGATTTCGGAAATCGATCGCAGGTTCGAGTCGCCCAATTTTTGGAGAGAGTCGTTCAGCTCCTCCCGTTGCGCCTTGGCCGCGCGCGCTGATTCCTCCCGGCTCCGCGCTGCTTCCTCGCGCATCGTGCGTTCCTCACGTTCCTGCGCGCGATCGAGGGCTTCGAAACGCTGCAGCAATTCTCGAGGCCGCATGAGCAAAAAAAGTCCGGTGGCACACGCCGCGCCAACGATCAATCCAATCAATCCATAAAGGAAGGGATCCACGTCTAGCGATTAACAGCGCGGCGATGGACTTTCAAGCGGCGCGCTTTTCTGAGAGCTCGGAAAAAAAGAGCGCGTTCCTTCTCGGGAACGCACTCCATTTTGTGTTCTGGCGCTATGGAACTGTGCGTGATCTGTTCATCCCTACGAGGCGATCTCGCCCTTGCCGATAAGTCTGTCGCGACCAAGATCGTACCAAAGCCTGAAGGACTCCCGCCTCGCCCGGCAGCGGCTCGCGAATCTGAACGAAGCCTGGAATAAACCCGAGCAAGCCGCCCCCTGCCGCGTGTTGCTAGAAGCGGTAGCGAAATCCGCCGTAGGCCGCGCGTCCCAGCGCGGGAAAACCGAACACTTCGGCGTAATGCTCGTTCGATAGGTTATCGACCCGGCCGAAGATCGTGCAGTGCGGGTTGAGCGCATATTCGGCGGCGAAATTCGCGACCGAATAATCCTCAATGTCGAAATTCGGTCCGCCGAAATTCAGCTCCTCGCGGGCGGTAACGAATTTTGCTTCCGCGCTGGTGCGCAGCTTCCCGCACCAAAGATAGGAGGCAGAAACATAAGCCTCATGACGCGGTCGTCGCGGGAGTCGCGAGCCGGCCGGTTGCGTGATGTCGGCCGCGGAAGTCTTCTCCGCGTCGAGGTAAGTGTAGCTGGCGGAGAAAACCAAATCGGCAATTGGCTGCAGCTCGATCTCCGCTTCCAGACCATGGGTTCGGGCGGCGCCCAGGTTGAGCGTATCGAAGAGGCCATTGAAGCCGATCAAGTTCGTTAGGTCGTTGTGAAAATAGGTGGCCGCCACTTTTGCTCGGCCATCCCAAAACCGCTGCTCGGCGCCGATTTCCCAGCCCAAATCCTTTTCCGGTTCGAGTCCAAAGTTGTTCCCGAAAATCTTGTCCTGGCTGCTCGGCGGACTGAACCCGGTCGCGACATTCGCGTGCACAATCGTATCCGTCGGCTCAACCCTGTAGCTGCCGGCGAAACGATAAGTCCAGATCCCACCGAATTGATTGAAGTGATCATAGCGTCCGCCGGCGACCAGGTTCAATCCCGGCAACGGCTGGACTGTCGCTTCCAGGAAAACTGCGCGCTGGTCGGTGAAATCGTGAATGAAAGTCGGCTGCGGCCCAAAGAGCTGCGAAACAAAGGGACGCTCCTGGCCGGCGTTGACCTGGCTGTAGAAAAACCCCGAGGTGAGAGTGACCCATTTCGCGGGACGAAAATCGTTTTGATAATCAATCGTCAGGCGAGTGAAAAGGGCCCGAGTCGGGCCGACAAAACCATCTTCGTTGGGATCGTTTACCTGTCGCTCTTCATCGTAGGCCAAAATCAGTTTGTGTTCCCAATCATCCGAGGGTTTCCAATCAAGATGCGGGGCGATCAACCAGCGTTCGGTCAAAAAGTTATCGACCGGCTTGGGATCAAAAATCGTGTTCGGATTTCCCGTATTCGCGAGCGAATAAGTAAACAGGCTGCTTAACCGCAGTTGGTCGTTAGGCGACCAGCCCACGTTCCCAACAAAATTCCAAAGACGGTATTGATTGTTGGGCCGGTCGTTATCCGTTGTGAGATAACTTCCGCCTAACGAGTAATCAACTCGTTCGATTTTTCCAGATGTTTCCATCGATCCGCGAAAGGTTCCGTAGCTGCCTCCCTCCGCGCTGGCCCTCGACTCCGGCGTATCGCTTCCCTCCCGCGTAAAGATCTGGATCACGCCCGCCATCGCCCGCGGTCCGTAAACCGTGCTCTGCGGTCCGCGGACGACTTCAATCCGGTCGACGCTGTCGATGGCGAGGTCAGCAAAATTGAACAGACCGGCCAAGCCCTGATTGATCGGCACGCCGTCGATCAGCACCTGGGTATGTTCGCTGCGCAGACCTCGGGTGAAAACGGACGTGAGTTGCCCTGCCGTCCCGCTTTGCACAACCGAGAGCCCCGGCACGGACCGTAAAGCGTCGGCTACCCGCTCGGTCTGATGAATAGAAAAATCGTCAGCCGTGATCACGGTCACACTCGCCGGCGTCTCGTCTTCGCTGGTTGGAATTCGAGTCGCACTCACCACCAGCTCCGATGTTTCCGGCGGCGTGAGCGCATCCTGACCGAAAACCACGCCTAACGAAACCCAGAAAACAAAAAGTACGCTCCCCGCAACTTGCGGCCACGCCGCCCGGCTCTTCAATAACAACATGACAAGTACCTCCATAATCGAGAGGCGGACTCGTCACTTGCGCGGCGCTTTCGTCTCTCATTCTTCTTTTTGCGAAGAAGTTTTTTCGCATCCCGCACCCGCGGGAAACGAATGAGGTGGAGCGGACGAATATTCTGGCTCCTGGCTTGCGGCTTTGGCCTAACGAGACCAAGCACACCTTCTTTTCGCCTTCACCGTTCTCCTCGAACGATTGGCTCATGAAAAGTCGTATCCAGTTACAGCAGCGCAACTGCTCCCGATTCACACGGGATTTCTCGCGCCGATCCACTGATCAAACTCGCAAAGAACTGCCCGAGGAATAATCCGCCGGTCGCCACGACTCAAGCTCTTTCGCCATCTCTTTTCCTTTTGTCATCCTGAGCGTTTACTCGGCTCAGGATGACAGCGTTAACAGACCCTGCTATAAAACGTCTTCACTTTGGCTACTTCCGAATCTCCTAACCTACTCATCACCGGCGGCGCCGGCTTTATCGGTTCAAACCTCACCCTGGCGTTGCAGGAGAAATTTCCGGACGCACGCCTGACGGTGATCGACGATTTTCGCTCGGGCGACTTTAAAAATCTGACCGGTTACAGAGGCGATCTTGTCGCGGCCGATATGTCGCGACTGCACTGGCACGAGCAGTTCGGGGATCAGAAATTCGACGCCATTTTTCATATGGCCTCGATCACCGACACAACCGATCACAACCAATTCCGGCAGACACACGACAACGTGGAGAGCTTCCGCCGCCTGCTGAATTTCGCCCGGCCTAACAAGTCGAGAATTGTCTATGCATCATCGGCTTCCACTTACGGTTCGGTGACTGGCGCGAGCAGCGAAGGCACTGAGGCTGCGCCGAAAAACATTTACGCATTCTCGAAGGTAATCATGGACAACATCGCCCGCCGCGAGGCGACCGCACATAACGACTGGGTAATCGTTGGCGTGCGCTTCTTCAACGTTTACGGTCCGCGCGAAGCTCACAAGGGTGTGCCCGCGAGCATGGTTTATCATCTGTCGCAGCAAATGACAGCGGGGAAGCGCCCGCGCATTTTCAAATTCGGGGAACAACAGCGCGATTTCGTCTACGTAAGGGACATCGTGCAGGGTTGTCTGCGTGCGATGGAGGCGAAGAAGAGCGGTATTTACAATCTCGGCTCAGGTGTTCCGCGCTCGTTCAACGACCTGGTGCAAATTCTCAACCATTCGTTGGGCAAGAATTTTGAGCCGGAATACTTCGATAATCCGCATGCTCATTATCAGGACTTCACCCAAGCCGATTTGACGAACTCGCGCAAGGATCTTGGCTACGAACCGCAATTCTCCTTTGAAGATGGCGTGGCTGATTACATGAAGTGGTTGTATCCCAAACAATGAAAACCAAACGGCCGTCGAAAAGCGCGGAAGAGATCAACGCCGCACTCGCGGCCAAAAAAGGTCCCATCTCAAAATTCATCGCCAAGCATTATCGCCATTTTAACGCGGCGGCGTTGCTCGACGCCGCGAAAGGCTATGAAGCTCACCTCGCCGCCGGCGGCAAGATGTTGGTGACGCTCGCCGGCGCCATGTCGACAGCTGAACTCGGCATCTCGCTGGGGGAAATGATTCGCCGCGACAAGGTGCACCTGATTGTCTGCACGGGGGCGAATCTCGAGGAGGATATTTTTAACCTCGTCGCACACGATCACTACGAACGTGTGCCTCATTATCGGCAGCTCACGCCCGGGGACGAGCAGCAACTGCTCAACCGGCATATGAACCGGGTAACCGACACATGCATTCCGGAAATGGAAGCAATGCGACGCATCGAAAAGGCCGTGCTCGAGGAGTGGATCGCGGCTGATCGCGCCGGAGGACACTTTTTTCCGCACGAGTTCATGTACAAGATTCTTCGCAGCGGAAAATTGAAGAAGAGCTACCAGATCGACCCGAAGAATTCCTGGATGCTGGCGGCCTGCGAAAAGAACCTGCCGATCGTGGTGCCCGGCTGGGAGGATGCAACGCTCGGCAACATGTATGCGGCGGCGGTCATTCGCGGTGACGTCAAGAACGTGCACACCGTGCGAACTGGCATCGAATACATGACCTGGCTGGCAGATTACTACACGAAAAACTCGAAGCGGCTGCGCAACCGGGAGGGCTCAATCGGGTTCTTCCAAATCGGCGGCGGTATTGCCGGCGATTTCCCAATTTGCGTTGTCCCGATGCTGCACCAGGATCTCGAGCGCACCGGGGTGCCCCTCTGGGGATATTTCTGCCAAATCAGCGATTCGACGACGAGCTACGGAAGCTACTCGGGCGCCGTGCCGAATGAGAAAATCACGTGGGGCAAACTCGCGCCCTCGACTCCGAAGTTCGTGGTCGAAAGCGATGCTACAATCTGCGCGCCGTTGATTTTCGCGTGGGTGCTCGGCCAGTAGGAAATTCGACCGCGCGGTTAGCCTTCCCAGAAAAACGTCGTCGGTCGTTCCATCTCGGCGGCCAGACTGCGATGGACTGGGCAACCGAGCGCGGTCTTTTCGAGCAGCGCGCGCTGCGGGTGATCGGCCGGCAGCGGCACGTGAACTTCGGTCGTTAGGCGACCAATCCGGCGCGGATCACTCACCATTTCCTTCGCGACCTGCACGGTCATGCCTTTCAGCTCCACCTGGTGCCGCTCGGCCACGATCGCCATGGTCGTGGCAATGCAAGTGCCAAGCGCAGTCGCGACCAGGTCAGTGGGAGAGAATGCTTCGCCTTTGCCCTGGTTATCGGCGGGCGCGTCGGTCGCGATGACCGAACCCGAAGGTCCATGTTTCGCGTCGCAATGCAGGTTACCGGTGTAGTTGATCGAGATCTGGACCATGCCCAAGCATCGGTCGATCCCGACTCGATGGCAAAACCACCGTTTGTCTAATGTCGCTCGCGCAGGATCGGCTTTTCCTGAAGAAGATCCCTGTGCGCCTCGAGCTCAGCACGGTAGGCGGCTGTCAAAGCCTGGTCGTGCAGAATGAACAGATCCGAGTCATGAGCGGCGACGTCGTCGTTCTCCCAACCTTCGTTCCACCAGCAGAAGCCGATCACGGCGGGCCAGCGACGGGCGAAGAGATCCTGCAAAGCGGCCCGTGTCCACTCCGCTGCCTTCACTTTGCGATAATGAATATCGCAGCCAAACTCGGCCACGATGATCGGTTTATCCGGCGCCAACTGCGCGAGGCGCGGATAGGCGTGATCGAGTTCTTCGCGAAAGGTCTCGATCTCGGTCGCATGCGGGGTCAGCGCTCCGTAGGCGCTGACCGCAATAAAATCGCAGTAACCCGCGCCGGGAAAATAATTCTCCATCCGATTCCAATGCGTCTCGGGCACATCGTCCCAATTGGCGTGCCAGACCCATTGGAGGTTGGCCGCGCCGGCCGCGCGCATCACTTCCACGATGTGGCGGTAGGCCGCGATGTATTGCGGTGGCCCGGCAGCGTGGCCATGCCATTTACCATTCCAGGCAAACCAGTCGCCATTGGGTTCCGTCCCCCATTCGATCAGGATAGGCCCAGCAAAGGCCCGCGCACTTTCCGCCCAGCGTTTCAAATCGTCGTCGAATTGGCCGGCCATGATCT
>Ga0157375_10001552_pt1 | contig 19770 bp, 15 predicted proteins | sample M35metaG_FD_115311 | JGI IMG/M metagenome (GOLD analysis project Ga0157375, IMG submission 115311) | Miscanthus rhizosphere microbial communities from Kellogg Biological Station, Michigan, USA - M3-5 metaG | ecosystem: Host-associated > Plants > Roots > Rhizosphere > Soil | place: USA: Michigan... | reverse complement strand
TCTTGATTTCACGCGCGTGGACGCGGCGCGCTTTACCGCCTGCCGGGCCGAATCCATCGACTACGCGGTCATGGAGAAAACTGCCGATGCCGTGGTGGTGCCGCTGGATGCCAAGTGGAGCGACGTGGGCTCCTGGTCGGCGCTCCATGAGGCCTGCGAGCAGGATGCCGACGGTAATGTGATTCGCGGTGACGTGCTCGCCGAGCAGACGCGCAACAGCTATCTGTACGCGGAGAGCCGGCTGGTGGCGGTGGTCGGACTGAACAACCACGTGGTGATCGAGACCAAGGATGCGGTGCTGGTGGCTCCGCGCGATCGCGTGCAGGAAGTGAAGGCGCTGGTATCGCGCATCAAGGCGCTGGGACGCAGTGAGCATGCGCTGCACCGCGAAGTGTTCCGCCCTTGGGGCAGCTACGACAGCCTTGATAATGGCGAGCGCTTCCAGGTCAAGCGTCTGACGATCCGGCCCGGTGGGGTGCTCTCACTGCAGATGCATCACCACCGCGCCGAGCACTGGGTCGTGGTTTCGGGCACGGCGCGCATCACCCGGGGCGATGAGGTCTTTCTGCTCGAGGAAAATCAATCCACGTATATCGCGGTTGGCGTGGTCCACCGCATCGAGAACCCCGGCAAGGTTCCGCTGCACATCATCGAGGTGCAGTCCGGCGGGTACCTGGGGGAGGATGATATCGTGCGCTTTGAAGACCAGTACGGGCGCAAAGGGACGAGCAAGTAGCGCGCGAGCCGCGGGCTATCGAGCGCCCCTTGATGACTGCGCAGCCTCAGCCGGCCGGATCGGCCCGCTGCGCACAGGACATTTGCACTAAAGGAAAAACTGAACGATGGCGACGCTGACCTGCTTTAAGGCCTATGACGTACGAGGACGCATTCCTACCGAGCTCAATGAGGAGCTGACGTATCAGATCGGCCAGTCCTATGCAGGTTTCGTGCAGCCCAAACAGGTCGCCGTCGGTCGTGACATCCGTGCCAGCAGCGCGACCCTCTCGGCCGCTCTGATCCGGGGGCTGAACGATTCAGGCGTCAACGTGATCGATATCGGCCTGTGCGGTACCGAGGGCGTGTATTTCGCCACTTTTGCCGAGCAGCTGGATGGCGGGATCATGGTCACGGCCAGCCATAATCCCCCCGATTACAACGGCATGAAATTTGTGCGCGAGGGGAGCCGGCCGATCAGCGCCGACACCGGCCTGCAGCAAATGCGCGCGCTGATTGAAGGCGCCAAACTGCCGCCGCGCGCCCCGCGCCCGGGCGGCGTGCAGCCGCGGGACACCAGCGGCAAGTACGTGGAACACCTGCTGAGTTACATCCGCGGGCGCAAGCTCCAACGCTATAAGGTCGTCGTCAACGCCGGCAATGGCGGCGCCGGGCTCGTGGTCGATCGGCTGGAGCCGCACTTGCCTTTCGAGTTCATCAAGGTGCATCACCAGCCGGACAGTACTTTCCCCAATGGGGTACCAAACCCCATGATCGAGGAGAACCGCGCCAGCACGGTCAATGCCATGCGTTCGAGTGGCGCTGACATTGGCCTCGCCTGGGATGGTGATTTTGACCGCTGCTTCTTCTTTGACGAGCACGGGGGTTTCGTCGAGGGCTACTATCTGGTCGGCCTGCTGGCCGAGGCGTTCTTGAAAGCCAGCCCGGGTTCGCGCATCGTTCACGATCCGCGGCTGACCTGGAATACCATCGAGATCGTCAAGCGCCTGGGTGGTGAGCCGGTCATGTGCCGCTCGGGACACGCATTTATCAAGCAGCGCATGCGCGAGGTCGATGCTGCCTACGGCGGTGAGATGAGCGCGCACCATTATTTCCGCAACTTCGCCTACTGCGATAGCGGCATGATTCCATGGCTGCTGGTACTGGCGGTTATGTCGGAAACCGGCAAGACCTTAGGGGAACTGGTCGGTGCGCGCCAGCGGCTGTTTCCGGCCAGCGGCGAAATCAATCGTGAGATCGCCGATGCCAAAGCAGTTGCAGCCCACGTGGAAGGCCACTATGCCAAGTCGGCACGATCGGTGGACTACACCGACGGTCTGTCGATGGAGTTTGAGCAGTGGCGTTTCAACCTACGGGGTTCCAACACCGAACCGCTCGTGCGGCTCAATGTGGAATCGCGCGGCAGCGAACAGCTAATGCGCGACAAGACCGCCGAGGTCCTGGGATTGATGGAGAAGGCATGAGCGTCTTGGATGTGCTGCTGGCACGCCGCTCGATTCCGGCCCAGTGCCTGACGGGGCCGGGCCCCGACGACGCGCAGCTGGCTGTGGCGCTTGACGCCGCCATGCGCGCGCCGGACCACGGCCGCATGCTGCCGTGGCGCTTCAAGCTCATCCGCGGCGCGGCCAAAGACAGATTTGCCGACATACTGGTGGCCGCCGCACTGGCACACGATCCGGCCACGCCGCAGCGGCAGCTCGACAAGATCCGCAGCAGACCGCAGCACGCGCCACTGGTAATTGCTGTGAGTGCACGCTTCCGGGACAACCCGAAGGTTCCCGAAATCGAACAGACTATCGCGGTGGGTGCCGCGGTCATGAATCTGCTCAATGCGCTGCACGCCCAAGGGTTTGGCGCCGTCATGCTGACCGGGCCGAGCGTCTATGACCCCGCGGTGGCCAAAGCGCTGGGTTACGGCGCCGATGAGCGGCTGATCGCCTTCGTGTATGTGGGCACGATCGGCGCTGTCGTACCGGCCGCCCCCGAACGCAGCTCGCACCGCAACGTCCTCAGCGAGTTCTGAACATGTGGGGCATTAGCCGGTATCAGTGGACGGTGCTGTTTGCGGCGTGGCTGGGCTGGGGCTTCGACGTGTTCGACGGCCTGCTGTTCAACTACGTGGCGCCCAACTGCATACCATCGCTGCTGCACCTGCCGGTTGGATCGCCCGAAGCGCGCATCCAAACGTTGCACTGGACCGGAATCCTGACCTCCTTGCTGCTGGTGGGCTGGGCGGCTGGCGGGGTGTTGTTTGGAGCGATCTGCGATCGGATCGGCCGCATGCGCACGCTGATGCTGACCATGCTGCTATACGCTATCGGTACGGCCGCGTGCGCGGCCGCCACGAATCTTTGGATGTTGGTGATTTTCCGACTAGTGGCGAGTCTTGGCATCGGCGGTGAATGGGCGGCCGGCGCCTCTATGGTGGCCGAAGTGATGCCGGAGAAACGCCGGGTCGAAGCAGGAGCCCTGTTGTATACCGCGGCTCCGTTTGGGCTGTTTCTGGCGACCTTCATCAACTATCAGGTTGCCGGCGTGTGGTTCGCCAACGATACGGAACACTCTTGGCGCTACGTGTTCTTGTTCGGCCTGCTGCCGGCCTCGGTAGCCTTTATCGTGCGGCTCTTTGTGCACGAGCCGGAGCGCTGGGAGAATGCCAAATCAAAGGCGCGGGCACGGGTGCGTGAGATTTTTACGCCGGAGCTGCGCCGTACGACCCTCCGGGGCACGTTTACGGTGGTGATTGCCCTGATTGGCTGGTGGAGTTGCAGCGCCTTCATTCCGGTCATTGCCAGTGGTCTGGCCCGCGGCGCTGCCGAGCTGCAGGGGCTGGACAAGGCCGCCACGCAGGGCCTGATCGAACAGTGGAAGGTCACGGGGACCATGGCCTTTAATATTGGTGGCCTGATTGGCACGCTGTTGACGATCCCGCTCGCCAAGCGTCTGGGCCGCCGCCCCATGTTTGCGCTCTATTTCGGGCTTTCGGCGGTAGCATTTTTTACTACTTTTGGACTCGACATGTCGCCGCAAGCCCGCCTGTTCATGTTCTTTGTGATTGGCGTGCCGGTGTTTGGGGTTTTCGGTGCCTTTCCTTACTACCTCCCGGAATTGTTCCCAACACGGCTGCGAGCTACTGGCGCCGGTTTCTGCTACAACATCGGCCGGGTGCTGGCCTCCGCAGGACCGTTCGCGGTGGGAGCAGTTGCGGCACAAGGTACGGCGATCCAGACAATCTTCTACGTGGGTTTCGCGCCGTTGCTGGGAATGCTGCTGTCCCCGCTGATCATTGAAACGCGCGGCGGCGCACTGAGGGATTGACGAGGTTGGCAATGGACTTTATCGATCTTAAGTCCCAATACCGCGCGCTGCGAACCGACATCAATGCGCGCATCCAGGCCGTTCTCGACCATGGCCAGTTCATCCTCGGGCCTGAGGTTCGCGAGCTCGAGCAACGACTCGCCAAGTACGTCAACAGCGCGCACTGCGTTTCGGTCGCCAGTGGTACAGAGGCCCTGCTGATCGCCCTGATGGCACTGGAGATTGGCCCGGGGGACGAAGTCATTACCTCTCCATTCACTTTTGTCGCCACCGCGGAGGTCATCGCCTTGGTGGGTGCCAAGCCCGTGTTTGTGGACGTCGAACCCGACACCGCCAACATGGACGTGTCATTGCTGGACGCGGCCATCACGCCGCGGACCAAGGCCATCATGCCCGTGAGCCTGTATGGCCAGCCGGCGGACATGGACGAGATCAGCGCGATCGCCGCGCGCAGCGGCAACATCGCGGTGATCGAGGACGCGGCGCAAAGTTTCGGCGCCACGTATCAAGGCCGACGGAGCGGTGCATTGTCGACGATAGGATGCACCAGCTTCTTTCCGAGCAAGCCACTGGGCTGCTACGGCGACGGTGGAGCAATATTCACTGATGACGCGGCAATAGCTCAGGCCTGCAGCGAGATACGAGTGCACGGTCAAAGTGCGCGGTATCACCACACACGCATCGGCGTCGGCGGGCGCATGGACACACTGCAATGCGCAATTCTGCTGGGCAAACTGGCGCGCTTTGATTGGGAGGTGGCGCGGCGCATCGAGCTCGGTGAGCGCTACGCAGCGGCGATTCGCGCCAGTGGTGCCAAGGTGGGGTTACTGACCGTCAGGCCGGATCGCACCAGCGTGTGGGCGCAGTACACCGTTTTGGTCGAAAATCGGGACGCGATCCAGGAGAAGATGAAGCAGCAGGGGATTCCGACTGCGGTGCATTATCCCAAGCCGCTCCACAGGCAACCTGCCTATGAGAAGCTTTGCGACCCAAAGCCCATGCCCGTGAGCGATGCGCTTGCCGCGCAAGTCATTAGCCTGCCAATAAGTGCAGACTTGAGTGAATCGCAGCTCAATCAGGTTGTCGGCGCGCTGGCCAAAGCCGTCGCCTGATTTCTGGCAAGCAGGCCTGCACCTCCTCGCGCCCCCAAGGAACTTCCACGACGAAAGTGTGCTCTAGAGGGGCCTACAGGGTCCCACTCACATTCCTCGTAGGGACGCTATACACTGAATTTGTGTGGGATTAAGACCTACCACAGTGCCATAAACGCACGTTGGCCTACACGGAGCGCTTGCATGGACCCCGGCGCGGACGACTTTCCCAGTCTTTACAAGGAGCACAACGGAGAGCGGTATCTCACACCGACCGACCTGTGCGCGCGGTCATCGAAACCGAAGCGGATTCTGCTCGTCGGTTCTTGCCTTGCGGAAACTTGGGTGCCCAAGAGCACTTGCCCTTGTGATTTCGTGCTCGCAAACAATCTAAGTCACTTGCCCGAGCAACCACCGAACCCGATCGAGTCTTACGATCTGCAGATAGTCCAGCTTTCGCTGCGATTCATCATGACGGACAACGCACTCTGGAATGCATCGTTCTTAGACGAACTTGCTCCCGAACAAGCATTTGAGGAAGCGCTGCAAAGGCTGCATCAATCCCTAAAAGTCATTCTCGGTTGGAATTCCACGTACAACGTGCTCACGTTGTGCTCCAACTTCCTGGTGCCTCAGCAAAACCCAATGGGCAGATTTGCGCCGCGTTACGATCTTAGAAATCCAGTCTACTTCGTCGAGCAGCTCAATCAGTACCTAGTGAAGGAACTCAGGGAATATCGGAACGTGTTCCTACTGGATGTGGATGGAATTTCTTCAGTGTTTGGGAAAAAGAATATTCAAGACGACGCCATGGACATCCTGGCGCACGGCTCGCTGCTCAGTAACTTCGCATACGAAAGGGATATGCAGAGAATAGAGCCCGTGCCCCGTTTGACCGAGCACTACGCGCACTTTCGCGACGGCTATATTGCGGCGGTATGGCGAAACGTCCTTGCAATGTATAAGACTTTGAATCAGGAGGATGGGGTAAAGCTTGTAATCGTCGACTTAGATAACACTTTGTGGCGTGGCGTGGTTGCGGAAGGTGAGGAAATTGATGGCCAAACGAATGAAGGATGGCCGCTTGGACTAATGGAGGCACTGATCTACCTGAAAAAGCGAGGCATTGTTCTAGCAATTGCCAGCCAAAACGAGGAATCGAAAATCAGGGCGTTGTGGCCGCAGATGATGCACGGAAAGGTGGAAATCGACGACTTTGCAGTTGTAAAAATCAATTGGCGGCCGAAGGTTGAAAACATTGAAGAGATTCTGAAGGTCGTGAATGTCGCACCTCGTCACACGGTCTTCATAGATGACAGTCCGGTAGAGCGTTCCAGGGTGCAGTCGGTATTCCCGGAGATCCGCGTTTTGGGTAAGTACCCGTATTATCTTAGGCGCGTTTTGTTGTGGTCCCCGGAGACCCAGGTGCCTTGGGTAACGCCGGAATCAGCTAAACGCTCCGAGATGATTCAATCACAGGTAGTGCGGGAAACCGCCCGCCAGGGCATGTCGCGGGAGAGCTTTCTCGCCACCTTAGCAATAGAGCTCGAGACGTCCGAAATGAGCTCTGTTGACGATGAGAAGTTTCCACGTGCGTTGGAGCTTTTAAACAAAACTAATCAGTTCAATACAACGGGCAAGCGCTGGAACCGGGAGGAATGTGACGCGAGATTTAAGCAAGGGACTGTTTTTACCGTGTTTCACGTGAAAGACCGGTTTGCAAGTTATGGTCTGGTTGGTTGCGTGGTCCTTTCGGGTGAGGTGATAGAGCAATTTGTTATGAGTTGCAGAGTCATAGGAATGGATATCGAAGATGCAGTCTTGTCAAAGATACTAGAGCGTATACGAGCTAACGGGGGCAACCTGGTCACGGCAAAGTTAGTGGAGACCAAGGACAACGTTCCGTGTCGAGACCTTTATCTAAAGTGCGGATTTCACCAGCTAGGCCAGCTGTGGCAGAAATCGGTGGCCCCTGAGGGGGTGGCTCAATCACCGATTAATTGATGTGCTTTTGAGGGCAGCACAGCAGAAGCATGACGAGGATTTAATTCTGAATCGCATCAGGATGAGCGAAAGCCGAAGTCGTCTGCAACTCGACCGCTGCTATTCGCGTATAGGTCACTTCCTTCCTGATACACGATCTCATCTATCTGCACCAACGGAGCAATTGCCCGCTCAACCTCGGGAGTGAGCGGCCGGCGAGCGACATATTTGAAGTGCTGCAGATTTGCCGACAGCAGTTCAATGGAGTGGTCATGTCGGACGCGCGGCATCTGCGCACCCATTAGTTCAAAAAGTCGCTGACAGGAGTGTTGGTAATCCTCTTGCAGTCCAATAAATGCAAACTCCCGCAGGCGTTCCCGGACCTCCAACCGAATGTCCTTGAGCTGCGAGCTCTGGGCGTCGGGGTCAAGACTGGACAGCAGTTGCCGATAAGCATGCCATTTATGCTGCCCCATCACGCACCATGTCAAATGATTCCACAGCCCGCTATCGTTGTAGGCTGCTACTGAGCGAAAGTACTGCTCCATATCCATTCGACTGGCTATGGTCATTAGCCCCTTAAACAATGGCGAAGTCGGTTCGTGGGCGCGCAGGAAGCGGTAATGGGACAACAGCCTCTGACGGGGCTCGCGCAAAAACGTGAACAGTCGCCGAGTGCGCCGCGGAATCAGGGCGACACTGGCGTAGTCAAAGTGCCCGGCGAAGACGGTGTAACGCGCCAATTCAGCGGGTGATCGGCGATAGAGCGTGTCGCCATGCTCGCGATATACCTGCCGATCGCCGAAAGTGTCGGCCAGCATGCGCTGCAGGCTCGTGCCTCCGGTTTTCTGGGCGTGGATAAAGACCCACGCATCCTGTTCGCAGGCCTCAAGTGCGGTAGCGGACTGCGGAAATCGCAATGCCGAGAGATCGTTCCAAACCTTTGGAGACTTGACGACTTCCGCCAGCAGCGTCGGCAGATCATCGGTGCGCAGCGATTGCCCGGGATCCTGGCGCTGCTTGAGGAGCAACTCCCAGTGCTCTGCAGAGTCAGCGACTACGGAGATCAAAGCCTTTAGATCCGCATTCTGGCGAAGCTGTTCACCATAGACAGATAAGGCGTCGGGGTCAGGTTCTCGCTTGAGGAGACCTAGAAAAGTGGCGCGTATCAGCGCCTCAGCATGGATGACGCGCAATCGACTCCAGTGCTCTTCGGATTTCGCCAAATCGTCAATCAGCGTAGCGAGATTGCGGTGTGCACTAAGACTCTCTGAATAGGCGGTTAATGCTTCCGCTTCGGGGTCTCGGCCCAGGACTCCTTTGAAAGCCGACTTGACGAGATACGCCGGCCGACTGTGCAAGTTCTTGGACCAGCCCTCCTCAGATCGGGCAATTGCGCGGGCTGTGCCGATTAGGTCACTGGTGCGGCCGAGTTCAGCACAGTAGGCCGCAAGCCCTTCATCATCAGCCTCGCGCTCGAGCAAGGCCAGATACAGGACCCGGACAAAATAACGGGCATGCCAACGCAGCAACAGCCGTACTACGCGTGGAGTGTTCACGCTTTCTGCCGCTCTCGAGCAAGTCGCTCGAACAATGCCTGCCACATCGGGATGATCTGTTCCGGCAAGTAGCGTTCGGCCACTTCCGCGCCTCGCTGACGAAGGTGATCGCGGAGTGCGGTCCCTTCCGGGATGAGCAAATGTCTCAGGGTTTCGGCAAGGCGGGCTGTGGAATAGGGGTCGAAGTACTCGGCAGCGTCCGAATAGATCTCCCTATGTACAGGTATGTCCGAGGCTGCAACGATTCCGCCACTGCGCATTGCCTCAATTCCTGAATAGTCGAACCCTTCTCCCAGGCTGGGGCAGACTGTGACCTGTGCGTGCCGGTAAAGCACCCGCAGATCCGCCGCTGGTACGTTCTTTAAGAAGAACGCGTCGCCCTGATCAATGGCGGAGCGGAAGCCCAGCATAATCGAGTCGTAATCCCAGCCCAGTCCGCCTACGACCACTAACTTTAGGTCGGAATCGAATTCGGACCTAACGATGTTCCAAGCGGCCAGCAGTCGTGCGTGGTTCTTGCGCGGTTCAACCGTAGATACTACGAGTAGGAATCGCAAGGGCCTTGGAGCAAGGACGCGACGATAGAAGATCTCACCTTCCCGAAGCGACAGGAACTTAGGCACGGTCAGATCGCTCTGGCGCTCCAGGCGGTTGCGAATGATCTGCGGTATGCGCTCGATCGGTGATTCTTCACGGAAATAATGTGGAGACACCATATTGTGAATGGTCGCAGAGCGTTGGACGACCTCCGGGAACATCGCATGCAGAGCCTGACGGCTGCCTTCGGAAACGCAGGCAAAGAAGGCGCCGGCTCGTACATTGCCAAGCAGGGAGTAGTAATGATGCGCCTGATGCTTGCTCTTGTTGGAAATTGTATGCGGCATGAAGATTGGGATGGCATCGTGATATCTGACGACCAAGGTTGTGCCAGCGCTTACCCGAGCGGGATAAGGAGTCTGACTGATCAGAATGTCAAAGGCCCGGGTGTCTAGTTTCGGATATTTCGGGTATCGAAATAGCAGCAATGAAAGCAATCCCACCCGTTGTTGGCTATCCCAGCTGACCGAGCAGACGCGGTGGTTCTTTGCTGTTACTAGATCAAAGTCCGACGCGGGTAGAGATTTTGAGAATAGGGTGCGCCAGATAAAATCTTCGAAATACCTGGACTCGAATCGGGAGAGCTTAATTCGGGAGACTCGAAATATCGTTGCTATCGATAGGAGTACGGTTTGCAGCCGCCTAGCCAGGTATTCGAGCAGGCGGGTTATCGGAGTGCTGAAGGGACGTTCCGTCAGCGATACGACCACCCGAGAATATCGATTTATCCTTCGTGCCGGCGGGACGGCCCGACTGAACCAGCCATCGGGGCTTCCGCGGGACAGGGTGCGAAACGACGGAACCAGCAGCCCTTCTAGTTCAACACCGTCGTTTGCACTTAGGCTGCGGAAAAGTAACCGGGTCTCCTGCGGAATGCCGGCATATCCTTCGAGAGCGGGCCGCAATTCCATCAGAACTCTCAATTTGCCGTTGCTCATGCCGCGTCAGTCCTGGCGAGACGAATGGACTCCTCGTAGAAAGCCAGTGCCAGGTCCGCGTTGTCGAATTTCACCAGACGGCCGTCTACAAGCACGCAAACCCGATCGCAATGCTTTTGGATAAAGTGCGGCTCGTGCGAAACAATCACCATCGCCCTATCGCCACGCCGCTCGAAGAGTTCGTGAGCGCAGCGATCATGGAAGCGCGCATCACCGACTGAGATGACCTCATCAATGAGGAAACACTCGAACTCCACGGCCATCGAAAGTGCGAAGGCCAGCCGCGCACGCATGCCGGATGAATAGCTCTTCACCGGTTCGTCCAAGTAATAGCCCAGCTCAGAAAAACTTTGTACGTAAGGGATGATTTCACCGGCATCCACACCATATACGCGAGCAATGAAATGGATATTGTCGACCCCGGTAAGACTTCCTTGGAAGGCGCTCGTTAGCGCCAGCGGCCAGGAGACCGACATAGTTCTTTCGATGCTGCCGCGGCTCGGGGATTCTGATCCGCTAATCAGTCGGATCAGGGTCGACTTTCCCGCACCGTTTCGACCGAGAATGCCGACCTTCTCGCCTCTTTGAATATCGAGACTTATATCCTCAAAGACCGCGTGGGTGCCGCCACGAACGCGGTAATACTTGCTCACGTTACGCAGGGAGATCATTCACCTTCCACCGTTACCTGAATGTGGCGGGTCAGCAGAAGGCCGGGAATCATGAGCGCGAGATTGACTACCGCCACGTAGTAAAGGTCATAGCGGGCACCGATGCTCGGACCGAAGAGACCCTCGCGCAACAACTCGGCACAACTAACGGTGGGCACCCAAAGCGCAATGGACTGCAGATGCGGACTAAGCATGGCCACGGCAAAGAAGGCCCCAGAGGCAGGCAGAAAGAGGTACGCGAAAACGTGCCAGAAGCGTTCAAAGGGTTCGCTGAGAGTCGCCAGTGGCCCCACGATCAACGCCATGCTCGCACTAAACCAGGCCAGCATGCCCCACGCCACAATCATTTTGATCACGTCGTCTGGGGGCGCAATCGCTCCCATTAACATGAAGATCACCAGCAATACGACAAACGACACTGAGGCGCCGGAAATCTCCAGAACAATTCGGGCCAGGAACAGATCAATTACCTTTACATTCCGATGGTGCATCAAAGCCCGATTGGGCTCGACCGCGTTGCCACAACGCCCGATCGTATTGCGCCACAGCAAAACGGTGGCGTAGCCGCTTAGGCAAAAGGCTGTGAGTGGGAATGGTGTGCGGTTGGTGTGATAGAGAGTCCAGATACCAAGCACGCCAAGCGTAAATAGCATCGGTTCTGCAAACAACCAAAGGAAACCAATGTTGTGCCGTCCAAAGCGGGTCAACAGTTCGCGCAGAAGCAGCGCACCGACGATGCGTCGCTGTATTCTGGCGCTAGCCACGAGTGAAATGCCTTCGCTCATAAGTAGCTAGTGACGATGTTCCTTCACCGCCACTACCAGTAGTGACAGGACGCCCCAGAGAATCAGCCCCAATAGGAAAGTTGCAATAATGCTCCGCAAACGGTGGGGTTCCATCGCCACGTCCGGCTTGCTCGGTTGCGCGATGCGCTGCAGGTAAACCACCTTGCGCCGAGCGTCGCTGCGGGCGGCTTCCAGTGCCGCGATCGCGCCAGCAAGAATGGTTCCCGCCACCTCCTTCTGAACGGCAAGACGGGAGAAGTCCTGCGCCTTAGATGCCAGTGAGGTGTTGGGACCACCAACTACTCGCGCGGTTTCAGCCTGAATGGATTTCTCCAAGAACAAGGCCTGCTGCCGCAGAGAGGGAAGTTGCGGACTGTTGGGTGCAATACGTTCGACCTGGGCGATGAGAGCCCGGGTTGCAACGAGCTCATTTTGGAGTTTGGCAACGAGTTCAAGTTGCATGGAAGACTGCTTCTCGGGATCCATGACGTTGCGCTGCGCCCGGTAACGCGCTAGCACCGCATTTGCCGAATCCTCCTTAGCCTCGGCATCGGCAACCTCGGCTGACGCAAAGCGAATCAGATCGGCCCGGGCGTCGTCGTTGAGTTTGTTGATGCGCGCTTCAGTCAGCGCGAGCAGCCGCTGATTGATGTTGTAGGCGATATCGGCGCTGAAGGCGCGCGTGCTAATCGAAAGAATCGAAGCGGAGCTGTCGGCGGTTACTCGTACCTTGTCCCGATAATAGAGCAGCAGGTACTCAAAGCCGGAATGCCACGGCAGCCGCGCGAAGCGGCTCAGAAAGTCAATGCGGCCATCAGCGAAGATTCGATCGAGATGAAGCTCGCTGTTCAGAACCTGCAGAGCATCGCGAGACAGTATGTAGGTCTGCACCGCGGCTGCCGTACTATCGCTCGAAGATGCTCCGGTTCCCCGCAACAGGGAGTCCAGCGGATTCTGCGGTCGGTCTTCCTGATTTCGGACAACGAAGCTGGATTCGGACACGTACACGTCCGAAGCCATGAAACCGAAATATAAAATGGCGCATATCGTAGGCACGGCCACGCACAGGAGGAACAGCCGATCATTGAGCGGCTTGGGAAGTCTATCGAGTTGTTGTGCGAGCGAGGATCGCAGCGTGAGCGCCTTCATCGCACTCCCACGAAACGCCTCAGAATCATGCGGTAGGGCTCCTTCCACCATTCGACCCCTGGCTCGTGCTGGCGTCGCCGGCTCGCAAGGGCATCGAGAGCCTCTTCGGGTGTAATCAGCCCGCTGCCGGACCGGTCCAGATACAGCGGATAGTCAATCAGTGCTCCAGCCACCAACTCGTCAAGGGTTAGTCGGCGCTGCCGGCGTTTGTTCGGATGCGCCAGATCCCGCGTCAGACCCCAGCCGGAATAAAAAGGACGGCCATAGCACGTGACGGGAAGGCCACGCAGCAGTGCCTCGAAACCAGAGAGGGAGGTCATGACGTGCACTTCATCGACCATGGCCAGGAGCTCGGCCATGTCGACATCACCGATGACCTCATCGCACCAAAGCCGTGCGTCTCCCACCGACTCATGCTGCACGCGCATTCGGGCGACGACGTCGGGATGTACCTTGTAGAGAACGTAGGCGTCGGGGTTTTCGGCCCGTACGGCCCGGAGCAGGGCGAGGTTGGTCTGGGCACGCGGACTTGCGAAGGACATCGCCGCATCCGTGGGTACCTGACCGGGCACCAGGATTACGCGTGCCGGACCGTGCGGACGCCGCCAGCGCTCGGACCCAACGTTATATTTCGTAACGCGTTCGCTAACGATGCGCTGGCGCAGCGCGGCGGCGCGCTGACACGCGTCGGCATCGAACTCGCGAGTCGCCAGTAGCATCTCCAGATCGGAGGCGCGTGTGGCATCGAAGTGAATCCCCTGGCGATCCACGACCCATGAGAGTGGGCGAACAAGATCCACTCCCAGGCCGACCGATCGCAGGAACCCGTCTTCCAGCCGCAACACCGTTGCCGAAGACGGCAGACCCTCTGGTAGTGCCGCCATTCCCCAGGCCACGATCCAGGCATCCGCGGGTAATGTGTGCGAGCGGCGCAGGCGAATCAGCTTGCGGCCGGGAAAGCATCGACGCAGGTCGGGCCATTTGACGAGCGAAATGCCGAGGGTATAGAGCACCCGCGGCATGTCCGGGAAGCGCGAGGCCAGCTCAGTAACGGGGTACATGGATCTATCCATGAGTAAGCTGCGCCCGTATCGGGCAATGCAGACACTGATCCAACAGCGCGTCGACCGTCTCAAAATGCTCGCGCCAGCTGGGCGCCATGTAGGAGCGCATGCGCTCCAGCTGTTGCCGGCGGCGCGTGCCGTCGGGATGCATGTAGTTCGCAATCGCGCGCTGCCATGCCGGTTCATCCTTCGGATCGAGGAAATCGGGGACTGCGCCCGCAATCTCGCGGAACACAGGCAGGTCGCTGGCGATGACCGGAACCCCGAGTGAGAGCGCCTCGACCAGCGGCATGCCGAACCCTTCGGCAAATGATGGAAACAGCAGGGCGCGCGCGTGATGGAGCCAGCTCGATAATTCCAAATCCCCACAGCGCGGTACATGCAGCACATGCCTACGGAGGGATGTGCAGTGGCTAAGCACTTCCATCTCCCGTTCGCATTTCCACCCGCGCCGACCGATGACCACGAGTTTGGGCGCTGCTTCGCCATGCTGCCGGACCAGCTGACGCCAGAGGTTCAGGAGCAGCATGTGGTTCTTACGCGGCTCGATCGTCCCGAGAATGAGGAAGTAGTCGTGCGCGAGCGGCGGGCGTTCCGCCGGCGCGGCCAATGCTGCCGGCGCTAGCGGAGCCACGACGCACTCCGGCAGCCGCATCCGGTGCTCGCTGGCATAGCATGCCAGCGCGGCGCGAGTTGCCTGCGAATTGACGATGAGTGCCTTGCCGGTCTCCAACATCGTGCGCACGCGCTGTCGATGCCTTAGGTCCTCCCCGGCCCGGCAGAACTGCGGATGAGTGATCGGAATCAGATCGTGAGCAAAATAGATGGGCGCCAGTTGCCGGCGGCGAATTTCAGAGGCGTATCGGGCTCGGTCCAGTCCGCTGTGGCCCGTATGCAATAGGATCCGATGGTGGCGCTCCGAGGCAGGCGAGAGCAGGGCGCGGGCCGCGGACCACGCGATCCGTCGCCTTGAGTCAGGGCCGCGCTGCAGCAAAGCCGCGAACAGATCCTGCGAGGCGCGCGGCCTGGGTACTACCCATCGACCGGCCACGCGCAGCAGTGCTGTCGCGCGATCCGCGTAGTGCTCCAGATATGCATGGCCAACGCGGTCCACGCCGGTAGGCAGCATTCCCTTGAGCGAGCGTTGAACCTGGCGGGTGACGTCAATCAACATGGAGTTAAGTCAAAGGGCTCCGGTGCTGCTTATTGGGGTAGGTGGATTACGCTGTAAACAGAGTAAATCGCCGAGGAAAGGATCGCGAGAAACTTTTGGAGTTCCGCAGACGAGGCGTTGGCTACGTACAGCACGTCCTTGTCATGCATCGGAAAGTCCTGCGCAATCAGGAAACTGCGCGGATCCTTGAGGTCCATCCTGTAGACGACCGGAATCGTGCCATCCGGGGCCTGCGGCAACGGTTGTGAGCCGGCCTTGACGAGCCCGGGCTGCTCGAAGCGGAAGATGAACACACCGCGGGCATCCGAGCGCGGGTCCTGCAGCCCGTTGACACGACCCAAAGCCTGGGCGAGCGTGATGCCCTGGGCCTCAAAATTGATCTCGTCATTCTTACCGGTCGCACCAAGCGCCGTGAAGCTGAGCGGTTGATACAGCGCCGCCAGGACATCGCCGCCTTCCAGCATCACGTTCTGGCGGGCGTCCTGCACGACCGAGTCCATCGGCATGCTTATCACCTGATCGCCGCGGCTCAGCTGGATGGTGATTTTTCCGAGTGGCTGGCGCACGCCGCCCGCCGCCGCCATCGCATCGAGCACTCGCTCACCTCTGGCGGTCAACGGCATGCGCAGGCTCTGGGTTACTTCACCGACCACGGTCACGTTGGAGGTCACGTTGTGGCTCACGGTCACGAGCACCTGCGGCTGGTTGGCCTTGCCGTGCAACCGCTCCACGATCTCGGCCTCGATCTCGTGGGGCGTCTTGCCTACGGCCTTGACGGCACCGGCAAACGGGACGCTGATGGTGCCATCGGCGGCGACCATCTGTTCCGGAAACGTCGTCGCCCGGGTGGTAATTACCGCAGCACCGGTATCCGTGCTGCTGCTCACGCCAAACAGTACCGCGGGCGGGGCTTCCCAAACCGAAACCGACAGCACATCGCCCGGCCCCATGACCAGATCAGTAGTTCGCGGGCGTGAGGGCAAGGCTTCGGCGAATGAGCGACGCGCTTGGGCGGCGAGCAAGTTTCTGGCCACCTGATCGTCCACTTCAATCACCGGAATTTGCGGGCCGGTTGTCTGCGCTTCCGTAACCTGCGAACGACTCGGGCCGCTCCCGGCCAACCAGCCAGAAGAACTGACGCATCCGGCGAGTGACATTGCGGTGGCCATGACCGCGAAAGCCGTGGCCGAATTCCGAGCGCCGATGCGCGCACGTGAGCCAGTGCACTGCATGCCGCAGTGCTTGTCCACGCCCGGGGGCAGATTTGCGATCGAGTGAATCACTGTTCCCCGAGCTAATTCAATGGCCTGCGGTGGGGTGTGGGCCGGTCTTTTTTAAGGTGTGTCCGGCCCTTACGCGGGGTCGAGCACTCAAGCCCACACCACTTCCAGCTTGCCACCAAAGCGTGCTTTAGGCAAAGAAAAGGGCCACCAGAGGGCCATTGGCAAAGCCTGATCACAGGCTCGATTTGGCCTCGGCTGCATGCCCACGCCCCGCTGCCTTTGCGGCCTGCCACTGTAAAAACGGGCCTGAGCGTCCCCTGAGTAAGTGGTGTGTCCTCGCCCCGCGCGACATGTAGGACTAACGAATGGCTAATTTTGCGATCGCACACTGCCTGCACCTTTTAGCAAAGGCTCCCGGGCTCGATGAAATGGCGCTTTGAATTCCCGACTGGAACTGTTCTCGCACATCTCAGGTTCGCCCTGATTCTGAGCCTTAGCATCGCAGCATCGTCTGCCCGGGCCGGCATCGACCACGAATGGACCTACGACGACAGCGGCATCTGGAATCGGAAGTACCAGCTCGCCCTCGAATACGGGCTGGTGGGAGGCGAAGTTGTAAGCGCACTCTGGGAAGGCGGCGACACTCGTTGGGGCAAGACGATGTGGCAGTCCATCGACAGCACCGTCGCGGGCGGGACCATTTCCTCAGTCATGAAGTATGCCTTTTCCCGGGTGCGTCCCATCGACAGCAACAACAACCCCAACCTATGGTTCAAGGGGAACGGCAACGAGAGCTTTCCGAGCGGTGAGGTGACGGTCGTCAGCGCCGTCGTGACCCCTGTGATCCTCGAGTACGGACACGACTATCCGCTGGTCTACGCCTTGGAAGCACTTCCCCTTTACGATGGCATTGCGCGCATGAAACTTCAGGCGCACTGGCAAACCGACGTGCTGGCCGGATTTGCCATCGGCAGCGCGAGCGGCTGGTGGATGCACCGGAGAGGAGATTCGCCCCTGTTGCTGAGCGTCATGCCGCAGGCCGTGTACCTGGGGTTCTCAAAGAAGTTTTGACTGCAGGATGTTCCGAGCAACGAGCCACTAGGCCCGCTTCTCGGGAAAGCGGAGATTGCGCCGCTAGGCCAACATCCGAAAAAATTGGTGGACGGTACTGGGATTGAACCAGTGACCCCTGCCGTGTGAAAGCAGTGCTCTACCGCTGAGCTAACCGTCCGCCGCGGGGTGGGGCCGCGATTCTAAGGTCCGGGACATAGCGGCGCAATCGTGATCGCCGCCGGCCTTGATAGCGGCGGCCATGCGCGAAGCCGTAGCAGGGGTGGCCCTCAGCAGATACCATGCGCGACCTCCATGAGCACCGTAGTAACCCGATTCGCACCCAGTCCGACCGGCCTCCTGCACATAGGGGGCGTGCGCACCGCGCTGTTTTCCTGGCTATACGCACGCCACCACGGCGGGAAATTCATCCTGCGGGTAGAGGATACCGACCGTGAGCGATCGACCGAGGAGGCCGTCAAGGTCATCCTCGACGGCATGGCGTGGCTGGAGCTGGATGCCGACGAGGGTCCTTACTACCAGACCCAGCGCTACGATCGGTATCGCGAAGTGCTCGCGCAGATGCGCGCCGCCGGCCACGCCTACGACTGCTACTGCAGCAAAGCCGAACTCGAGGAGCTGCGGGCACAGCAGATCGCCGCGAAACAAAAGCCCCGCTACGACGGGCGCTGCCGTGACCGCCGTGAGCCCAAGCCGGGGGTCGTTCCGGTGGTGCGCTTCCGCAATCCCCTCGACGGCGAGGTGGTGGTCGATGACCAGGTCCATGGGCGGGTGGTGTTCCAGAACAGCGAACTCGATGACCTGATCATCGCGCGCTCGGACGGTAATCCGACCTACAACTTCTGCGTGGTAGTGGACGATTCCGACATGGGCGTGACCCACGTGATTCGCGGGGATGATCACCTGAACAACACGCCACGCCAGATGAACATGCTGCGTGCGCTCGGCGCCACGCCACCGGTGTACGCGCACGTGCCGATGATTCTGGGGGCGGATGGCGCCAAGCTCTCGAAGCGGCACGGCGCGGTCAGCGTGCTGCAGTATCAGGAGGAGGGCTACCTTCCAGATGCGCTGTTGAACTACCTGGTGCGCTTGGGATGGTCGCACGGCGATCAGGAAGTATTCACGCGCGCGGAAATGATTGCCGATTTCGATATTCGGGACGTCAACAAGGCGGCCTCCGCCTTCAACGCCGAGAAGCTCCAGTGGCTCAACCAGCAGCACCTGATGCGCGCGCCGCTGGCGCAGCTGGTGAGTGCGCTGCGAGCGCAGTTGGCGCGTCTTAACGTCACGAGCGACGATACCGCCCTGCTCGAGGGAGTGGTCAATGCGCAGCGCGAACGCAGCAAGACGCTGCGCGATATGGCCGCCAACAGTCTGTATTTCTTTGGCGATATCGGGGACTACGAGCCCAAGGCGGCGGCAAAGTTTCTCAACCCCGAAAATGCGCCGGCCCTGCAGCAATTGCATTCCGGATTGACGGACCTCACCGAGTGGAGCGCTGCTGCCGTGCACGCGGTCATTGCCGGGGTCGCCGAGCGCGCAGGCGCAGGCCTGGGCAAAGTGGCCCAGCCGTTGCGCGTGGCGGTGACCGGAGGCACCATCTCGCCTCCCATCGATGTCACCGTCGCCCTGCTCGGGCGCGAGCGCACGCTCAAGAGACTGGAACGCGCGATCGGCCAGGCCACGAGCAGCGGCTGAGTACCTGAGACGTCGGGCCCCGTCCTTGGATGGGCCTGGCCTAAGCCGCCGGGACCGACACCAAACCCTTGTTTTGCTTGACAGTGTCGGGGGGCTTGCGTAAGTTCGCCACCCTCTCGTGGGGCCATAGCTCAGCTGGGAGAGCGCTTGCATGGCATGCAAGAGGTCGGCGGTTCGATCCCGCCTGGCTCCACCAATTTCGATGATCGGTGTAGATCTGCGTCCCCATCGTCTAGAGGCCTAGGACACTGCCCTTTCACGGCGGCGACAGGGGTTCGAATCCCCTTGGGGACGCCACCTCACCTAAGGCGCCTTGGGCGCATTTGCATCCCCGGGCGGTGCCAAAATTGAGGGGAAATGCGCCCAGTCTGACGCCACCCTCCTACAGAACTGCGACCCATGAGCATGATCCAGTTCACGTTGCCCAGAGCTAAGTGCCTGAAAGTATGAACCCAGCGTCAGTTTTACCGGTGTATGTAGCTGGTAGAATTGCGCGGCGCCGATCAGGGGTAGAGCACCGTCGATGTACGAGCCCGTAGTATTTAAAAACGAAGTCTCGCAGCTGCTGGCCATCGTGCGCGCGACGCTTCCGGCCGCAGTGGCGGTGGGCTGTCTGGTCGTCACCTGCTGGGTGTACCAAGCGCCGTTCGGCACCAATTTCGTGGCCTTGAGCATGCTGGTCGCGGCGATGGCGGCGGTCATGCTCAAGTC
>Ga0157375_10001548_pt1 | contig 19783 bp, 16 predicted proteins | sample M35metaG_FD_115311 | JGI IMG/M metagenome (GOLD analysis project Ga0157375, IMG submission 115311) | Miscanthus rhizosphere microbial communities from Kellogg Biological Station, Michigan, USA - M3-5 metaG | ecosystem: Host-associated > Plants > Roots > Rhizosphere > Soil | place: USA: Michigan... | reverse complement strand
TTGGCGAGAACACTCGTGCGATCGCAACTCTCACACGATTGTTACAAACGCCGTATGGTGGCTGGATTTACAGTCCAGCGCCCATCACGCGGGCACTTTTAAGGCTCGATCCGATCTGGGACCCGTTGCGCACCGATCCCGCTTTCCAAAAACTTTGCGAGGAGAAGCAGCCGTGAATCTACGGACATCTTTCGTGTACCACGCAGAAAATTAAGCGGAAAGGCGTAGCTCCGGTGGCCTGTATCAATGCGACGAGATAATTCTGCCTCGCGTCGCTAGCGATGTTAATCGCGCCAACTGTGCTTAGAGGCCGTCACCTCTGTTTTCCGGCGATTGCATCGGCGGCGCTGGGGAATTCTGGTCCGACGGGGTTGCGCTGTTTCCCTCGACAGCTCGCTTTGCAGCCCATCTAGCTTTCATCGCGGCTGCAAGTTGAGCACGACGTTCCGGTGAGAGATTCAGTTTCCTCTTGGGTTTTTTTCCAGCTGATGCAGTAACGCGGGCCGCGGATTTTCTCGCAGCTTTCAACGCTTTTGCCGTTTCCGCCTGCTGTAGTTTGCTTTTTAGTCTATCCAGTTTCTCTGAACCTTCTCGTAGACGTTTCTCGAGTTGCTGGATCCTCTTCTTTAACTTCTTCGGCTTCATGATTGTCCCCCCTCCTCTCGCCGAACGGCGATTAACGATTGGGTTTTCAGTTAATGGCAAATCCCGCCGATGTCACGCTATTCTTCGGGAGACGCAGTAGACTTTCGATAAAGCGTCGATCCCCAACGCTCTTGAAGAAATGTCGGCAATTCAAAAGCTTTCCAGAGGCCGAGCACGAGAAAAATCGCTACAATAAGGGAAATCAAAGTCGCGCTCGCGAATTTTAGATACTTCCATCGGCCAATGAATAATTGCAGCCAAATTGTAGCGATATGGATAATTCCGGTCAGGATAAGAACCAAAACGCCGCCCGACTGCACTGCCCCTTTTCCAAAGATCAGCCCGACCAGGACCAAAAGCGCACCAATTATGTAGAAGAGCGAGCGCCAATAGCGCCAAAGAATCGCCCACGGCGTTCTGGGAACTGAAACTTCGACCAAACCACTAAAGATAGCCGCTGCGCGGACAATGAAAGCGGTATGGATCTGCTTTGGATTCTTTCCCCGATCAGACCCTATTTTCTCGAGCATCTTCCCAAAAATCTGGGAGCCGCGCGCAAACAATCGCAAAAGCACCTTGGGCTCGAGCTGGCGATTTACTTCATAGCTTGTCTTGTAATAGGAAAGCAGAGCGGCGTCATCTTTACAAAAATCCTTGATGCTTTGCATGTGCTTTTCAAGGGTGGGCGAATCATTGAAGAATTGTTTCATCTCCTTGTCCCGCATGGCGGGATCGAGCTTGGGAAGAACGTCGTGCAACATATTCCATGCGTCTTCGCGCCGCTGCGCGGGGAGAGTGTCACTTAGGATCGCGGTGTGTAAGTCATCGATAAAAACATCGGCGAGGGTTCTTGAATCGTTCGGTTGCAAGTCGCGCTCTTGCATGGTGGGATGACCAAGCGCCTGAGTTTCTGCCACCGGCGTGTTTCGAAGGAGGTCACGCACCAGAATCTCGGCGCCGTCGAGCCGGCCCCAAAGCATGTCGTTCTCGCGCCAAAACTTTGCGAAAAACGCGCCGAAGGAAAAATACATTCTGCCTGCAAGCTTGCTGCGTTGGCCGCCGGAATCGTCGCACAAATTCTTGGCGTCCGTTGGACTGATGCGGACAATATCGACATGAGGTGTTTCCGAGGAATTGGTTCCATATTGCATCGGCAATATCGCCATGTCGTAATGATCAAAACGTTCGTATATGTCACGCAATACATCCCGAGCGATCTTGCCCTCCGGACTGGAACCCGTGTCGGCCAATGCGTCCTTGCACACTTTAGAAACCTTGATGAAAGCCTCTTTGTACGCTGTGACGAGATGATCTGAAATTTCCTTGAATTTGGGCGCCTTCGCTATCAACTGGCGAGCCGTGCTGTCGTCGGACAAACATTGCACGAGCTTCTTCTTATCGAGCTTCAGTTCCTTGATGAGATTTTTGAGTTCATCGGACTTCCGCAAAGCGTGACAATCACGCCGCAGGTCCGCCAGCGCCTTTGCCAAAGGCAGCTTGATTTTGAGGAGCTCTTCGCGGAAACGTCTCCAGCGGCTTTCATCGCCACTTTTCAGGATATCCGCGATTTTAGGTGGCAGAGCATCCGCGTCACCTTGCTCCCGGGATGAGCCTGGTACGAAACGATAAAAGAATGTGATCTTGCGATGAATGAAGAAAAGCCGGCGTAATCGGTAACTGGGATCGAAATCCATCAGAAATTTCGATTCCGTCATGATCTTCTTGTCGGGGTCGATCTGCGGATCTTGGTCGGGAGGATCCGCAGCGTAACGGCTCTTTCGCCAGGCCTCGACCAACAGGCGAATAGCAAGATGCTCGTCACTTTCCGGCGGGTAATTCAAGATGTCACTCACCAGCGCTGCCAGATCGCTCGTTACTTCCGCCACCTTGAGTCGGTGGTAAGTCCCGTAGGCGATGCCAAGCTTTTTGATATGATCTTTGAGCGGTATCCTCTCAAACGTCTCGGCTGCCGCAGACTGAATTACCTTTTCTCTGAATCGATGAATTAAAGCGTCTACGTCCTGATCAACTCGGCGCGTTGTTTCATCGATTCGCGCCAGAAGATGATTACGATCCAAAATCAGACCAATGTCTTCGCGAATTGTCTCATAGCGCGGCAGCTCGACCAGCGCCGCGAGGGAGTGTGCAATAGCGTCTGGTTTCGGCCGAGGTGAGGCCGGATCCAAGGCAAGCCTCTCCGGTGAAGGCTCTATATATATAAGTTTGCGTCGTATCGGGTGGTGCGCCTGCCGCCGCATCAAGGCGCGGGTCGCATAGGTAAACGGCTTGTTGTCGAGAAAACCGCCGTCGCCAAAATCGCGTTTCCGAAAGTCGCCAGTTTCATTTGTTTTCAGATATTCAGAATAAACCGGCTTCCATTTCGGCGATCCATTTTCCGCCATTGCCCGGTATGGCCTTCGTGCACGCAAGACGGGGGAGGTATCTTCCAAACGCATCGGTTCGAAAGCTGGAGGAATCGAGGAAGTGCAGCGTCCGGCAAAGGCCAGCAAAGGATTAAATTCCCAGGTGAAATCGTTTGCGTCGGCGCGGTAGCGAAAATTAAAAACATTTTTATGCCTCAATTCGTTAGCCACCGTATTGTCGAGCTTCAGATAAATGGGCAAGCCGGTCAGGTCGGTCGCTGTTACGTACAGGTCGAGTTCTTCTACCAGCGGAACCCTGGGCGGAGGCGCAGGTTCGTTTGCGCTCGGGCGATCAAAGTTTTCGTCGTTGGGAAAATCCATTACGTGCAACGCTTCGAGGAGTTTCGCATACATGCGCTGGCTATTGAGCAACGAATCTGGTTGCCGCTTTGCCGGAAGTTCGGGCAAGCTCGATTTTCTATCGTTGAGGAGTCGCTCGATATCGCCTTCATTCATCCAAAGCTGCTTGAGTCCCTCCATGTCCTCGTTGTTGACGAGTGCCTTCGCGAGAAAAATGGAATTGAGACCGCCGGCAGAAGTGCCGGAGAGGACGTCCACTACGAAACGTGTACGAATCTCGTCACTTTCGCTGTCTTTGAACAAAAGTGCAGCGTCCATAGAATCGCTGTCGAGATATTGCCCGAGGCGTCGATAGAGTCTGGCGCTGGCGCTTAACTTTTCCTTCGGGATCGCGACACCGCCGCCATCAGACGCGGTCGCTTTGGCCATCTCGAGTAACTCCTGCGCAACGCCGTTGATGTAAATGCAAAGGGAAACACCGCCATACATGACAACGGCATAGCGCACCTCATTCGTGATATTAGTTTCCGGTAAATTTTTCACGGGAGAGCTCGGCTTGGAAGACTCGGTCATAAGTTGTTAGGTTAAGTCTAAAATTGCAGAATCTGCTTCGCGGCCGGCGATGACGAGCGCTATTTTGCTCCCGAGGGAGCAACCAGTTTCTGAAAGCGCGGGTCCTTACGCAGCGGTTCAAACATTGGATCCAACCGGAGAAGCGCAGGAGTGAGCGGCGGGTTGGCAGCTAGCGGCGCCTCATAGGGAATCGAAAGTAGCTTTTCCAATGCGGAGATCGACCGGTCGGCGTCGCCGGTGCGGGCTGTCACGCGCGCGAAGATTTCCAGCGGCCTGGGGCCTGTAAGCGCGTCTTTCTCGATCGGGACCATCTCTATCGCGCGCTCAGCCAGAGCCAGCGCCGCATTGTTGTCACCAAGAGCCACGTTTGTAAGCGCGAGATCTCCTATTAAAACAAAATTTTCAGGTTGTTCCTTGAGGAAAGATTCCAGCTCGGTTCGAGCCTGACTCCCGCTTTCGCGCGCGCCGGCATGGTCACCAGCAACTTCCTGTGCCCAGGCTAGCCAGAAGCGGAGTTCGCCAGCGTAAAAACCTAGTGTTTGATCAGGCTTGGCGAGTATCTCCTTTAGCTGAGCAATCACCGGCCCCGGGCGATGCTCAAGGATAGCCTGATAAACCTGTGTTTCCAATGCGTTGACGTAGCCAACTCCCGGCCGGAGAGGAGCGAGGAGTGCACCGGCGCGCGAAAGGTCGCCTTCTGCTTGTGCGATTCGCGCTTTTAACACAATCGTATCTATGTCGTCGGGGTTGATGTTGAGGATCTGCTCAAGCTCCGCGAGCGCTTCCCCAAAACGACGAAGGCAAACGTAGGAACGCGCGTGTTGTGAGAGTAAATTAACGTTGCGCGGATCCACTTTTTGGGCTTGCTGAAAGTACGCGTCGCTCTTGTCCCAGTTGCCTCGCCGCCTTTCAACAAAGGCCAGACCTTGAAGAACCCGGCTGCTTTGGGGCAGAACACGCTGTGCCTGCTCAAGATATTTCAAGGCAGTGTCATAGTCCTTCAGACAGGCATAGTGATAGAAACCCATGGCTAACAAACCTTCGCCGAGATTCGGCTGCAGTCTCAAAGCCGTTTCGGCTGCCTCGCGCGCTTCTTCGCGCAGAGCGACAGTTGGTTGAAGACTCTGTGTAAGATAGCCACTCGCATCCACATAAGCCAGCAGCGCCCAAGCCAGAGCGAAGTTAGGATCCAATCGCACTGCTTCCTTAACGTATTTCTGCGCCGCAAGTGAGTTCTCCGGTGTGAATGCAGTCTTTAGCGAATAAGCCAAGCCGCGCAGGTAAGAATCATAAGCCTGAGGATTGCTGGTAGGCTTGGCAGCGATGACTTGTTGTTCGTCACCAGTGAGTTTGGCACGTAACTGGTCAGCGATGGTTTTGGCTACCTCAGTTTCGACTGACAGAATGTCCGTCAGCTTGCGATCAAATGTGTCCGACCATAGGTGCGAATCACTGGCCGCTTTGATCAGCTGGACGTTAACACGAACAGTGTCGGCGCTCTTCTGTACGCTCCCTTCCAGAATGTGGGCGACACCAAGTTGCCTTGCGATCTCGCGCAGGTTTTTCGGCGCGCTTTCATAATGCTGCGTGGAAGTGCGCGAAATCACCCTCAGATCGCTGATCTTGGATAGACGCGTCAAAATTTCATCCTGTATTCCCTCGGCAAAATAAGCGTTCTCTTTGTCGCTGCTGAGGTTTTCGAAAGGCAACACGGCGATCGATCGCTCCTCTGGGGTAAATGGCCGCAAGCGTTGATACAGCCACGTCCCAAATGCAATGGCTATGATGGCCAACATCAACGCCACGTTTAAGATGATGGCCTTCCTTCGCCTCGAGCGAGCTTCAGGATTAAACCTGTCGTTGCAGCTGTGAACAGCAAGGAGTAACTCGCGCGCCGATTGCGGCCTGTCGTTTGGGTCCGCAGCCAGCATCGATTTCAGCAGCGCGACGACCTTGCCCGGCAGGTGCAGGCCCTTGAGCTGTTCCAATCGCAACTCCGTGGATTGCCGCGCACGGATTTCCTCCATCGTTCGGCCGATAAATGGCGTCCGGCCGGTGAGCAAATACCATAGCGTGACGCCTAACGAGTAGATGTCGGAACGGGTATCAACCGGCAATTGCCCGGCGCCCGCAAACTGCTCCGGACTGGCAAATGCCGGCGTACCGATGAACCCCGCATGAGTTTGCTCGGCCCCGGATTGCGTCTGCGGGCCCATGACTTTGGCCACTCCATAATCAATTAGTTTCACACGCAGCGCGCCAGTTGGATCGGATTCCAGCATGACGTTCGATGGCTTGATGTCGCGATGAACGACGCCGCATGCTTCCGCAGCGGCGAGAGCACGTGCCGCTTGCTCGACCACATCCAAGGCGACGGCGAGCGGCATCTGTCCATCGCGGCGCACACGCGCTTCAAGCGTTTCGCCTTCGACCAGCTCCATCGCGTAGAAACACTCGCCATCTTGTTCGCCGTAATATGTCACGCGAGCGACATTGGGGTGACGAATGTTCGCCGCTGCACGCGCTTCGCGCAGAAAACGGGAACGCGCACCGGGATTCTGCGCCACCTTGCGATCGATGACCTTCAGAGCAACAAGCGAGTTCAAAACTGTGTCTCGCGCGCGATACGTTATGGCCATCGCTCCCGCACCAAGCTCAATCGGAAATCCGTCTGCTCCGGTCTCTACTTCGAAGTGGGCGTATCGCAGTGGACCAGGCGTCAGCCGGCTGCGCGCCGCTGGCCTCTCCGGCTGCTCTCCATCTCCCAGGAAGGTAAGGCTAACGAGGCATCGCAGGCATTCGCCGTTGGGACCGGATTGAGTCAGCGGTCGTCCACAGGTCGCGCAGGTCTCCGCGGTGTCACTCTGCGCTTTCCCGGTTCCGAGACCAATGCTGATGTCATCCATTTCTGAAAGGCCGCCTCAGGCCATTAATATCTGGTACAGATGGCGCAGTTCTCCATCGATATCTGCCGGATCCGAAACCGTGCTTCCCACTTCTGTTCTCAACGACTCACGGAATCGTTGGCGGAGACGCGAGAGCCAGGTGCGCAGAGTTGCGATTGGCACTCCGAGTCGAGCTGCGGCTTCCTCCTGGCTCGGCGGCTTGGCGCTGCCGCCGGCCACGAACGGCCTTAATTCCTCCAGCCACTCAGCTTTGCCTTCCGCTTCAAATTCGTTTTCCAAATTCTTCCATGCCCGTGAAACGATATTCGAAGCCCACACGAGATCGTAGCAACCGGCATCGCTCAGATGAACGGTCGCGAACATGACCGCCTCGGCTTCGGGCAAATGCTCCTCAATCGATAGCACCTGCCGGCCCCCGCCGCGCTTGAGCGCTCGCGCGCGATCGTACTCGTTGTACAAGAAATTCTCCAAAGATCCGAGGAGAAATGTGCGGAGCCGGCCCTTCTGCCGATCCGCGTGGCTCAATATGTTTTGCTCGAGCAGATGGGCGAAAAAACCCTGGACCAGGTCTTGCGCATCAGCGGAGGAATGACCGCGGTGGCGAAGAAAACTGTAAAGCGGCGGCCAATACGCTTCGCAAAATCCGGAAAGCGCCTGGTGAGCAGAGGCTTCTGATTCGGGTTCCCCGGCACGAAACACCACGGTCCAATGCGTCGTTTGAAACGACGCACCGCCTTCCTGCAGCGTTCCAGGGATTGCTTTCGTGGGAAAAGAGCGTGGCCCACGAGACGTGATTTTGCGAGAACAAAATCGTGTGGCGGTTCTGTAGGGCCAGCTCGCCGGCTGTTTACGCAGACTCCACGTCTACCGCTACGGTGCCAATTCCGCTGAGACAGGTTCCCGTTTAGTAAAGGCGGGGAATGCCCGTCTCGCCTGCAGCGACCTCGCTCAAACTAACGTTGTTTGCCGCGATATATGGGTTATGCCCATCCCGCGCGGGCCCCTGTCCCTGCTCTCGTGCGATGGCACCGAAGCTCATGAGTACGAATACAACAGCTACAGCCAGTGCCACGATCGCTTCGGTCGAGAATCTCATTGGGATTATGTGTTTTGCAGTGACGCCTTTAGAAGGAATTCGTCCCACCCGCCGCCAGAGTTAAACGAAGTGATGCTGTAAACCAGGAACGGATCGTGTTTCCGATAGGTCGCACGCATCAGCGACCCCCATACAGAACTTAATAGTTTTTTCATGTTAGATAGTTGCAGCCAATTGTTTGCTCTCGACACGTTCCGGATTTCGGTGGTTTTCGAAAGCGCGAGCGACCGAGGCGCCGAGTTTTCGGGAAAGACGCCCTGCGCGCCGAATCCAGTAATGAAATGGTCCTAGTGATGCGTCGGCCAAAAGATCCGCGCGCACCATTTCAGGGCAAAGATCGAGCAATTTACAAACGTTCATGAACGAATACGGCCATGAAGAATCGTATGCCGTCACCCAACTGTGAGCGTCGAGATACAGCTCCCGATCGGCGGCTTTCGTCGCTGTTCGGTAACGGCGCAAATCGTACGCTGCCTGTTTCAGGACACCCACTGCCAGACCTTTTTCAGGCGTGGGCGGTGTCTGCTCGTCCGCAGGAGTAGCAAAATGGGCGCTCTGAGCATTGCTTTCGGCATTCAAAAACGCGGCGAGCTGCTCGCGCGACATTCGCGACAGGTTTCCGCTCCCGAAACTGTTCGGAGACACCATGAATTGGCCGGTGAACTCGGGTGTTTCAGTAATACGTTTGTCTAATACCAGGTTCATCATATCGATTGTTGATTTGATTCGCTTCATCCCTTTCTAAAGATTTTCAGGCCGGACATTTCAAAAAATCTGAAATTTTTTTGATTTCGCCCCACAAATCCAGTCCTTGGCGCCCGGAGATGTCCGGTTGGCGCATTCGGGAATGGAACTGCAGCCTCCGCCGCGAAACGAACCGTCGCCCCTAAAGCTCTCGCTCAACCTTGTAAACGACCATGCCGCGCGCCTGATAGTTCGCGAGCGCCTGCGAGTGATCGCGGTTGCACGTATGCACCCATACACGTGAGGGCTTCGGCTCGATGCGCCAGGCCCCTTCGATTGCGCTGGTTAGCAACGCGCCACCCAACCCTCGACCGATCCATTCAGGCAACAATCCAAAATAAGCGATCTCGATTCCATTTTCCTTGTCCCGACGGAGTTCGTAATAGCCAGCGAGAACGTCGTCATAGTACCCCGCGAACGTCCGCAATTCAGGCGCTGTGGCGTATTCCTCCCATTGGTCATCCGTCCACGGTCGTTTGTCGACCCAATCCCACTGTTCGCCGATGCGAAAATAAAGGTCACGATTGAACCGCCAATCACGCTCCGCCTTTTCACGAACTTGAAATCGCGCATCCGCGTTCTTCGGCCGAAGCTGGTCGGCCGATCGCATTTCAAGGTATGTCGTTATGAGCGGCTCGGTGCGCATCGAGACCTATTGTGTTGATCCCATCGAAACAGCGACAATTGCGGTCGGCTTCAGCTGTTCGGGATTCTTGAGACTGCCGTTCGGTTGCAAATGACCAACATACGAGTTCGCGAGGACGTAAAAGACATTGGCCGCGAGCGTCCCGGTCGTGGGCTCAGTGAATTCAGGATGATGATACGATTGCAACACAGTGATTCCTAAAATCCGTGTTCCCTCATCGGCGAGCACTATTCGAATAACGCGCCCGGGATTTGTCACATTCTGGATTCCAACCAGGTCCCCCTTGTACCAGTAGAGCCCATCGCAACCACCTGTCACGACTGTGTCTGGTTGCGGCAAGCGCGTGGGCGCTCCAGTCGAGAGATCGATTCGGGCGATGCCGGTGGAGATTGCAACGTAAAGGCTTCCGTCCGCGCCTAGAGTGATGCCGTTTGCACCTGGGAGCGCACTCTTGGGTCCGAATGGCGTGAGCGTTTTCTCAGCAGCTCTTTTCCGAAAGAGCGTTCCGCTTGCCGAGTCGGTGGCGTAAATGGTTCCGTCGGCGGCAACAGTTAGATCGTTGAGTTGGTTTGCGTCCGGTGCGTCGTACCGATTTACAAGCAGATCCTTCTTCAGATCGTAATCAAGGATAGCGTTTCGCCGCTGCCTTTGGGCTTCATCGAGAAAACCGTTCGTGCTCACTGCGTACAACTGCTCGTGCGCAGCGTCGACAAACAGGCCGAGCACACAATCCAGATTGTCTTCCAATTTCGAGAAATCTTTCACCTCACCTTTTCGAGTGGCGCTCACGATTTTCTTTTGCGCAACACTGCCAATAAAGAGCCGTTCTTGCTTTGGATCGTACGCAATTCCCTCTGGGATCAGCTTCGGATCAGCGAGACGAAACGCGACAGCCGCATCCGGCGTTCGCGGTTCGTCCTGCGCAAGCTTCTCCCGAATCTTCTGGAACTCGGGATCGCTCCACGCTGCTTCGAACCCGTCGTCGCGCACTGGAACAAGTCCCAGCTTCCGACCTTTCAGGCTGCGTAACAGAGCGAATGCCGCGTCGCGGTCACCCAACTCGATTCGAGTAATCGCTTCATAAAAGATGAGCACACCATCGTTCGGCCGCTCTTTTCGCACCGATTCAATCCGCTCCAGTCGGGCCCGCGCCACGGATTTTGCGTCGCTAGTTGGCTCGGCTGAACAAAAGGTTGCCGTAGCTATTACAAAGATAAGGAGCAATCCGCCGACGATTGGTACACCTGACGATTTGACCACGGCAATACACCTACGTGTTTTGCCATTAATTTCAGCGCGAAAAGCTCTCAGCTATTGCTGTCAGTATTCGCCTCGCCAGTTTGGTCCTTTCTGATGAGGAGTATAATCAGGAAAATTCCCATTGGCATGCCTAAGAAGAAATCGCGCCCGCAGAAGCGCCGCCGCCGTTCGATCATAGCGTTTGAGATGATTCGGCTTGACCGAACGGCAAAGGAACCACTCCACGAGCAGCTTTACCGTCAAATTCGCGACGAGTTGAAATTGGGAAGATTCAGCGATGGCTCATCGCGGCTTCCCTCCTCTCGTGCTCTGGCTACAGATTGGAAAGTCTCGCGATCGACGGTCAGACTCGCGTTTTTCAAACTTCATGCCGAAGGTTATCTCCGCTCGCAGTCCGGCTCTGGAACCTTTGTCGCAAACCTTCTGCCGGAAACATTTTTGACTGCCGGCCAAGCGAAACCCGATCAGGCCATCCAGCGTCCGATTCGCATCTCCGATCGCGTAAAAGCAATTCCAGATAAACGCGTCGGAGATCAGTTTGATCTGGGAGCAACGGCCGCAGGAGCAGGTGTGTCGCTTGTCGCAAGTATTCCTGCAGTCGACGAATTTCCGATAGCCGCATGGGAACGCCTGAGATCGCAGGTTCTGGCAAGGAAAGGCGTCAACCTTTTGCGCTACGCATCGAATCGTGGCGACGCCGACCTGCGCAAGGCACTTGCAGCGTACTTGTGCGATTTCAGAGCCGCGCGCTGTCACCCGGATCAGATCGTCATCGTGGGCGGTATGCAACAGGCGATGCTGATCAGCGCCATGGCTGTGCTAGATCCGGGCGAGGTCGCCTGGATTGAAGACCCCTGCTACCAGCAGACGCGAAGGGTGCTCGCCTTGGCCGGCGTTAAGATAATTCCCAAGCCGCTCGATGACCAGGGAGTCGTGATTGCGCGACGGCCAAAAGAACCACCGCCACGGATCATCTACGTCACGCCTTCACACCAATTTCCTCTCGGCGTTACCATGAGTTTTCAGCGCCGCACCGACTTGGTCGATTTTGCGCGCGCCCACAACGCATTTGTCTTCGAGGACGATTACGACGCGGAATTCCGTTTTGTCGGGCCGCCGCTCCCTTCACTACAGGGGATGGACAACGCCAGCCGCGTGATTTACGCCGGAACGGTAAGCAAGATTCTTTGTCCCGGTTTGCGTCTGGGCTACATCGTCGCACCAGAACCGCTGGTCGATTCGTTAGTCAAAATCCGCAGTGCGATGGATCAACACTCGTCTCCCATCGACCAGGCGACATTGGCGCGTTTTATCACCGAGGGCTTTTTCCTGAGTCACATCAAGCGTATGCGAAAAATCTACGCAGAGCGGCGCGACTTCTTCATCAAACAATTCAATGATTTGCTTGGTGATCGCTTCACTTTACAGGTTCCGGAAGCCGGATTGAACATCGTGGCCTGGTTGAAACGCGAGGAAGACTTCCCAATGATCAAGCGTATCACGTCTGAAATCGGCGTAAGGCCCTCGGCGCTCTCGTTCTTTTGCATTCAGGCGAAGCTAAAGCCGGCATTCGTTTTCGGATTTGCGGCCTGGACACCGACACAGATTCGCGAAGGCCTCGTCAGACTCGCGTCAGCACTTAGAAACCACGCCAACGATCCAAATGATGGGAGCCAGTCACGATAAGTCTCGTGAGCACAATGGAACCGAGCAGCCGGGAGGTCATCTTCGAACGCCCGGCTGCTCGACGTCGACTATGGTGCTTCGAGGTAAGTCCCCTGGTCGGCGATGGATAGCCATCGGTTGCCGTTGTGCGTGTATGTTACGCCGGTCAGCGTTCGCTGGTGGAAGCCGATCCTCGGGATGTCGTACGTTGCGTCGTACAGGATGAACGCCGACTTGCAGCCGTCCACAACTCGGTACAGCTCAGTCCAGGCCCAGATCGCCTCGCGATTGGCGAAGTGGAACTCGAGGGTGTTCATGATGGAGTCGATCCCGTAGCGCACTGCACCGCTCGCGAAGATCGTCACCGCGCGCGGGTCATGTCCCTCGCGGAAGGTCTCGCGATCGTAGTCGCGGAACGACTCCATGTCGGTCCGCTGCGCCACCTCGAACTGCTCAGCGCACCCCTGTGCCCACCCCTGTCCTGAAGCAGTCGACACCCCCGTGAGCGCGAGGAGAGCACCAAACGCCATCGCTATTACGCGGTGCCCTTTCCGGTACTCCATGTCTCTCTCCCTGTTCTTTTCCGTGTCTGTCTCGTTGTTCATGTTTCTCCTTGTTGTTAGTTGTTACTGCATGTTATGCAGGGCAAGTTTCTGGAGCTGGTGACGATGGAACAAGACCCACTTCGCACGTTTGCTGAAGCCCACCTTCCGCACCGCTGGCACGGTCCATGAATCCCCAAGAAGACTCGCATCCGCCCTCAGGCGTAGCGATAGATGTCTAAATTATGGGCGCCAGTCGCGGTAAGCGTCGTGAGCACCGAGGGTGAGACTGGTTTGGGCTTTGCTATGCCGGTCAATCTGTTCGGCGAGCCATTGAAACCATTCCCAATTTTTTTGCGAACCCGCGCGTTCACGTTCGAATTCAACGTAGCCGCGCAATTTACGCCAGGCTACCCGCACTGTGCCGCCCAGTACTTCGTCGACTACATTCAAAGGAACCATGCGTGCAAAGACGGCGTACCCAAGCGATTCCAGAATACAAGCTATGGACTGGACCGCCTGAAAAAGACGCGGGTCGGCCTCGATCTGTGAGGGCGTGGTACCGTCGGAAATTGCCTGCACCAGGGTCATCGATTCGATCCACGCCGGACGCAGAATCGCCTGGACAGCTACAAAGGCTGCGCGTTCCTCTCGCTCTTTCCGCGCGCGTCGCATCTCAATCAATCCGAAAACGACAGCGGTCAATACGGTGAGGGCCGTTGCAATGTTTGCAAGCGTCGAAAGATTCACCGCAGCAATTTGCCCAAACGGTTCGTTTGATGCTACACAAAATTGTGCCGTCCGCGGAATCCAATTTAACGACAGACGAAAAAAGCCGCAGGGTTACGGGACCCTGCGGCTTATCTCTTCCCTTAGCGTGCGACCTAGTCCACAACAACCACGTGATCAATCATACGCAAATCGCCCATGTTCGCGTAATAAACGCGCACGCGCGTGCCGGGTTTGATCGCTGTTTGGACGATTTCCCCTGTCTTGTTCACAACGTGACCACGACCGTTGAGAACGTAACGGCTCGGATTGTTCGAATTGTCCTCCCGAACAACGAGCGTTTTGCGAGGCTGATAACTGGCAGCCGCGCCTTCCGCAATCATCGTTCTGATGATCGTTCCGGTTACCTCGACCGGTTCAGTTGTAGTTGCTCCTTGTTTCTTATCCGTTGAATTCGGCTGGGCGAATGCCAGCAGGGGAATCAGCACACAGCCGAGCGTGACAATTATCTTTTTCATGTTCGTCTCCTTTTACTAATGGTTTTTCTGCTGAGGCACTCTCTGGAGTTGGCGAACCTTCAACAAGAGCCACTTCGCGTGTTTACAACAGCCCACTTTCAGTGGCGCCGGCACGGTCGAAGACCCTTAAACAGCACTCGTGTGTCTGCGAGAATCTATTAGTAGATCCCGGGGATGAGACGCCATGTGCGAGAGCGGTATGCGTTGTAATTATCTCCAAATTCCGAGTGCAGCAGGTTTTCTTCTGCATCGATGCGCGCTAGCAGCGGCGGAACAAGCAACACTGTGAGCAGCACGCCGACTCCCGAACGGAAAGCCAGACTCCATCCCAGTGAGTTGATGAGCAGACCAAGGTAACTCGGATGGCGGATAACTCCGTAGATTCCGCTAGTTACCAGAGTGTGCCCGGATTGGATGGCGATCAGGCCGCTGAATCGGTGGCCTAACACAAACACTGGCCAGATCCGCAACGCACCACCAGTTACGAACAGCGCCACACCGAGCCAGCGAATCGTATTACCATCAAACGTCCACAGCTCCTTGCGATCCGTGTATGCCGGCAAATACGCGTTGAGAAATCCGATTATCGCAAACACGGCGATGACCCACCGGTTGCTTCGAGCTTCGCGCACGCCAGGACTCAGATTTCCGCCAGCGAAAAAGGCCACACCCGAAAGCGCGAACAGCACCACCACGAGCGCGATCAACGCCGGGTGAGAAAAGAATGGCTCAAAACCGCCCCAACCAAAGATGGCGAGGCCGGCATACGCACAACTACCGATGACGACGAGGAGTAATCTGAGAGCCGACCGCATCAGTGAGAGAGTACCCCGACGACGATTGAACGATACAACAAAAGGTGATGCCGGCGATTCAGCATCGTTGATTTGACTGGTCGAACTTTATCGCAACAGCGCAGATAGCAGTCCGACGTTCGCTAGACGCGTTCAGCTTTTCGGCGATTGTGCATCCGTTACAAAGTCTCACTACACATGACCGGCTTCTTTGAGGAAGTGCAGCGGCGAAAGGTTTATCGCGTTGCGGCCGCTTACATCATCGCGGCGGGCTTCATCATTCAAATCGGCTCGGCGGTTTTCCCAGCTTGGGAATTGCCAGGTTGGGCATTTCGTCTCGTGGTCGTGCTGCTCTTAGTCGGATTTCCGATCGCGTTAATCCTGGCATGGGCCTACGACGTCACGCCGCAAGGCATTCGCGCTACGCCGACACCCAGCACGCCCGGATCGCATCGTCGACGCAATGTGATAATGCTGATCGGGATCGGCGTGATCATTTCCGCTGCAGCGGGTTTCTTCCTTTTGCCACGAGTATCAGCGCGCAAGATCGATAAATCCATTGCGGTCCTTCCGTTTCAGAATTTGAGCGACGAAAAGGAGAACGCCTATTTCGCCGACGGCATACAGGACGACATCCTGACAAATCTCTCAAAGATTGGTGATTTGAAAGTCATCTCGCGCATGTCGGTGATGTCCTACCGTGGCGATGGTGTTCGCAACGCGCGCGAAATCGGAAAAGCTCTCGGCGTCGGGACGCTTCTGGAAGGTAGCGTCCGCCGAATTGGCAATCGCGTGCGAGTGAGCGTGCAGTTGATCAACGCTGACGATGACGAGCATATCTGGGCAGAAGATTACGACCGCGAGTTAACGGACGTCTTTGCGATTCAGACCGATCTCGCGCAAAAAATTGCCTACGCCCTCCAGGCGAAACTATCCCCAAACGAGAAAGAACGGCTTGATCGCCAACCGACGCAAAATGCCGATGCTTATTTGCTCTTCATCCAAGCGCACGACTACGCGAACCGTCCAGATCACGGGCGCGACGAGTTGCTGAAGGCTGAGAAACTTTTTGAACAAGCGATTAAGCTCGATCCGAAATTCGCAGCTGCTTTTGCTGGCCTTTCGATGGTGCAGAGCGGGATGTATCACGAGTCCGACCCAACAGCAGCCCGACGAGAAAAGGCCCGTCGCAACGCCGAAGAATCGCTGCGTTTGGAACCGAATCTTCCCGAGGGCCATCTCGCACTCGGTTTTTCCTTTTATTATGGCGATCGCGATTACGAGCGTGCTCTCGCCGAATTTGAGATCGCGAAGCGTGACCTGCCAAACGAAGCCGAAGCCTACATGGCAATCGGCGCCATTCAGCGACGTCAGGGCAAGTGGAGTGAATCAACTGCGAATTTGGAAAAGGCCGCCGCGCTCGATCCTAAAAACGCAACTATTCTCGACCAGCTGGCTTTGAATTACATCGCTCTGCGCAATTTCGATGCCGCCGACAAGACGTTTGATCGGGCAGTCGCGGCAGCGCCTCAGGCATTCGGGCCGCTCGCGTTCAAAGCATACCTGGCAATCCTTTCAAAGGGGGATCTCAGCGTTGCGGAAAAACAACTATCTTCGATTGCAGTTGAGAGCGATCCGAATGGCACGGTGACTTGGATGCGATGTTGGCTTTTGATGTTGCAACGCAAACTTCCAGAAGCGCTCGCCGTCCTAGAAAAATTCCCTGGTGAAATCTTAGCTATTGAGACGACTGCCCCTTGGCCAAAGGCATTGTTCGAAGGCATCATTCATTGGCTCCAAGGCGATAAAGTTAAATCGCAGACAGAATTCGAGCAGGCGCGCATCATTTCGGAAAAACTGCTGCGGGAAGCGCCTGACGATCCAGCGCGCAACGCGCAACATGGACTTATCCTGGCGGCGCTCGGTCGAAAACAGGAGGCGATTACCCAGGGCAAACGTGCCGTCGAATTACTACCCGAATCTCAGGACGCCATGGATGGACCGAAAATCACCGCGTCGCTCGCAGAAATTTATGCCTTAACTGGCGAAACGGATGAAGCCCTTCGTCTCATTGACCACTTACTGAATGTCCCAAACGGTCTCACAGTTCCGGCGCTCAAGCTCGATCCGGCATGGGACCCGTTGCGCAAAGACCCGCGCTACCAAGCTCTGATCGACAAGTACGCCAGTAAATTTTGACGCAATTGAGAGCCTGAAATGTGCGGGTAATGCGGTAGTCACGCATACGGAAAAAATTTGTGCCGTTCTCCAGCAACGAGCAATAGATTGCAGTTCGTGGACCTTAAGCTCGCCGTCTGCGTCGCCGTCGCCACAATCGATACAACCCAAAGGCGGCAAGGCTCAACACCACGAGTACTCCGGCCAACAGCGCCAGAATGTTGTGAATGGGATTCGTGAGAATGTAATTCGGATAGCGCGCGTAAAAACCGTTGAAACGCTCAAAGGCCGCTGGCAACGCCCTTAAATCTTTTTCCGCCAACTCAAGACGGTGCTCATTGGGATGGTAGCGAGATCCGAAGCGGTAGGCTCGCCCTTCCGCGTTCAATTCGATGTGGCCGCCCAAGATGTGGGCAAGCGGCCGCGTCTTCAGAAAGTCGATAATCCGCAGGCCGCTTTCGCGGTAAGCTCGAGCATCTTCAATTAGCAATCGCGCTGGCATTAGAAAGTCTCCGGTAAAAAGAATGCCGGTCCTATCGTCGTAAAATGCCACGTGCGTTTGGTTGTGTCCCGGCGTGGGAATCACCTCCACCGTCCGGCCACCTAGATCGATGTTCGCAATTCCATTTGGCCAATTATTGAAACCGAAGAACCTTTGAACCCCCTCCAGATCGAATGGCACGACTTCGACGGAAGGAAGAGCTGCAAACTGAGGGTCGCCGGCGCGATGATCCAGATGCCTGTGGGTATGTGCCACCAAGAGTGGAAGCTTCTTGCCGTCCTTTTCCGGCAACAGCTCCAGGATCGTTTTCGCTAGGGGCATCGCTTTCGGATCGGCGAGAGCGCCCGTGTCGATCAAAAGAGCTTTGTCAGAGCCGATGAGAAGATAGAGAAAATTTGCTTCAAAGCTCGCGCACGGACTCTGGCGCACGATGAAAGTCTGCGGCTCATACGCGTGCACTTGCAAGGGAGGCTGCGGCGATGCTTGGCAATCCTCAGCACCGGTGTTCCATTGCGCCGGCAGAGAACCGGGCACCGGTTCTGCCGAAGCGGATAATGCCGACAACAACACGGCTGCAAGCGTGAACAATGTCGCGTCCGACCATCGAGAAACAAAGCCGCGTAATTTGGCGATGCTCATGGGATTAATGCAACGGCTTGGTTAAAAAAATCGCCGTGGCTGCATCTTCTTGCAGCGAGTAGCGCAAAAAACCAGCAGCTTCGTATGCACGCAGCGTGATCGTTATTGTCCATAACCTCAAGCGTCAATTTACAGCAACCGAGTTCGCGGGCTTTGCCTTCGACGGCTTCCAGCAAACGCCGTATTCGTCGTTATCGATCGGAAGATTCAACAAATCATCGGATCGACCGGTTCTACGGGTATGATCCAGTGAAATCGCGCTTCCCAGATTTGAATTCGTGACGATTTGTGTGGATTCGTGGTGGAGATGTCTTTCGATCTTCAACCGCATCTAAAAGGCGAACTGATCGAGTTGCGCCCACTCAAACCCTCCGATTGGAATCACCTGTTTGCGGTCGCGTCGGATTCGCTCATCTGGGAACAGCATCCTGAGCGCGATCGTTACAAAGAAGATGTGTTTAGAGTTTTCTTCAAAGAGGCCCTGGAATCCGGCGGCGCATTCGTCATCATCGATCGGAAGGTTCAACAGATCATTGGGTCGACACGGTTCTACGGGTATGATCCAGAGAAATCGGAGATCGAAATTGGGTGGACATTTCTCGCGCGAAAATACTGGGGCGGCCGATACAACGCCGAAATGAAACGACTATTGCTGAATCACGCGTTCAAGTTCGTTGAGAGCGTTGTATTTTTCATCGGAGAAGACAACGTTCGCTCTCAAAAGGCGATAGAGAAAGTTGGCGCGGTCAAAGTTGGACTGGCGACACGGTCGTACGGAAATCATCCGCCCGCGACAAACGTGAAGTACTTGATCAGGAAAACAATGAACGTTGAGAGGTGATGGCCGATAATTGAAGGCTCGATCGCGAGGGTGCGATCGAGTGCACGCGAGGCGCGTGCGCTCCCCGGAACGATGTGAAAATCTGAGAAATTTGTGTTGACCAACCGGCAGACTCCATTATGCTGTCTATTCTGCGATAAGCGGACCAGTCGAATGCACGGCTGGTGTTCTTCCAGGCTCAGGGTCGAGCCGATCTTTTGGTCAGGTTTGCTGACGAGGTCGGGTTTTGCTTTGTACCGGAGGAATTGGCGATCTTTGACAGTGTGGCTCCGAATGCTTTCGGAGTGGACGAAAGTCAGCAAACATTGAATTGTGCGTTATCTGTCGATCTTCTTTGAAATCAAAGATTTAGATCGGACAAACCCTGGATGCTCGCAAGAGGATTCAGGTAATGAAAGTCAGATCTTCAAGCTTTCGGTCTCCCTCACGGGAACCGAGTCGTTTTTAACGGAGAGTTTGATTCTGGCTCAGAACGAACGCTGGCGGCGTGGATAAGACATGCAAGTCGGACGAGATTTTTCGTTGTAGCAATACGATGGAAAGTTTAGTGGCGAACGGGTGCTTAACACGTGGGCAACCTGCCATGAAGTGGGGGATAGCTCGTCGAAAGGCGAATTAATACCGCATGTGATTAGAGTGGACATCCATTCAAAATTAAAGTCGGGGCAACCTGACGCTTCTTGTTGGGCCCGCGGCCTATCAGCTAGTTGGTGAGGTAACGGCTCACCAAGGCTTTGACGGGTAGCTGGTCTGAGAGGACGACCAGCCACACTGGGACTGAG
>Ga0157375_10001546_pt1 | contig 19793 bp, 19 predicted proteins | sample M35metaG_FD_115311 | JGI IMG/M metagenome (GOLD analysis project Ga0157375, IMG submission 115311) | Miscanthus rhizosphere microbial communities from Kellogg Biological Station, Michigan, USA - M3-5 metaG | ecosystem: Host-associated > Plants > Roots > Rhizosphere > Soil | place: USA: Michigan... | reverse complement strand
GAACGTGACGAAGAGGAACGACAGTGGGAGGAGCTTATGGGGATCGCGTATCGAACCGATTTCGATCTGCGTTCACACTCGAACAAGCCGACCGATGACGAGGGCAAGAGAATAAATCCGGATTCGACTGAGGACTTGTCGTACTTTGACGAGGCTACTAAGCAAAGATTCTATCCACACGTCATCGAACCCGCTGCCGGAGTGAATCGAACGGTTCTTGCGGTCTTGATGGACGCGTATTCGGAAAGGACCAACGACAAGGGCGAGACGAGGGTGATTCTTAAGCTTAGTCCGCAGCTTGCACCCATCAAAGCGGCGATTCTACCGCTTGCCAAGAACAAGCCGGAGATTGTTGGGATGGCCAAAGCAATTAAGCGCTCATTGCAGCCTGTTCTACGTGCGGTCTATGACGACACCGGAGGGATCGGCAAGCTCTACGCGCGACAAGATGAGATTGGGACGCCTTTTTGCATAACGGTTGATCATCAGTCACTCGAAGACGAGGCTGTTACCGTTCGTGATCGAGATACATGGGAACAGGAAAGAATAAATATTTCAGATCTGGCTGAACATCTCCAAAAGAGACTTAAGCCGTAGAGACAGTTTGAAGCTTGTGGTTTTTCCATACTGAGCAATCATGCCTGTCGTAAAAAAACGAAACGAACAAACGGAGACGCGTTTACTTTTAGAGTCTGTCGACCCGGTGGATCTCCCACCGGCCGAAATTGACGATAAAGCGATCCTTGTCCAGTTTGAAAAATTCAAACCATTCATACCTGAGCTGTTGGACGTCCTGCGTAGCGGTACCATCGCGGAACCTGTTCCAGTAATGCTCGACGGATCCACGTTTGCCGTTCACGGCCAGACAAAGACTTTTTGGGTGAAGCTTTGGCATGCTGCCGGAAGCGAAATGACCAAAATCGATCGCGCTCAAGTCATTAGTTGCCTGCCATCAACACGCGGCGTGCAGATCATCGTCGAATCGCTCGAAGAATAATCATCCACCACTTCCTGCTACGCGATTACTCGCTTGCGTCTTTCACTCAGAGAGACGAGCTTATCAACGAACAAACAAAGCGCCTGTCGTTTCGGTTGACTTTAGACAGCTGAACATTAGAGAGTGGCATACATGCTAGAGATCCCAGCTCATGTACTCCAAGTCGCTCGTGCAATCCGCAACGCAGGTGGACGTGCGTTATTGGTAGGCGGCTGCGTGCGAGATCCAATCATGGGCCAGACACCTAAGGATTGGGATTTGGAAGTTTATCAAACCGATGCAAACCAATTGCGGAAGATTCTAATGGAGTTTGGTTCGGTGAACGCGGTTGGAGAGGCTTTCACCGTTTACAAGTTGGGCCATGACCTTGACGTTTCGATTCCTCGTAGTGAGCGAAAGTCAGGAAAAGGTCATCGTGGCTTTCTTGTCGAGGGAGATCCGTCGATGACGATCGAAGATGCGACGCGTCGTCGGGACTTTACAATCAATGCAATTCTTCAGGATCCATTAACTGGTGAGGTAATCGATCTCTTCGAAGGAAGATTGGACATTGAACGACAACTATTGCGTGCGGTATCACTCGATAGCTTCGGCGAGGATAGTTTGCGGGTGCTGCGAGCTGCACAATTTGCATCGAGGTTTAATTTCGATATTGAGGCAGACACAGTAACTCTTTGTCAGTCGATCGATCTGTCAGATTTACCTGCCGAACGGATCTGGGGTGAGATTGAGAAATTACTGTTGCAGTCTGATAGACCATCCGTTGGCTTGAAGTGGTTGAGAGATTTAGGAGTTGTTGCCCAGCTATTTCCCGAAATCGCAAGCTTGATCGATGTGCAGCAGGATCCTGTGTGGCACCCGGAAGGTGATGTGTTTGTCCACACGCAGCTAGTTGTTGACCGGGCTCGGGAGCAGCTTGAAGGCTTGTCTGATGCGAGGAAGGTAACGGTGATGTTGGCGGCGCTTGCACATGATTTTGGCAAGCCCGCGACAACAGAGTTTATTGAAGACCACTGGCGGTCGCGAGGTCATGAGGAAGCAGGAGTCGAACCCACATCGTCTTTTTTGGATCGATTGAAGGTTCATACGATCGATGGTTACGACGTCAGAGGGCAGGTTATTGCGCTTGTGAGGGAACACCTCAAACCCGGGGAGTTCTATAAAAAACGTGAGGAGGTAGGTGAAGGTGCATTTCGGCGTTTGGCTCGACGTTGCGAGCCGGACTTGCTTTATCGAGTTGCCAGGGCAGATTCGTTAGGACGAAACGCACCCTGGGTCCCCCCAGAGCAATGGTACGACGCCAAAGCGCAGGAGTGGTTTATCCAGCGTGCTAAGGAGCTCGAAGTATTGAATGCTGCTCCAGAACCGATTCTTCTTGGTCGTCATATTGTAGAAATGGGACTTGAGCCTGGACCAAGGATCGGTGAGATCACGAAGGCCGTTTACGAGATGCAGTTGGACGGGCGTGTTCGCACCTTGAGTGATGCCCAGAGTGCAGCACGATTAATCCTGGAAGAAACGAGTGGCAAGGAAGAGCGATAGCCAAACTTCGGATTTGCGCTTCTCTGGTTCGGAAGGGAATTGTTGATACCTGCAAGAACGAGATCAGTCGAGTCTTATTTAATGGCGGGTTGTTGTTGTGTTACGCAATGGATTGTTCCCATGCCCCACACCAGCGGCTCACAATTGATGGGCACAACCCGTCGGGTTTGGAATAGGCCCTGAAGCGTTTCGACCGCCTTTGAATCGTTCTTGTGACCGAATACCGGCGCTAAGACCACTTTGTTAGCGATATAGAAATTCGCATAGCTCGCAGGCAGACGTTCGAGATTGCGCGTGTCCGTGTTCGATCCGCCAACAACTCCAGGCATAGGCAGGGACACGATTTGGAACTGATTGTTGTTGACATCCGTCATCTGTTGGAGACGCTCTAGATTCTCTTGAAGTAGTTCGTAATTAGCGTCTGCCGGATCTTCTTCAACGACACAAACAATCGTGTTGGGTGAGACGAATCGAGCAATGTCGTCAATATGTCCATCAGTATCGTCGCCGACGATTCCCTCACCCAGCCACAGGACCTTCTGCACACCGAGATAGTCGCTCAGGTATTGTTCAATCGTCTCTCGATCTAAGTGAGGGTTTCGGTTTTGATTGAGCAGGCACTGTTCTGTTGTGAGAACGCAACCGGCGCCGTTAACTTCAATCGAGCCACCTTCCATCACGATACCGGGCTCAAACCGGAGGGCATCAAGGCGGCTTGCTAGTATTTTGGGAATCTGATCGTCTCTCTTCAGCTCCTCGTATTTGTTACCCCAGGCATTAAAGATCCAATCGTTGAATGCTAATTGGCCGTCGCTGCCGGTAAGAAAGTTTGGGCCGTAGTCACGAATCCATGAGTCCACCGTTTCAACCTGATGAAATTGAATGTTCGACGCACTTGGAAATACTGCACGCCTACGAACGCTGTCTTCCGTCGATTCGTCGTCAACAAGTAGATTCACCCTTTCTTGGGATGTTAGTGCAGCGAGCATCTCGAGATAGATTTCCTGGACCTGTTCGACGCGATCGGGCCAGGTCTCCGGATCCTTCGGCCAGGTCAACCACGTTGCGGCATGAGGGGACCACTCGGCAGGCATGTGAAACCCGAGTTGCGCTGGTGTCTTCGGATCGAGAGTAGTCATTATTCAGGTTTGAGCTGGTTTTGGTCGAAGGTTTCTGAAAATCCCAACGAAACTAATGAGTACCCAGAAGACCTCCATGAGGAATGCCGAAAGATTGAAGTTAGCCAGGAGAGATATGACGATCAAAGCAGCTCCAAACGCATTGAGGGCTGAATAAACGAGTCCGCTGGTCAGCTTGTTGAGTTGCAGTAAGAGATACGCCACCATTAGTACCAGCACACCTACATTTCCGACAAAATCGAGCAGACTATAGTTCATTCCTGATCACCATATCTAAAACGTAAGCCGTCATAAGCATCTATGCGACGATCTCGGAGAAAGGGCCAGTTCTGCCTGGTCTCGTCGATCTTGTTGAGATCGCATTCGACTACAATTACTTCTTCTTTGTCAGCCGAGGCCTTGGCGATGATGCGACCGAAAGGATCAGCGACAAACGATTGCCCCCAGAAAGTAAGTTTGCCTTCATGGCCCACGCGATTAACCACAATAACGTAAATGCCGTTAGCGATTGCATGACCGCGCTGAATGGTTTCCCATGCAGAGTGTTGCGCCAGGTTCATCTCCTGTTTTTCCTCAGGGAGCCAGCCGATTGCAGTTGGATAGAATAGAAATTGCGCCCCACCAAGTGCGGTTAATCGAGCCGCTTCTGGAAACCACTGGTCCCAACAAACGAGAGTTCCAACCTTACCGTGTGCTGTGTCGTGGGATTGAAATCCAAGATCCCCTGGCGTGAAGTAAAACTTTTCGTAGTACAGCGGATCGTCGGGGATATGCATCTTGCGATACTTGCCGACGATCTTGCCGGAGGCATCGATAATCACAGCCGTGTTGTGATAAACGCCGGCGGCGCGTTTCTCGAATATTGAAGCAATCACTACGACCTTTTTTTGACGAGCAACTTTGGCGAGCGCTTCGGTAGAAGGGCCGGGAATGGTTTCCGCAAGTTTGAATAGCTCGATGTCTTCAACCTGACAGAAGTACTGCGATCTAAACAGTTCCTGCAGACACACAATCTGAGCTCCGCGCCTGGCTGCTTCATTGATGCCCGAGATCGCTTTCTTTAGATTCGTCTCTGGCTTCTGTTCACAACTCATCTGCACCAAACCAATGTTGGTCGTGCGACCTGTTTGCTTCTTGTTCGGCATGCGACGGAGTATAGCAAAGCAGTTTGTCGAAGCAGAAAAAGCAGAACCATGACAGTTCAGTGAGACGCTTTGGACATTGCGAGTAGGTCTTGAGTAAGATGAGCGGTCATTTTTACCACCTGATTGAAAGAGTAAGGAAATGATTGAGTTTGAACTGACTGATGACCATAAGGCACTGGTGCAAACTGTTCGCGAGTTCGCGCAAAAGGAAGTAGCTCCCTACATCAAGGAATGGGATGAGAAGCAGCACTTCGAACGCTCCGTGATGGACAAGATGGCGGCGTTGAATCTCCTCGGCGTTTGTATACCCGAAGAGTACGGCGGCGCCGGGTTTGATTACATTTCACTGGGGCTTGTTTGCGAAGAACTGGAAGCAGTCGATACGTTCCTGCGAGTAGTCATGTCGGTCCATACTGGACTCAACTCGCTGACCCTTTACACCTGGGGTAGTGAGGAACAAAAGCAAAAATACCTGGTTCCACAGGCAAAGGGCGAGAAGCTTGCTACCTATGGATTAACCGAACCGGGCGCGGGCTCTGATGTTGTTGGCGCGAGATCGACGGCCCGGCGTGATGGAGAGAATTGGATTCTTAACGGCGAGAAGATGTGGATTAGTTTGGCTGACGTGGCCGACCACTTTCTCTTCTTTTGTTGGACCGACGAAGAAAAGCGACGGAATAGAGATCACAGTGGCATGTCGTGTTTTATCGTTGAGCGGAGCATGAAGGGATTTTCCTCAGGCACAATTCATGGGAAGCTCGGCATTCGTGCTGGCAACACCGGCTACTTTTCACTCCAGGATGTGCGTGTGCCGCAAGCGAACATGGTTGGCGAGGAAGGCGAAGGTTTCAAGATTGCGATGTTTGCTTTGGAGCAAGGTCGCTACACAGTGGCTTCGGGCGCAACAGGGGTAATTCGAGCTTCGAGGGATGCATCGGTTGCGTATGCCAACACTCGTGAGACGTTTGGGACGAAGATTGCGAATCATCAGTTGGTCAAACAGAAGATCGCTGAGATGGAAGCTGACTACCAGATGAGTCACTTGCTTTGGGTGCATGCTGGATGGTTGAAGAACGAAGGAAAGCCAAATGCCAAAGCTACGAGTTTGGCGAAGTGGCAAGCGACAACGCGGAGTGAGAAAGCGGCTTCGATGGCGATCGAAGTGCATGGAGCGAATGGATATTCAAATGACTATCCAGTTGAGCGCTATTTGCGGAATTGCAAAGCGGCGATCATTTACGAAGGAACCCGCGACATCCATACGTTGATGCAGGCTGATTGGGCCCTTGGGTTGAAAAGAGAAAAGTCGGCGCGTAAGGCGTTACCGGCGTGGAAGAAGTAGCGTAGGCCTTTTGCCATCCAGTTAAGCGACAATTTGCTTCTGGACAAATCGGCGCTTCGAGTGAAGCGCCGATTTGACTTCCAGAGTTCAGTTGATTCGCTTCCTGGTTATGATCGTAATCAGAACGAGCAGTCCGGGGAATAACAATAGTCCCACTGTTACCCAGTTCAGCAGGTGAGGCCACTGACTCATCACCCACGAAGAGGTAATGATTGCGATCAAGGTCAAGATGTATAAGGTAAACACCAACGCTCTTGGTCTCATAATAAAGCTTCCTTTTGACTATCGATCCATCAGAAAAACGTCCCAAGCCCACCGTCCGAGTTGTGCATCCCTAGAGTCTTTCACTTTTGCTCGATATCGAAAACGATTACCGTTTTCGTCTTTCTTTCGAGACTCGCGGTAGTCAAGATCGATAGTTTTCAATCCCAGGTCGCTTAGTTTATGTAGTTCCTGGGGTTCTGAGACGCCATTGTGGTTTGCATCCTGCCAGAGTCTCAGACTCGGAAAGATGGTATCGCGCTCATCTATCCGACCATCTGCATTTGAGTCAAAACCCGTCAAGGCCCAAAAGCCATTTCGCTCATGGCCGTCTATCGGCGGCGGCTGGTCTGTGAAATTACCAAACATTTCCAGTCCATTATCTATCTGGCCATTGCCATTTCGATCCAGTACGAGGAAAGCGTCATCGGATCCGGCCCTGGTCCAGCTAAGTCTCTCAACCTTTCCAGTTCCGGTGATATCAAAATTCACGCCATCCGACGCATTCGTCAAGTTAAAGCCATTGCCGAGAACGTCAACAATGATCGGTGATTTATTTACCGTTCCCTGGCAAATACAACTCGAATAATCATAGTCGTCACACCAGGCTACGATCTGTGGTTGCGGGATGCAGGAGGCAACTACTGGTGGAAAACATGCTAGCCTGGCCTGCAAAAGACAAGCCTGATGAACTCGAGTGGCCGCTTCTAATTGAGCCTGATGCCTAACGGCGACTGCGGTTGCGCAGGCGACGAATGCCCATGGATTCGAGGTTGTTATCAAAACGCAACCAGCGGCCAGTAAAGCCGATTCTCCCGTTAAGCGTAACAGTGCCTCTTCATATTGCCGGTCGCAAATCTCATGCTTTATGCGTATGCAATCAGTTCCATCCAGGAAAAATCCGGCAATCGTTGAAAGGCTGTGATCATAAAAATACTCTTGTGTAGTCAACTGTGAGATCTTCGACGCTACGTATGCGCGCGTTTCGTCCTCAGTGTGACTGAGTGCATAGTTTGCGAAGTCTTGCGAAATCTCTGCTTCTGATTGCGCACTTGCTGGTCTAACAGAAATGGCAATCAGGATCATTGAAAGCATGTACAAGAACAGTCTGGGTTTGCATGCGAGGACCGAGTCTGTGAGGAACATCATTTCTAAGTCTCCTATACGCCAATCAGTGGCGCTGTAGTCTTCCCTCGATTAAGGGAGAGGGGTTGCTGAAGGTTGCGTAGTTAAGTTCGCAAATTCAGTTGTCAAAGACCAAATCCTTGAGCTTCGGGATGAGGTCAACCAATCATTAGTGAGTGCCGCAGAACTTAATCCCGAATACCATTCGCGTCAACAAAACTCTATTGCCCAAAATGGCTAAGTTGTGACTAAAGTGGCTATCACCTCTCTAGCCTCTTCTTCTGAGACTTGTTGTTTGTTAGTCCATTCCTTTTTCGATAGGTGGTCGGCGATTGCTCAAATGTCTTTCTAAACTCACGAACAAAATGACCGCTTGACGTCAGCCCCACTTGATTGACGATTTCTTTAATCGACAGAAACGATGTTCGCAACAACAACTCGGCCTTGCGCAAACGCGATTCCTTCACATACTGACTCGGCGTTATTCCTGTTTCCTGCTTGAACAAGTGACGCAAGCGCGACGGAGATAGATTCACTAGCGCAGCCAGTTTGGAAAGCTGGCACGCGCCTGGGTCACTCTCAATCTTGGAAATGACAAGTTCTATTCTTCGATCCATCGTGAGGTCCAGGAGACGAAGATGATTCGCGGGGAATCTTTGTGTTGGGAGCGCGCTGAGATTACTCGCTGAATTTTTGTTTGTCTACAAAAATTCAAACCTGAAGAAGCAAAAAAAAGGGACGCGAAAAGGAGGCGGGAACCCTCCCAGATTCCCGCCAGAAGCGCAGTCACAAAGCTCCTTCACCTCATGACCGATAGCCGCTCTTTAATAGCTTGTTGGGCCGACAAGCTGAAGCTTATCGGACATTACTTCCTGGCTTCGAAGATACGATTGAATGGCGTTTCAGTAGCCCTCCGAAATTGCGTAAACCCTCCGGCAAGCACCGTCTTCCGAATAGCATCTTCACTCGCAACTGCACCTAATGCAGGACCATTCTGGGCCATCGAGTTTGACGTGCAGCACAGCGTGGAAGCTCCCGAAAACGTTCTTCCGATTGGATTGAAGTTTTCTTCAACAGTGTTTCCTGCCATGGGCTCAACAATCATCGCGGTACCATCCGGCGCAAGTACGTCCGCGGCTCGCTTGCATGCACCGACTGGATCGCCCATGTCGTGTAGACAATCGAAGAAGGCAATCAGATCGTATTGATTGTCAGGAAATGTCTGTGCGGTGGTTACTTCGAAAGTGATTCGATCGGCGACGCCTGCTTCTGCAGCGTTCTCACGTGCACTCTTGATCGACGCCTCATGATTGTCGAATGCCCAAAACTTCGAGTTTGGATAAGTCTGGGCCATGATGATGGTTGAAAGTCCATGACCGCAGCCCACATCCGCAACACGACTTCCGGCTTTAAGTTTTTCCTCCACCCCAGTCAGCGAAGGAATCCACAACGAGGTCAAGTGCGCAGCATACCCTGGCCGAAAGAAACGAGCTGTGCCTACGAAAAGATCTGGATGATGTTCGCCCCAGAGCATGCCGCCGCCATCGCGAAAGTGACTTTCAATGCGCTCGACTGCCTGGTTCATTGCCTTCACGACGAAGAAACCACCACCCACAAAAAATGGACTGTTCTCGTCCGTTAGAGCAACTGCTTGCTCCGGCGCCAGACTGTACTTGCCTGTGGTTGCGTCGTAGTCGACGTAACCGCCTGAAGCCTGGTTGAGAAGCCACTCTCGAACGTAGCGCTCGTTCGTATTGGTTTTTTGCGCAAGCTCGGTGGGAGTAGAGGGGCCAGCTTCGGCCATTGCCTTGTAAAGACCAAGCTTTTGACCGACGTAGGCGAGGGAGGTGCTTAGTGCTGCGCCAAAATCTCCGACAACCTTACCGAGAAACTGATTCATTTTGTCTTCGTTGATTTCCTGCGATCCGATGGGAGTTGCCATTTGAACCTCCGAGTATGTTGGAATGAAACTCTAGCGGGGAAATGATGGACAGGTGTTTACGCTGGCTTGAGTTCCGAAGTCAAGCGGACGCGAAGAGGATCTCAGATCTCAGAATTGAGATCTCATAACTTTGTTCGGTCTGTTGTCAAAAGTAATGTTGTTTGTGATCACTAAAACGCGGTCTCATGCAAAAATTCTGGAACTACAAATTTGTAGTTCGCTCTGCTAGTATGAATCTGCATTTCTTCATCAGCACAAACAAGGGGAACCATTCCGCTGGGTAGCTGAAAATCCCGAATCAGGAGAGCTGAACCTTATGGGTCACGAGTTAAGGACAGATCGCGAGCTATCTCTCGATTTCTTGCGCGTGTGTGAAGCCGCGGCGATTGCTGCTGCCAGAACCATGGGGCAAGGTGATCGCAAGTTTTCCGACCATGTCGCCGTCGAAGCCATGCGCGAAGTGATGGATACCGTTCCGATGCGGGGACGCGTGGTAATCGGTGAAGGTGAGCGCGATGAAGCGCCGATGCTTTACATCGGTGAGGAAGTCGGCGGCGGGTTCGGTGTTGGGGAGGAGATGGCTGACTCCTGTCCTGAGGTTGATATTGCTGTCGATCCACTCGAAGGAACTAACCTTTGCGCCTTGGGAGCTAACAACGCAATCGCAGTACTGGCAGCCGCAGAACGCGGTGGGCTTCTCAACGCTCCTGACATTTACATGGACAAGATCGTTGTCGGTCCTTCCTCACGTGGTGTCGTCGACATTGATGCGCCAGTCAAAGAAAACCTCAAGAACATCGCGCGACGGCTTGGACGTGATGTCGCAGACTTAACGGTAATTGTCCTGGACCGCACAAGGCATAGAAAGTTGATCAACGATGTGCGAGAGACAGGGGCACGCATCCGACTAATCTCCGATGGCGATTTATCAGCTGGTATTTCGGCAGCAGTTGCCGGGACAAACATTCACGCACTAATGGGAATTGGCGGTGCGCCTGAGGGTGTTATCACTGCGGCTGCGATGAAGTGTTTAAATGGCGAGATCCAGGCCCGCCTGGTTTTTGATGCAGACAAACTTGGCGTTGACAAAGACAAAGTGCCGTCGCGTGAAGTAGTTCTTAGCAGGCTCGAGTCGATGGGCATACGCGATCCGAATAAGATCTACGACACAGACGACCTTGCACCCGGAAAGAAGATTATTTTTGCGGCGACTGGCGTGACTGATGGTGCACTGCTAAAAGGCGTTCGCTTTTTTGGCGCCGGCAAGCGTACACATTCAGTGGTGATGACGACAGAGTCTCGTCACATTCGGTTCGTCGATACGCTGCACATTGAAGGTGGGCCTGACACAGTGATCAGGTTTTGAAAGATGGTCTTGGGTCTTTGGTCCTGGAATTGCCGATCAAAGGGAAAAACTAAGACCTAAGTCCCAAGGCCCAAGACCGGACATCGCAATACCATGTCTCTTCCACTTATTGGCTACATCCCCCAGACAACAAAAACTCAGCGACCATTTTGGTTCTGGCTCTTCGCTCTGCTGATTGCTCTTTCGTTCCTCGTCTCGATTATTGCCGCACCTCTGGCAGCGGCAAACAATCACTCACAAATCGCCTTTGTTCTTTACCATGCGTTCGGTACGTTTTGTCACCAGCTACCCGAACGTTCCTTCTTCATTGCCGGACATCAATTCGCCGTGTGTGCGCGTTGCACAGGCTTGTATGCAGGGTTTGGTTTGTTCCTTCTTCTCTACCCGTTGATCCGCCCGCTGCGCTCCACTCAAGTTCCACCAGTGAAGTGGCTCTTCCTTTCGGCGGCTCCACTCGCCATCGACTTTAGTTTGACGTTTCTCGGCATATGGGAAAATACCCACACGTCGCGATTGTTGACCGGCCTCTTACTCGGAGCGATTACTGTCTTCTATGTTATGCCCGGTCTTGCTGAGCTAAGCCTGCGCTTTGAACGTGCCACCTCAAGTTCCTGCACATCTCCAACCTTCACGATGGTCACGCAAGAAACAATTGCAACTGCTTCAAGTGACTACAGCACACCAGAACGACGGATCTAATCTGTAATCCTGTTAGCCTAAACCTATTCGCTGAAGGATGTTTTGAAAGCGATGGTCTGAGTGCAGATGTTTGTAGATTGGACTAACTTTTAGCGGCGCCAACTGGACATCTTTGGCTTCGCAAGCCTTTTCCAAAAGTTTGAGCGCCCGCTCGTCTTCGCCCAAACCGAGTAGCGGAACTTACCGTAGATCAAATGCGGGCGGGAACGCTGAACCGCGCCCAAGCGTTAAGACTAATTTCGGAGGATTCGGATTTCCACTCACGAGAGTTCAATCGAGCGTTGTCTTGATGCAGTACTTTGGATACTTACGACGAAATCCTAACGACTCTCCGGACTTCAACATGAATGGATACAACTTCTGGTCAAGTAAGCTCAATCAGTTTGGAGGCAACTTTATCGAGGCAGAAATGGTAAAGGCGTTCTTGCAGTCGACGGAGTATCGCTCGCGTTTCGGTGCGTGATGGGGAACAGTTACTGTCCGACGAACTTGAATTTGAGGATGGTTGGTAATGGAGTATTCAGCCTCGGGAATACTCCTGGATACCATGTAACAAAGTGAATTCGTCGGGGGATTTTAAAAACCATCTCGTCGATTTCGCGATACCCAGATCTTTAGGTTAGAATCTCCACCGCAAGAGCGGTCCTGGCCGACCAATCAGAGCAATTCTTTAAGCGCCGTCGGGCTTTAGCAGACGGCGTTTTGGGTGTCAAAAGCCAAAGCCGATTTTGCCGAGGGAATTTCAGACGAATTATGATATTTCAGAGTCAACCAGCCGTTGCCCCAACGCCGTGGCCCTCTCCCGTAGGCCCTACTCCAGAAGCACTCTTTGCAAAGTATTTCCAGGACCTGGTCAACAAAACCTGGGGCAACATCAGCCCTCTTTACAGGTTGGATACGTTTGACTGGATCATCCTGCTCGCGTACTTCTCGATCCTGTTTCTGCTGGCGGTTTACGGCGCCTACCGCATCAAGCAGGTGGTTGACTTCTGGCGTTATCGAAAATTCATTCCCGAGCCCGCCGGCAAATTTGCAGAGGAAGACTTACCGCGCATAACGGTTCAGCTTCCAATCTTCAACGAATTGTATGTCGTCGAACGACTCCTAAAGGCAGTAACTGAGATCGACTACCCGCGTGAGAAATTTGAGATTCAGTTACTTGACGACTCTACCGACGAGACTGTGAAAGTTGCAGAAGCTGTCGTAGCAAAGTATGCGGAGCAGGGATTTGATATCCACTACATACACCGCTCTGACCGTACAGGGTTCAAAGCAGGTGCACTGGAAAATGGAAACAAAACAGCGAAGGGTGATCTACTTGCCATCTTCGATGCTGACTTTGTTCCGAAACCTGATTGCCTTCGCAAACTAGTCGACTACTTCACTGACCCGCTCGTTGGTTGTGCACAGATGCGTTGGGCACACATCAATGGTAATTACAATCTCCTGACCCGTCTCCAGACCATCATGCTCGATGGTCACTTCGTCGTGGAGCAAACAACGCGCAATCGCACGGGAGGTTTCTTCAACTTCAATGGCACGGCGGGAATCTGGCGGCGAGAGGCGATCGAACTAAGTGGCGGTTGGCAACACGACACGTTGACAGAAGACACGGATCTCAGTTTCCGTGCGCAGTTGATGGGATGGCGTTTCGTTTACCTTCTTGACGAGGAGTCCCCGGCCGAAATCCCGGTAGAGATAAACGCGTTCAAGGCACAGCAGCGACGTTGGGCAAAAGGCGTTATGCAGGTCGGGCTGAAGTTGTATCCGAGGATCTGGCTGGCACCTCTCCCCATGCGGGTAAAACTGGAGATGTTCTTTCGCTTAACCGGAAACATCAGTTACCCGTTGATGATTGTTGCCAGCTTCCTGCAGTTTCCGCTTTTGCTTGTGCGGTACAACCAACCGTTCTATCACCTGATGATTCTGGACTTGCCGCTGTTATTCTTCTCATCGATTTCGGTCGTGCTTTTTTATGGAACCGCGGTGTGGTATTTAGACGAGCGACGGGCGCCTCGTTTGCTCCATCTGCCACTTGTTATGGCTCTCGGTATCGGGCTGGCGTTTTCCAATGCGCGCGCGGTATTGGAAGCGCTGCTTGGAGTGAAAACAGAATTCGTGCGTACTCCTAAGTACCGGGTTGAAGATACTACTGACGAGTCCTGGAGACGAAAGAAGTACAAACGAAAGCGCGGGTTGTTGCCTCTTTTGGAACTAAGCTTCGCAGTCTATTTTCTCTTGGCCATTGTTTACTCAGTATCCCTTCATATGTGGGGCACAATCCCATTCCTTACTTTGTTCTTCTTTGGCTTTGGTTACATGGGCCTGATGAGCTTGCTACAAACCGCAAGCGGCAAACGGTTCTCAGCGCTTTGGCGACCGGTCAAGAGCTCCTAAAGGATCTCAAATTTAAGATCTCAGATCTCAAACGCTTCGCGATCCTGCGATCGGAGCAACATCTGAAATCGGACCAAAAATCTGAGATCTGAGATCTGAGATCTGAGATCTTAGATTTGAGATCGTTCTAGCTGCGCTCTCGGCCATCCTGCGAGATTGGCCCCTGCTTCATAGGTGCTTTCTAGAAATTCCATCAGAGCTTTATCCGGCTCTGCTGCATTTCGAACGTCGTCATACAAAAATAGAAACTCCGACATCTCGTTACTGTAGAAAGCTTTTTCTGGACGAATTCTCGCTTCCGCAAGTCCCTCGGGTGCAGGTGCCGTATAGGAATAGAAAGATGGTTTGCCCAACGGTCCCTGACCGGGCCACCAGCCATGACTGATTACTTCGTGCGAATAAGCCTCACGAGTGATTGGATCGGCATCGGGTCTTGGTGGCGCGAGTTTTCCAGAGAACCTTGTAACCGCCAGATCGAAACTTCCCCAGAAGAAGTGCACGGGACTGCACTTTCCGATGAAGCGTGAGCGAAAGTCCTGCATGACTCTGTCGGCGTGTCTGAGGATTTGCCAACACTTATTAGCTTGCACTGGATCGTACGACGCATGTTGAAAGTCCTGATCGAATGGAATTGGATCAGGAATTTCCACCGGCATCGTCCAGATACGAACCGGCAGACCTAAATCGTCGAGTGCTGCCATGACTTCCTGGTAAAACTTTGCTACTGACTTAGGGCTCAATTCCACAACCTTTGTTGCACCATCACTACATTTGATCATGAGTTGATGATCAATGAAGTCAAACTCCATTTCAAAAAATGTTGAGCCGTAAGCCATCGCAGTCGTTGTCAATCCTCGCGCTGAAACGTAAAGCGGAACATTCCACCAGTGATTCACCAGAGGGGTCTGTGCCAGTCGAACCTTACCTACAATCTGGGTCCACATGTGCAACGTCGCGCGCGTGGGTTCCCATTCTTCAAGTGGCAATGCGGGCCAGGATTCACCCTGAATTGATGGCGTTGACATAACTATTATTCCTTCCTCTGACGGTGTTCGAACATTATCACATGCCTCGAATCTAAGATCGGAGTTTTGAGATCAGGCATGCAGCTTGACAGCACTTTCAGCCAACACCTATAGTTCCTTTGTCCGAAATTCACCCAATTTAGCCGATGAAACCTAACGCTTGCTCCTGTTGTTATTACTGTCCCTGGTGCTGCTATTGCGGCGCGACCGGACGGCCGAGTGCAGGCGCGAGTGAACGACTGACGTAAGCACGCACCAAGCATTAAGTAACGGCAACACCGGTCCAACTCTTCTGAAACAGGAGTGACCGGTTTTTCATTTTGGAATTACGCAGGAATTTTGGAATTGTCCAACTGGTTAAGTTGATTCCAAGGGTTGAAAGGACATGTTGTCCTGAGGTCAGAAATGGGCTCCCACGTTATAGAAGATTACGGGGTCGGCATTACGCTCGGAAGTATCGAAGCGAACATTGGCGATACCCCCTTGTTGAGGCTCTCGGTTATTAACCGGGATCTGCCTCCCGGAGTGGAGATAGTAGTCAAAGCCGAACACCTAAACCCCGGTGGCTCAGTAAAGGATCGTGCTGCTCTATCAATGATTCTTGAGGGCGAGCGCAGCGGCAAACTCCGGCCGGGCATGACGATCATCGATGCGACTAGTGGAAATACTGGAATCGCATACGCGATGATAGGAGCAGCACGAGGCTATCCCGTAACTGTTTGCCTGCCTAAGAACGCGAGTGCTCAGCGCAAGCAGATCCTGCGTGCCTACGGCGTGGAAATTATTGAAACGGACCAGATGCTATCTACCGACGGAGCTCAACGCATCGCTCGTGAGCTAAAGACAGCGCATCCGGAGAAATACTTCTATCCGGACCAGTACAACAACGACGCAAACTGGCTTGCTCACTACGAAACTACGGCAAAAGAGATCTGGGAACAGACAGAAGGAAAGGTCACTCACTTCATGACCGGACTGGGCACGTCAGGCACATTTGTGGGAACAGTTCGACGGTTACGGGAATTGAACCCGAACATTCGCGCAATTGCGGTACAGCCTGAATCACCACTCCACGGCCTCGAAGGTCTCAAGCACATGGCAACCGCCAGCCGACCCGGAATTTATGATGAAAAGCTGGTCGATGAAATTATCGAAGTCTCAACAGAGGACGCTCATGGAATGACTGGGCGACTCGCTCGTGAACAGGGGCTTTTGGTTGGACCGAGTTCAGGCGCGAATGTGTTTGCTGCGCGAAAAGTGGCTGGCGCGTTGAGAATACCGGCGCTAGTTGTAACAATACTGTGTGACGGCGGTGAGAGGTACCTGGGTGAAAGGGAAGCGTGATTTCGCTGAGCTGAGTGATCCTAATCAAAATCTTGCGCGTGCTGATTAATGCCTGAAAACGACAACACCGACATCGCAACCAAACTAGTTCACAGCGGTGAAAGAAAGAAGGTTTCCGCGGGAGAACCGGTCGCAACTCCTATCTATGCCAGTGCCACTTTCACCTACGATTCAATGGAAGAAGTGGACAAGGTCTTTAGTGGCGAGAAACAAGGCTACATCTATACTCGATACGGAAACCCGACGCTTGCGGCTCTCGAAGATGCGGTCAGGATTGTTGAGGAAGGGGCGACGGCTTGCGTCTACTCCTCCGGAATGGCCGCACTCCACGCGGCGTTGTTCGCATGTGATCTAAAACCAGGATCCACCGTCGTCGCCTCGCAGGATTTATACGGCGCAACCACCACACTGCTGACTGCGATCTTTGGTTCGTTCGGGGTGAAGACTCTAACGGTGGACTTCAGTGACTTGTCTCAGTTGCGCGAGCGCGTGAGGGACGCAAAACCAGTTGTGCTTATAACGGAGACGATATCGAATCCGTTACTCAAAGTTTGTGATATTGAAGCATGCGCCGAGATAGCCCACGCTGCTGGTGCAAAATTAATCGTGGATAACACGTTTGCCTCACCTTATCTCTGCCAGCCGTTAAAACTGGGGGCGGACATGGTTGTTCATAGTGCCACCAAATATCTAAGCGGACATGCCGATGCGACCGGCGGCGTGGTTGTCTCACGCGATGAGTTCGACAGCGCATCGCTGGTTGGCGTGATGAAGTTGGTTGGAGGAGTATTGAGTGTTTGGGAGGCTCATCAGATTCTACGTGGCATGAAGACACTGGGCGTGAGGATGGATCGTCAATGCGACAATGCGCGCACATTGGCGCAGCGCCTGCTGACCAACGAACAGATCGAAAAAGTTTTTTACCCGGGACTATTTACCGGTAAGGATCTGCAAACCGCGCAACGCATGCTTAGAACGGAACACGATGGCGCGCTTGTCGCGGTAGAGTTGAAAGACAATACGACTGAGGGCGCCTTCCGATTCATGAATGCCTTGCGCTTGTGCGTGCGTTCGACAAGTTTAGGAGACGTGTTTACAAGTGTGCTGCATCCGACTACTGCGTTTTTAAGGGATGTCACGCCGGCAAGACGTCGCGAACTTGGCGTATCAGATGGCCTGGTGAGGATCTCGGTCGGGATCGAAAAGGTTGACGATATCATCGCGGATATTGAGCAGGCACTAAAGGTTTAGAAAGGACAATTATTGATTTCAATCACGAGCGAGCAGATCGAACAGATAAACCTTCACGGCGAACGCGATTATCCCTATGAATGCTGTGGGTTATTGATAGGTCGATTCGAGAATGACGGAGCCAAGGTTGTGCTTGAAACATTCGCTATTTCGAATGCTCGCGAGGAGAGTGCGAAGCGAAACAGGTTTCTCATCCAACCTGAGGAACTGATGCGTGGCGAAAAATACGCTCGAGGGAAGGACATGGAAGTCGTTGGTTTTTATCACTCGCATCCGGAGTCACCAGCCGTGCCGTCGCAATACGACCTGGAACATGCGTGGCCGACGTATTCATACATAATTGTTTCTGTAAAGAATCAGAAGGCCGGTGACCTGTTCTCGTGGGAACAAAGACCAGATCGTTCGAAGTTTGAAAGGGAAGAAATGAGGGTAGCGGAAAGCGGTGCTTAGTGGTTTGAGCTTAGTGCTTTGAGCTTGGTACTTTGTTCTTCTTATTTAGCATCACTTAAAGAGCAAAGTACAAAGTCCAAAATTCAAAGTACAAAGTTCAAAGTACAAAGCTCAAAGATCCGCGCCAATCGAAAGGGATCGTTATGCCAATCATCATCGCCATTCCTGCGCCGCTGCGGCAATTCACAGGTGGCCAATCACAGATTGAAGTTGACGCGAACACTGCAGGCGAAGCCTTGGACCGTTTGACCTCAACCCATTCCGCGTTGCGTCGCCATCTTTTTAACGATCAAAACACGCTGCGTAACTTCGTTAATGTCTATCTCAATGACGAAGACATTCGCCACGCATCAGGAGCCGATACTCCGGTTAAGGACGGCGATACGCTCATGATCGTTCCGTCAATCGCGGGAGGCGCCGTGATCGAAGAAGAGGTAGGCCAATCTCTGCCCGAGTTGTCCAACGAAGAAATCATGCGCTATAGCCGGCATCTCATCATGCCGGAAGTTGCAATGCAGGGGCAGCGGAAACTCAAAGCGGCAAGCGTGTTGATGATTGGTACGGGCGGATTGGGCGCACCAGTTGGCATGTACCTGGCAGCCGCCGGCGTCGGGCGCATTGGTATCGTGGACTTCGACGTTGTCGAAGAATCAAACCTGCAGCGACAGATTATTCACGGTACTAAGGATCTTGGTCGACGAAAGATCGAGTCAGCCCGTGATCGGTTGCGAGACATCAATCCGCACATTGAAATTGAAACTCACGAGTCTCGTTTGACCAGTCACAACGCAATGGGCTTGTTTCGCAACTACGACATTATTGTTGATGGCACAGATAACTTTCCCACCAGGTATCTTGTTAACGATGCATGTGTACTGAGCGGAAAACCGAATGTCTACGGTTCGATTTTCAGATTTGAAGGACAGGCAAGTGTCTTCTGGGCCGAACGCGGCGCATGCTATCGGTGCTTGTATCCGGAGCCGCCACCGCCGGGTCTGGTCCCATCTTGCGCAGAGGGTGGCGTGTTGGGAGTGCTCCCTGGAATCGTAGGTGCCATCCAGGCGAATGAAACTATCAAGCTGATCCTTGGCGCCGACGACACTCTCATTAACCGACTGCTGTTGTTCGACGCCTGGACAATGAAGTTTCGCGAATTCAAGTTACGGAAGGATCCGAAGTGTCCCGTGTGCGGAGAAAACCCGACAGTGACGAAACTGATCGATTATGAGGAATTCTGCGGACTAGGTGCTCAACACACTCCGCCACCTCAAGAAAAGCTCGACGAGATCACTGCGATTGAATTAAACGCCCGTCGTCTGCGTGGCGATAACATTCAGATCATTGATGTGCGCGAGCCGCACGAGTTTGAGATCGCACGAATTCCGGGAACGAAACTGATTCCTTTAGGACACGTGGTTGGTCGGATGAATGAGATCGATCCGGCGGTCGACACGATCATGCATTGCAAAGGTGGTGTGAGAAGTGCGAAAGCGATCGAGGCACTGAAACGTGCAGGCTTCACCGGCAAGTTGATTAATTTGAAGGGCGGCATCACTGCCTGGTCAGAAGATGTAGACCCGCGAGTCGCGAAGTACTAATCCGATGTCCGATATGCTTTAGCTTGTCGGTCAGTGTCTAAGGAAGTCGGAAATAAATTGAGGAAGATCCGACAAGCAAAGCAGCCGCTTGAAAAACTCTCCTGCGACTTTTTCTCACGGAGAAGAATCTCCTTCGCATGCGGACACTTCACAAAACTACTTTGCATCCT